>BFBZ01000023.1_pt216 | contig 15592 bp, 4 predicted proteins | sample 1888401 | NCBI WGS metagenome assembly BFBZ01 (sample SAMD00112614, study PRJDB3348) | symbiont metagenome | host: Chara braunii | reverse complement strand
CTGCCGCCCTGAACCGCCATTTCGCGAGAGTACGACGAGAGGTTTGCATGCTCTGAGATTCCTCCAAAGCTGAAGTGGAACGATTCGAAAGTTAGTGACGAAGCATGACGGCGTGTTCTCGACATTGTTTCAGATTCAAGACGGCGCCCTGTCGCACGGCGATTTGCCGCATGTTGCTCCTAACAAACAAACAAACACGAGCATCACCGTCGACGCATCATCCGCAGCGCGAACGATGCATCGTTGTCACTCATCGCCTGATGCGGGATGCAAGACGTCCCGCGCGGCTCATCTACGTGGCTCGAGTACGTGTATGCGTGTCTGGCGCGCCGTTCTTCAGCGCGGTTGTTTTCTTGATTCCTTGAGCAGTTCGCGCATGGCGGCATAGTGCGCGTCATGCACCGGAGGATTGAAGAGCGACCACGCCTGCGCATTCCTCAGCAGCGTGGGGACTGCAGCGAAGATCAGATTGCAGTACTTCCTGTATTCGGTTTCGGCTTCGTCGAAATGCTCGGCCGCGGCAGCAACGCCGATTCGGCGCAGGCTCAGCACCAGTTCCTTCAGTGCCGTCCGCGCCATGCGGCGTTGCTCGCGCCCGCCCTCCACGGTGGTGTCCCTGCGATCGGGAAACTGCTCCGCGAGCTCGCGCAACTCGCGCCCCACGGTGCTCACCGCAAGCTGGATCACCTCGACGTCGTGCGCCGGGATCGCGATATCGAGCACGCTGGCAAAATCATCGACTTCCTTGAGCTGCGCGGTTACGCCGTCCTGCTCGTAGGGCCGCATCCCGTCACCGACCGCCTTTAGATACGCGACCAGATCGGCACGGTCCTGATCCGACAGTCCGAGCGCGAACACACGATCGAAATGCGCCATCTTATACACATCTAGATGTGTATAACTTCCTTGAGCTGCGCGGTTACGCCGTCCTGCTCGTAGGGCCGCATCCCGTCACCGACCGCCTTTAGATACGCGACCAGATCGGCACGGTCCTGATCCGACAGTCCGAGCGCGAACACACGATCGAAATGCGCCATCTTATACACATCTAGATGTGTATAACTTCCTTGAGCTGCGCGGTTACGCCGTCCTGCTCGTAGGGCCGCATCCCGTCACCGACCGCCTTTAGATACGCGACCAGATCGGCACGGTCCTGATCCGACAGTCCGAGCGCGAACACACGATCGAAATGCGCCATCTTATACACATCTAGATGTGTATAACTTCCTTGAGCTGCGCGGTTACGCCGTCCTGCTCGTAGGGCCGCATCCCGTCACCGACCGCCTTTAGATACGCGACCAGATCGGCACGGTCCTGATCCGACAGTCCGAGCGCGAACACACGATCGAAATGCGCCATCTTATACACATCTAGATGTGTATAACTTCCTTGAGCTGCGCGGTTACGCCGTCCTGCTCGTAGGGCCGCATCCCGTCACCGACCGCCTTTAGATACGCGACCAGATCGGCACGGTCCTGATCCGACAGTCCGAGCGCGAACACACGATCGAAATGCGCCATCTTATACACATCTAGATGTGTATAACTTCCTTGAGCTGCGCGGTTACGCCGTCCTGCTCGTAGGGCCGCATCCCGTCACCGACCGCCTTTAGATACGCGACCAGATCGGCACGGTCCTGATCCGACAGTCCGAGCGCGAACACACGATCGAAATGCGCCATCTTATACACATCTAGATGTGTATAACTTCCTTGAGCTGCGCGGTTACGCCGTCCTGCTCGTAGGGCCGCATCCCGTCACCGACCGCCTTTAGATACGCGACCAGATCGGCACGGTCCTGATCCGACAGTCCGAGCGCGAACACACGATCGAAATGCGCCATCTTATACACATCTAGATGTGTATAACTTCCTTGAGCTGCGCGGTTACGCCGTCCTGCTCGTAGGGCCGCATCCCGTCACCGACCGCCTTTAGATACGCGACCAGATCGGCACGGTCCTGATCCGACAGTCCGAGCGCGAACACACGATCGAAATGCGCCATCTTATACACATCTAGATGTGTATAACTTCCTTGAGCTGCGCGGTTACGCCGTCCTGCTCGTAGGGCCGCATCCCGTCACCGACCGCCTTTAGATACGCGACCAGATCGGCACGGTCCTGATCCGACAGTCCGAGCGCGAACACACGATCGAAATGCGCCATCTTATACACATCTAGATGTGTATAACTTCCTTGAGCTGCGCGGTTACGCCGTCCTGCTCGTAGGGCCGCATCCCGTCACCGACCGCCTTTAGATACGCGACCAGATCGGCACGGTCCTGATCCGACAGTCCGAGCGCGAACACACGATCGAAATGCGCCATCTTATACACATCTAGATGTGTATAACTTCCTTGAGCTGCGCGGTTACGCCGTCCTGCTCGTAGGGCCGCATCCCGTCACCGACCGCCTTTAGATACGCGACCAGATCGGCACGGTCCTGATCCGACAGTCCGAGCGCGAACACACGATCGAAATGCGCCATCTTATACACATCTAGATGTGTATAACTTCCTTGAGCTGCGCGGTTACGCCGTCCTGCTCGTAGGGCCGCATCCCGTCACCGACCGCCTTTAGATACGCGACCAGATCGGCACGGTCCTGATCCGACAGTCCGAGCGCGAACACACGATCGAAATGCGCCATCTTATACACATCTAGATGTGTATAACTTCCTTGAGCTGCGCGGTTACGCCGTCCTGCTCGTAGGGCCGCATCCCGTCACCGACCGCCTTTAGATACGCGACCAGATCGGCACGGTCCTGATCCGACAGTCCGAGCGCGAACACACGATCGAAATGCGCCATCTTATACACATCTAGATGTGTATAACTTCCTTGAGCTGCGCGGTTACGCCGTCCTGCTCGTAGGGCCGCATCCCGTCACCGACCGCCTTTAGATACGCGACCAGATCGGCACGGTCCTGATCCGACAGTCCGAGCGCGAACACACGATCGAAATGCGCCATCTTATACACATCTAGATGTGTATAACTTCCTTGAGCTGCGCGGTTACGCCGTCCTGCTCGTAGGGCCGCATCCCGTCACCGACCGCCTTTAGATACGCGACCAGATCGGCACGGTCCTGATCCGACAGTCCGAGCGCGAACACACGATCGAAATGCGCCATCTTATACACATCTAGATGTGTATAACTTCCTTGAGCTGCGCGGTTACGCCGTCCTGCTCGTAGGGCCGCATCCCGTCACCGACCGCCTTTAGATACGCGACCAGATCGGCACGGTCCTGATCCGACAGTCCGAGCGCGAACACACGATCGAAATGCGCCATCTTATACACATCTAGATGTGTATAACTTCCTTGAGCTGCGCGGTTACGCCGTCCTGCTCGTAGGGCCGCATCCCGTCACCGACCGCCTTTAGATACGCGACCAGATCGGCACGGTCCTGATCCGACAGTCCGAGCGCGAACACACGATCGAAATGCGCCATCTTATACACATCTAGATGTGTATAACTTCCTTGAGCTGCGCGGTTACGCCGTCCTGCTCGTAGGGCCGCATCCCGTCACCGACCGCCTTTAGATACGCGACCAGATCGGCACGGTCCTGATCCGACAGTCCGAGCGCGAACACACGATCGAAATGCGCCATCTTATACACATCTAGATGTGTATAACTTCCTTGAGCTGCGCGGTTACGCCGTCCTGCTCGTAGGGCCGCATCCCGTCACCGACCGCCTTTAGATACGCGACCAGATCGGCACGGTCCTGATCCGACAGTCCGAGCGCGAACACACGATCGAAATGCGCCATCTTATACACATCTAGATGTGTATAACTTCCTTGAGCTGCGCGGTTACGCCGTCCTGCTCGTAGGGCCGCATCCCGTCACCGACCGCCTTTAGATACGCGACCAGATCGGCACGGTCCTGATCCGACAGTCCGAGCGCGAACACACGATCGAAATGCGCCATCTTATACACATCTAGATGTGTATAACTTCCTTGAGCTGCGCGGTTACGCCGTCCTGCTCGTAGGGCCGCATCCCGTCACCGACCGCCTTTAGATACGCGACCAGATCGGCACGGTCCTGATCCGACAGTCCGAGCGCGAACACACGATCGAAATGCGCCATCTTATACACATCTAGATGTGTATAACTTCCTTGAGCTGCGCGGTTACGCCGTCCTGCTCGTAGGGCCGCATCCCGTCACCGACCGCCTTTAGATACGCGACCAGATCGGCACGGTCCTGATCCGACAGTCCGAGCGCGAACACACGATCGAAATGCGCCATCTTATACACATCTAGATGTGTATAACTTCCTTGAGCTGCGCGGTTACGCCGTCCTGCTCGTAGGGCCGCATCCCGTCACCGACCGCCTTTAGATACGCGACCAGATCGGCACGGTCCTGATCCGACAGTCCGAGCGCGAACACACGATCGAAATGCGCCATCTTATACACATCTAGATGTGTATAACTTCCTTGAGCTGCGCGGTTACGCCGTCCTGCTCGTAGGGCCGCATCCCGTCACCGACCGCCTTTAGATACGCGACCAGATCGGCACGGTCCTGATCCGACAGTCCGAGCGCGAACACACGATCGAAATGCGCCATCTTATACACATCTAGATGTGTATAACTTCCTTGAGCTGCGCGGTTACGCCGTCCTGCTCGTAGGGCCGCATCCCGTCACCGACCGCCTTTAGATACGCGACCAGATCGGCACGGTCCTGATCCGACAGTCCGAGCGCGAACACACGATCGAAATGCGCCATCTTATACACATCTAGATGTGTATAACTTCCTTGAGCTGCGCGGTTACGCCGTCCTGCTCGTAGGGCCGCATCCCGTCACCGACCGCCTTTAGATACGCGACCAGATCGGCACGGTCCTGATCCGACAGTCCGAGCGCGAACACACGATCGAAATGCGCCATCTTATACACATCTAGATGTGTATAACTTCCTTGAGCTGCGCGGTTACGCCGTCCTGCTCGTAGGGCCGCATCCCGTCACCGACCGCCTTTAGATACGCGACCAGATCGGCACGGTCCTGATCCGACAGTCCGAGCGCGAACACACGATCGAAATGCGCCATCTTATACACATCTAGATGTGTATAACTTCCTTGAGCTGCGCGGTTACGCCGTCCTGCTCGTAGGGCCGCATCCCGTCACCGACCGCCTTTAGATACGCGACCAGATCGGCACGGTCCTGATCCGACAGTCCGAGCGCGAACACACGATCGAAATGCGCCATCTTATACACATCTAGATGTGTATAACTTCCTTGAGCTGCGCGGTTACGCCGTCCTGCTCGTAGGGCCGCATCCCGTCACCGACCGCCTTTAGATACGCGACCAGATCGGCACGGTCCTGATCCGACAGTCCGAGCGCGAACACACGATCGAAATGCGCCATCTTATACACATCTAGATGTGTATAACTTCCTTGAGCTGCGCGGTTACGCCGTCCTGCTCGTAGGGCCGCATCCCGTCACCGACCGCCTTTAGATACGCGACCAGATCGGCACGGTCCTGATCCGACAGTCCGAGCGCGAACACACGATCGAAATGCGCCATCTTATACACATCTAGATGTGTATAACTTCCTTGAGCTGCGCGGTTACGCCGTCCTGCTCGTAGGGCCGCATCCCGTCACCGACCGCCTTTAGATACGCGACCAGATCGGCACGGTCCTGATCCGACAGTCCGAGCGCGAACACACGATCGAAATGCGCCATCTTATACACATCTAGATGTGTATAACTTCCTTGAGCTGCGCGGTTACGCCGTCCTGCTCGTAGGGCCGCATCCCGTCACCGACCGCCTTTAGATACGCGACCAGATCGGCACGGTCCTGATCCGACAGTCCGAGCGCGAACACACGATCGAAATGCGCCATCTTATACACATCTAGATGTGTATAACTTCCTTGAGCTGCGCGGTTACGCCGTCCTGCTCGTAGGGCCGCATCCCGTCACCGACCGCCTTTAGATACGCGACCAGATCGGCACGGTCCTGATCCGACAGTCCGAGCGCGAACACACGATCGAAATGCGCCATCTTATACACATCTAGATGTGTATAACTTCCTTGAGCTGCGCGGTTACGCCGTCCTGCTCGTAGGGCCGCATCCCGTCACCGACCGCCTTTAGATACGCGACCAGATCGGCACGGTCCTGATCCGACAGTCCGAGCGCGAACACACGATCGAAATGCGCCATCTTATACACATCTAGATGTGTATAACTTCCTTGAGCTGCGCGGTTACGCCGTCCTGCTCGTAGGGCCGCATCCCGTCACCGACCGCCTTTAGATACGCGACCAGATCGGCACGGTCCTGATCCGACAGTCCGAGCGCGAACACACGATCGAAATGCGCCATCTTATACACATCTAGATGTGTATAACTTCCTTGAGCTGCGCGGTTACGCCGTCCTGCTCGTAGGGCCGCATCCCGTCACCGACCGCCTTTAGATACGCGACCAGATCGGCACGGTCCTGATCCGACAGTCCGAGCGCGAACACACGATCGAAATGCGCCATCTTATACACATCTAGATGTGTATAACTTCCTTGAGCTGCGCGGTTACGCCGTCCTGCTCGTAGGGCCGCATCCCGTCACCGACCGCCTTTAGATACGCGACCAGATCGGCACGGTCCTGATCCGACAGTCCGAGCGCGAACACACGATCGAAATGCGCCATCTTATACACATCTAGATGTGTATAACTTCCTTGAGCTGCGCGGTTACGCCGTCCTGCTCGTAGGGCCGCATCCCGTCACCGACCGCCTTTAGATACGCGACCAGATCGGCACGGTCCTGATCCGACAGTCCGAGCGCGAACACACGATCGAAATGCGCCATCTTATACACATCTAGATGTGTATAACTTCCTTGAGCTGCGCGGTTACGCCGTCCTGCTCGTAGGGCCGCATCCCGTCACCGACCGCCTTTAGATACGCGACCAGATCGGCACGGTCCTGATCCGACAGTCCGAGCGCGAACACACGATCGAAATGCGCCATCTTATACACATCTAGATGTGTATAACTTCCTTGAGCTGCGCGGTTACGCCGTCCTGCTCGTAGGGCCGCATCCCGTCACCGACCGCCTTTAGATACGCGACCAGATCGGCACGGTCCTGATCCGACAGTCCGAGCGCGAACACACGATCGAAATGCGCCATCTTATACACATCTAGATGTGTATAACTTCCTTGAGCTGCGCGGTTACGCCGTCCTGCTCGTAGGGCCGCATCCCGTCACCGACCGCCTTTAGATACGCGACCAGATCGGCACGGTCCTGATCCGACAGTCCGAGCGCGAACACACGATCGAAATGCGCCATCTTATACACATCTAGATGTGTATAACTTCCTTGAGCTGCGCGGTTACGCCGTCCTGCTCGTAGGGCCGCATCCCGTCACCGACCGCCTTTAGATACGCGACCAGATCGGCACGGTCCTGATCCGACAGTCCGAGCGCGAACACACGATCGAAATGCGCCATCTTATACACATCTAGATGTGTATAACTTCCTTGAGCTGCGCGGTTACGCCGTCCTGCTCGTAGGGCCGCATCCCGTCACCGACCGCCTTTAGATACGCGACCAGATCGGCACGGTCCTGATCCGACAGTCCGAGCGCGAACACACGATCGAAATGCGCCATCTTATACACATCTAGATGTGTATAACTTCCTTGAGCTGCGCGGTTACGCCGTCCTGCTCGTAGGGCCGCATCCCGTCACCGACCGCCTTTAGATACGCGACCAGATCGGCACGGTCCTGATCCGACAGTCCGAGCGCGAACACACGATCGAAATGCGCCATCTTATACACATCTAGATGTGTATAACTTCCTTGAGCTGCGCGGTTACGCCGTCCTGCTCGTAGGGCCGCATCCCGTCACCGACCGCCTTTAGATACGCGACCAGATCGGCACGGTCCTGATCCGACAGTCCGAGCGCGAACACACGATCGAAATGCGCCATCTTATACACATCTAGATGTGTATAACTTCCTTGAGCTGCGCGGTTACGCCGTCCTGCTCGTAGGGCCGCATCCCGTCACCGACCGCCTTTAGATACGCGACCAGATCGGCACGGTCCTGATCCGACAGTCCGAGCGCGAACACACGATCGAAATGCGCCATCTTATACACATCTAGATGTGTATAACTTCCTTGAGCTGCGCGGTTACGCCGTCCTGCTCGTAGGGCCGCATCCCGTCACCGACCGCCTTTAGATACGCGACCAGATCGGCACGGTCCTGATCCGACAGTCCGAGCGCGAACACACGATCGAAATGCGCCATCTTATACACATCTAGATGTGTATAACTTCCTTGAGCTGCGCGGTTACGCCGTCCTGCTCGTAGGGCCGCATCCCGTCACCGACCGCCTTTAGATACGCGACCAGATCGGCACGGTCCTGATCCGACAGTCCGAGCGCGAACACACGATCGAAATGCGCCATCTTATACACATCTAGATGTGTATAACTTCCTTGAGCTGCGCGGTTACGCCGTCCTGCTCGTAGGGCCGCATCCCGTCACCGACCGCCTTTAGATACGCGACCAGATCGGCACGGTCCTGATCCGACAGTCCGAGCGCGAACACACGATCGAAATGCGCCATCTTATACACATCTAGATGTGTATAACTTCCTTGAGCTGCGCGGTTACGCCGTCCTGCTCGTAGGGCCGCATCCCGTCACCGACCGCCTTTAGATACGCGACCAGATCGGCACGGTCCTGATCCGACAGTCCGAGCGCGAACACACGATCGAAATGCGCCATCTTATACACATCTAGATGTGTATAACTTCCTTGAGCTGCGCGGTTACGCCGTCCTGCTCGTAGGGCCGCATCCCGTCACCGACCGCCTTTAGATACGCGACCAGATCGGCACGGTCCTGATCCGACAGTCCGAGCGCGAACACACGATCGAAATGCGCCATCTTATACACATCTAGATGTGTATAACTTCCTTGAGCTGCGCGGTTACGCCGTCCTGCTCGTAGGGCCGCATCCCGTCACCGACCGCCTTTAGATACGCGACCAGATCGGCACGGTCCTGATCCGACAGTCCGAGCGCGAACACACGATCGAAATGCGCCATCTTATACACATCTAGATGTGTATAACTTCCTTGAGCTGCGCGGTTACGCCGTCCTGCTCGTAGGGCCGCATCCCGTCACCGACCGCCTTTAGATACGCGACCAGATCGGCACGGTCCTGATCCGACAGTCCGAGCGCGAACACACGATCGAAATGCGCCATCTTATACACATCTAGATGTGTATAACTTCCTTGAGCTGCGCGGTTACGCCGTCCTGCTCGTAGGGCCGCATCCCGTCACCGACCGCCTTTAGATACGCGACCAGATCGGCACGGTCCTGATCCGACAGTCCGAGCGCGAACACACGATCGAAATGCGCCATCTTATACACATCTAGATGTGTATAACTTCCTTGAGCTGCGCGGTTACGCCGTCCTGCTCGTAGGGCCGCATCCCGTCACCGACCGCCTTTAGATACGCGACCAGATCGGCACGGTCCTGATCCGACAGTCCGAGCGCGAACACACGATCGAAATGCGCCATCTTATACACATCTAGATGTGTATAACTTCCTTGAGCTGCGCGGTTACGCCGTCCTGCTCGTAGGGCCGCATCCCGTCACCGACCGCCTTTAGATACGCGACCAGATCGGCACGGTCCTGATCCGACAGTCCGAGCGCGAACACACGATCGAAATGCGCCATCTTATACACATCTAGATGTGTATAACTTCCTTGAGCTGCGCGGTTACGCCGTCCTGCTCGTAGGGCCGCATCCCGTCACCGACCGCCTTTAGATACGCGACCAGATCGGCACGGTCCTGATCCGACAGTCCGAGCGCGAACACACGATCGAAATGCGCCATCTTATACACATCTAGATGTGTATAACTTCCTTGAGCTGCGCGGTTACGCCGTCCTGCTCGTAGGGCCGCATCCCGTCACCGACCGCCTTTAGATACGCGACCAGATCGGCACGGTCCTGATCCGACAGTCCGAGCGCGAACACACGATCGAAATGCGCCATCTTATACACATCTAGATGTGTATAACTTCCTTGAGCTGCGCGGTTACGCCGTCCTGCTCGTAGGGCCGCATCCCGTCACCGACCGCCTTTAGATACGCGACCAGATCGGCACGGTCCTGATCCGACAGTCCGAGCGCGAACACACGATCGAAATGCGCCATCTTATACACATCTAGATGTGTATAACTTCCTTGAGCTGCGCGGTTACGCCGTCCTGCTCGTAGGGCCGCATCCCGTCACCGACCGCCTTTAGATACGCGACCAGATCGGCACGGTCCTGATCCGACAGTCCGAGCGCGAACACACGATCGAAATGCGCCATCTTATACACATCTAGATGTGTATAACTTCCTTGAGCTGCGCGGTTACGCCGTCCTGCTCGTAGGGCCGCATCCCGTCACCGACCGCCTTTAGATACGCGACCAGATCGGCACGGTCCTGATCCGACAGTCCGAGCGCGAACACACGATCGAAATGCGCCATCTTATACACATCTAGATGTGTATAACTTCCTTGAGCTGCGCGGTTACGCCGTCCTGCTCGTAGGGCCGCATCCCGTCACCGACCGCCTTTAGATACGCGACCAGATCGGCACGGTCCTGATCCGACAGTCCGAGCGCGAACACACGATCGAAATGCGCCATCTTATACACATCTAGATGTGTATAACTTCCTTGAGCTGCGCGGTTACGCCGTCCTGCTCGTAGGGCCGCATCCCGTCACCGACCGCCTTTAGATACGCGACCAGATCGGCACGGTCCTGATCCGACAGTCCGAGCGCGAACACACGATCGAAATGCGCCATCTTATACACATCTAGATGTGTATAACTTCCTTGAGCTGCGCGGTTACGCCGTCCTGCTCGTAGGGCCGCATCCCGTCACCGACCGCCTTTAGATACGCGACCAGATCGGCACGGTCCTGATCCGACAGTCCGAGCGCGAACACACGATCGAAATGCGCCATCTTATACACATCTAGATGTGTATAACTTCCTTGAGCTGCGCGGTTACGCCGTCCTGCTCGTAGGGCCGCATCCCGTCACCGACCGCCTTTAGATACGCGACCAGATCGGCACGGTCCTGATCCGACAGTCCGAGCGCGAACACACGATCGAAATGCGCCATCTTATACACATCTAGATGTGTATAACTTCCTTGAGCTGCGCGGTTACGCCGTCCTGCTCGTAGGGCCGCATCCCGTCACCGACCGCCTTTAGATACGCGACCAGATCGGCACGGTCCTGATCCGACAGTCCGAGCGCGAACACACGATCGAAATGCGCCATCTTATACACATCTAGATGTGTATAACTTCCTTGAGCTGCGCGGTTACGCCGTCCTGCTCGTAGGGCCGCATCCCGTCACCGACCGCCTTTAGATACGCGACCAGATCGGCACGGTCCTGATCCGACAGTCCGAGCGCGAACACACGATCGAAATGCGCCACCACCTGCTCGAAGGTGTCGTAACGGCCGTCGTGAAAGTAGGGCGCGTTGAAGTCCGCGTTCACCAGGGTCGGAGTCTTGAACAATCCGCCCGATCCCACGTCGTGCTGCCGATGATCGACGAAGGCGCCCGAGGGTACGTGGCAACCGGCGCAGCTCAAGGCGGAATCGTTGGGAAACGGTTTCCCGAACAGGATCTCGCCGCGACGCTCGGCCTCGCTCGCATGCGCGGTGAGCTTGCCGGTCGGGCCGAGGCTCGGGTTCGGCAGGAAATCGATGTCCTGGATATAGGCGACGATCGCGTCGACAATCGCGGGCGACGGCTCCGTGCCCGCGAACTCGCTGACGATGACGTCGCGCACGAAATCGCGCAGCGATCCGGTCCGGCCGTTGTGTCCATAGGGTGCGAGATAGCGTGCGCCGCGCAGGCTCGGGATGGTCACCGGGTCGAACAGGCCGTTGTCCGCCTTCCGATTGAACAGCGCGCCCGTGGTGTCGAAGGTGCCGGGACGCGACGACAATCCCGGCACGAACAGCTTGGCGTTGGACACGCCGTTGACGTGGCAAGTGCCGCAGCTGACGCCGGCCTTGCGCGCGACCTCGCCCAGGATGTCGGGAGAGCTGAAAGCGAGATCACCCAGGTTGATCAGGTAGGACTTGCGCCCGCCGGAAGCCTCGGAATGGAAGCGCTCGCTCGGCTTGGCGAGCGCCTCCTCGTTCAAGTCGGTTCCGGGCGGCAGCACCGATTGGTCGCCAGTGACCGGAAAGGAGCCGGCATCGCCGGACGGCAAGAGCGCCCACAGGCACAGCAGCGTGCTGAACAGAAGCCGCCGAGCGAACATGTCCCAGTCCCCTGCGCGCCGGCGCGATCAGCGCGACGCCTCTTCGAGTGTCGGACGCGCAAGCCCGACCTTTTGGGCGCTGGCCTGCAGCGCAACCACGAGCTCCTCGCTCAGCGCGCGCAACTTGCCCGGATCGACACGCTTGAGATCGTGCACATCGAGCGCCGTCGTGAGCTCCTCGATGCGCGCGCGGATCGATGCAGCGAGCTTCGGGTCGCTGGCCTCGAGCTCCGCGGCGAAGATCGTCCGGTAGGCGAGCGCGATCCCGTCGACATTGTTGCGCATGTCATCGAGCGACTGTCTCTTATACACATCTAGATGTGTATAAGAGACAGCNATCGTCCGGTAGGCGAGCGCGATCCCGTCGACATTGTTGCGCATGTCATCGAGCGACTGTCTCTTATACACATCTAGATGTGTATAAGAGACAGCTCCCAACCTGCGCGCGAATCGATCCACGCATGCTTGGCGCCCTCCAGGTCGCGCGCGCCGACGTATTCGCGCAACGTGCGCGCGCCGGCAAGCGCGCGACCGATATCCTCGATCATGTAACCGCGATAGCGCTCGGCCGCTTCGTCGAGCGGCGTGGCACGCGCCTGCGAAGCCGCCAGCAGCGCGAGGCAAAGCGACAAGCCTCGGAGGCATCGCAGGTACTTGCGCGTGACGCCGGGCTTCATCGCGGAACTTTTCGAGCTGGAACGTGGGCTGCAGCGTGACATGGTGCGGTCCTATGGCGCGGTTCCCGTGTGTCCCACTGCACGCGATGCCGTTCTGCCGAGGAAATCGGCCGACTGGAATCGTCATTGCTGTGCGGTGAGCGATTACGCGCGAAGGAAACGAGAGCGCGGATGCTAAGCAGCGAACATTAAAGTTTGGCGTCGGTTCGATGACGCCCAAATCAACATCTCATAAACACGAGTTCCAATCGGACGACGCGCGACGTCGGCGCGCGATCGCAACGTCAGCTCGTCAAGGCGTTTGCGTAGTACACGAGCCACAGAGCGGGACACAGGAACGCGCCGAAAGGAAGTCTGGTGGTTGCTTGCACCCGCCGCCCGACGACTTGTGCGAGCATGACCAGTATCAGCGCACCGAATGACGCGACCGCGAAGCAGACCGGTATCGCCTCGAGCGGAAGCCACGCGCCGATCGCCGCCGCAAGCTTCACATCGCCGAGACCGATCCCCTCGCGTCCCCGCATTCGCGCATAGCACCATCGCACGATCAGCAACCCGATCGCTGTACCGGCCGCGCGCGCCGTGGCGGCGACCGCCGCATGCAAGGGGTCGAACGAATCAAGCGCGGGCGCGGCGAGGATGCCGCAAGCCAGCGCGCCCAGGGTCACGACGTCCGCCAACAGGAACGTGCGTGCGTCGACCTCGGCACCCGCGATCATCAGAAGGCCGAGCACGATCGACGCCACCGCCTGCGGCCACGGCAACGACGCGATCGAGACCACCGCGAGCGGAACCGCACCGCCCAACAGGACTGCCAGGCGCGGCCGAAGGTCCGCCTCCAGCAACGGGCTTTCGAGAGCCATGCCGTTATTTGCCGCGGATGATGTCTTTGCCTTCGACGACTGCGCCAGCGCCGCGCATCAATCCGAGCCGCTGGCGGAACTCCTCCGCCACCGACTCCGCATCGACACCGTTGCGAATGACCTGAGGCCTGATGAAGACGATGATCTCGGAGCGAGTCTTGCTCTTGGACGTGTTGCCCAGGATATCCCCGAGATACTTGATCTGGTTCAAGCCGGGTATTCCCGCCTTGGTCGTGTTCGACTGCTCGCTGATGAGACCGCCCAGCAGCACGGTCTGTCCGCTGGTGATCGCAACGGTGGAGTGGATGCGCCGCTGCGAGATCGTCGGCGTCAGCGTCTGCACGTCCGGATTGACCACGTTGGAAATCTCCTGCTCGATCTCGAGCTGGACCGTTCCATTGGCATGGATGCGCGGCAACACCTTCAGGATCACGCCGGTGCTGCGCATGTCGATGGTATTGACGACCGGCGTGCTGGAATTGGTGAGCAGCGTCGCCGAGCTGGTGGTGACCGGGATCTCGTCGCCGACCTCAAGCAAAGCCGGTTGATTGTCCATCGCGACCAGCGATGGCGAGGACAGCACCTTCACGTCGGTGATCGTCGACAGCGCACTGAGGATCATACGCGGCTGCGCCTCCGGCCCGAGCAGCAGGTTGAAGCCGGGCAGCACACGCTGGAGGAACGCCGTCTGCGCGATCTGCGCCGCGGTCGAAACGCCCGTCGTATCGGTCGCGGTTCCAGTGCTGGTCGAAGACGCAGCCGACCCAAACATGCCGACGGAACCCTTGTCGGTGCCGAGATGCAGGTCGGAGCTCGTCAGGAAGTTCTGGATTCCGAACTGCAGCGCGTCGGTGAGAGTGACCTCCGCCACGGTGGCCTCGATGGCGACCTGCAATTGCGGCGTGTCGACATCATGGACCGCACGCTCGATTATCCGGAAGTCCTCTTGATTGGAATAGATCACGATCGAATTGTTAGTGGTGTCGGCCGTGATGCGCACGTTCTGGAACATGCCGCGTCCGAGACTGCCGGTCGTGAGCGCCGACATGTCGGCCGTCTTCTCTTTGTCTTGCGGATTGCGGCCGGAGAAATTCTCAAACGCCGCAGCGATCGGATTGCTCGTGCGCGTGCCGGTGCCGGTGCCGGTGCTGCCGGTGGTGCCCGACGTGCCGGTGCTGGACGAGCTGGTGGTGCTGGTACTGCTCGTGCTGGAACTGTTGTTGCTCAGGGAGTCGAGCCGCGACTGAGCGGAGGTCGTGCCCGGCGCGAGTTGATCGGCGGGCGTGTCGGTCGTCCCCGTACCGCTGCCGCTGCGCCCGACGAAGATGTCGTTCAGGACCTTCGCCACCTGCTTGGCATCGCCGTACCGCAAGCGGTAGGTGCGCAGCGCATTGCCCGAGGTATCGGCGCGATCGAGACGCGTGACCCACTGGGTCGCGCGCTCCAGCAGCTTGGGGTTCTTGGCCACCACCATGACCGCGTTCATCCGCGAGATCGGCTCGAAGCGGACGACGCCCTGCCCCTGCCCGCCCTCACCGGATTCGAATATCCGCTCGAGCTCGCGGATCATGGTCTCCGGTTGCGTCGACTTCAGGGGATAGACGCCGACCGACTGATTGCGCAGCCACTCGACGTCGAAGCTCGACACGACGTCGAGCGCCGACCTCCGCTCGAGCGCGGTTCCCTGGATCAACAGCACGTTGCGAGCCG
>BFBZ01000012.1_pt277 | contig 15594 bp, 11 predicted proteins | sample 1888401 | NCBI WGS metagenome assembly BFBZ01 (sample SAMD00112614, study PRJDB3348) | symbiont metagenome | host: Chara braunii | reverse complement strand
GAGCTGAGGCGGAATTCCTGGCTCAACTGCCACGATTTGAGCGTGTCCAGATCTTCGCCCACGATACGGTCGCTGCACCCCAGCTGCGGGTCGCAGAACACGCCGCTTGGAGAGACTGCGCCGCGGTGCGGAAAGACAAAGACCGATCCGGTGGTATTGGGATATGGATCGGGATCGCCGGTTCTGACGAAAACGCCCGGCGCGGTGTTGAACCGATTGTAATCTTCCGTTGAATAGAGAAAATCGTTGTCGAATCCCGTTTGCGACGAAAATGTCAGCGCGGGGGTTACCGCATATTCGACATTCAACTCCACGATATCGTTCTTTGCTTTGTAAGACGGCTCGATGGCGGATTCGATGACGCGCAGATTGCGGGACTGGTTGACGCTGGCATAGGGATCGATGTCGCGAACATCGTCGGGGATTTGCAATCCCTGGAAATATGGTAGCGATTGCCCGTTCGGTGTTTGATAGGATTCCGCTGCATAGGGCGATGCTGGCAAACAACCCTGGCTCAGTGCATCGGCGAGGCCATAAGTTGGCCCGACGCCGGTGATCGCCACGTTATTGACTTGGCTCGGACCATCGTCGCGTTTGCAAAGCTGTTTCGAGCTTCGCATGCGGTCGTCGTTCTCGGAGAAATGTTCCCACATCAGATAGGCATGAAGCTGTTCGGCGGGCTTCCAGCCAATGGTCGCGCGGCCGGACCACAGATTGCGGCCATCGATGCGTTCGTCTGTCAGCGCGTTGTAGGAATAGCCTTGGCGCTTGGTCCATTCTCCGGCGAGGCGGAGATCGAGCCGATCGTCCACGATGGGGATGTTGATCATCCCCTCGAAGCGGCGTTGTTGGTAATTGCCGATTTCGCCCGATGCCATCGCTTCGAACTGATCGGTCGGTTTGGCAGTGGTGATGTTCACCACACCCGCGGTCGCGTTGCGCCCATAGAGCGTACCTTGCGGCCCGCGCAACACTTCCAATTGTCCGACGTCGAAGAATTCCTGTTCGAAGAAATGATTTCGGATGAAAGGCGTGTCGTTCAGGGCCACTGCGACAGCCGGGTCGGTGGTCACCGAGATCGCCTGGGTGCCGATGCCGCGGATGTTGATGCTGTAGCCGCTGAAATTCGTTTTGGTGAAGGTAAGGTTCGGCACCTGTTTCACCAGATCGGGGCCGCCCGCGGTTTGCGTGGAGGTCAGCTGCTCCTGGCTCAACGCGGTGATCGCGATGGGGATGCTCTGCACATCTGCGCCGCCGAGTTTCGACGAGGTAACCGTCACCGTTTCCACCGCCGCACGCGCTGGTGTGGCTTGGGCGAGTTGGAAGGTGGCGGCGAGCGAGGCGCCCGTATCGACCTTCGCGCCCGATGCGGGCACGATGCCGATGCCGCCTGCGGAATAGCGTTGCGCCACGAAACCGGTGCCGGACAGGATGCGGCCAAGCGCATCGTTGGACGACAAGTCGCCCTTCACGCCGCTTGTGCGGGTTTCGCCCAGCGCTTCATCGGAATAGACCAGCGCGGCGCCCGTTTGCTGGGCATATTTGTCAAGCGCGGCTTTCAGATTGCCGCCTGGAATGTTGAAGCTTTCTGCCGATGCAGCACCCGCAAGCGCGACGGTGCCGAGCAGCAGGCCCGCGGTGAGTGTTTTCAGGCCGGTCTTGGTTTGCATGCGCCCCCCTTAATATTCCTGTCGAAGCGATCCGCCTGAGCTTGCGCTCAGGGCGAGATCACGATGTCGTTGCCGTTGGTCTTGACGTGGAAACCGAAGACACCCTTGGCGACTTCGGCAAATTCCTCGACGCCGCTGGTCGGGAATGTGCCGCCGATGGTGCGCCGCGCGACCGATGGACTTGCGATCACCAGTTTCTGGCTGTTGTAACGGTTGAATTCGGCGGCCGCTTCTTCGAGCGTGGCGTGGTTGAAGATCAGCAGGCCACGGCGCCAGGCCATTTCATTGGCGAGCGCTGGCGTCGTTTTCTTCGTGATCGTCATCGTTTGGGCGGTGGCGACCACCATGTCGCCCGGCATCAGCACGGCGGGTTTGGCGTGAATGTCTTTCTCGGCCGGCTCGACGCGGGCGCTGCCTTCGACCAGCGTGATCTCAAGCGCGCCATCGCGGCGGACAAGGAATTTGGTGCCGAGATCGGTGACGCGATAACCCGCCGCCATCACGACGAAAGGATGGGCCGCATCATGCTGTATTTGGAAAAACGCCTCGCCTTTGACGAGTTCGGCGGTGCGGCCGCTTTCGGTGACGCGGGCGCGCAGCAATGTGTCGGTATTGAGCTCGACCTTGGAGCCATCGGCGAAGGTAATCGTCTTGCGAATGCCGATGGCCGTTTCATAGGCCTTCTCGCCCGTGCCCAGCATATAAGCGCCGAAACCGATGGCGGCGATCATTGTGAGGGCAGCGGCAAGTTTGGGCAGAAGAGAGAGCGGGCTCGGCTGCGGCGCGGGCGCGCTTTCGCGCATCGGGCGGTTCAGCGCGCGCAAACGATCGGCGCGTTTCCACACCTGCTCGATACGCAGGAAAGCGACCGCGTTGGAAGGCGAGGCATTGAGCCAGGCATCGAATGCCGCATGGTCTTCCGCGCTCCAGCTTGTGAATTCGCGGCGTTCGAGCCATGCGCCAGCTTCGGCGCGGGCATCTTTCGCAGAAGATGAGCTCTGCAGGGGCCCGGTGTCGCTCATGGCGTGCCTGCACCATCTGCGGGATCATTATAGAAAAGATCGGCTAGTGCGATCATGCCTTGCGCCAGATATTGGGAGACGGTGGCTTCGGCGACGCCGAGGCGGGCTGCGATTTCGGGGCGGGAAAGACCTTCAATCTTGCGCATCACGACGGTCTCGCGCCATTTGTCGGGCAGACGGTTGAGGGCGGTTTGCAGGCGGCGAAGTTCCTGACGCGCGATGGCGCTTCTATCTGGGCCCGGCTCGTCGACGATGATGCCCAGAGTTTCCATGTCGGCGACTGCCTCGATGGAGACGATGTTCTCGCGGCGGATGCGGTCGATGAGCAGGTTGCGGGCAACCGCAAAGGCAAACGGCTTTGCGGGATACGGGATCTCGCGTTTCGCGGCTTCATAGATGTGGACGAACACGTCATGGCAAAGGTCTTCCACGTCATTGCTGTTGCGCCAGCCGCGGCGCAGGAACTGCATGAGCGCTGTTTCCAGCGGCAGGATCTCGCGGGCGAACCACGCATTGACATCGCGCGCGCTCATACCCGCATCAGAACGATGCGGATCGGCGGTTTCGCAACCGGTGTCAGGTGTATCGCCCATTCCCCCGCCAGCCTTCAGCCGGGCCAGATGTTACGCTCTCCCTAAGTAATACGAACGAGCGCGGCGAGTTTATGTGGGCTGGGCGGGAAATCTTATTTCGCGGGCGAACAAAAAGGGCGGCGGATTGCTCCGCCGCCCTTTCGAGGGACGCGTTGGGGTTGCGGCCCTTACCAGTTCTTGGTCAGGCGGATGCCGAACAGGCGCGGATCGGTGACGAAGACGTTGGTGGTCAGCGCGCTGTCGTCAGAGTTCAGGAACGCGCCGGTGATGGCGGTGGTATCGAGCACGTTCTTCACATAGGCCATGGCTTGCCAGCCATCCTGATTGGTGAAGATCAGGGCGAAGTTCAGGTTGGTGTAGCCGTGCAACTCGTCATAGGGGCGATCGTTGAAGACGCGAGCGAACGAGTCACTCTGCCAGTAGAAATCGCCGCGCAGAGTGCCTGCCCAGTTTTCGCTGACAGGCATGGAATATTGCGCGCCCATGGAAAGCGTGAAGTGCGGCGTGTTGGGAAGCTGGTTGCCGGACAGATTTTTGTCGAACCCTTCACCGAAATTGGGCGCGGTTTCGCCATTGAAACCGATATAGCCTGGCAAATTGACGGGGTCTGGATTTGCCACATAAGGCTGGAACGTCACCGGATCCGTGACACCCACCACCGGATCGCCGAAGGGCGCCAGCGAGCGTTCCGTATAAGCCAAAGTGCAGGCCAGCGTCATGGTGCCATGCCCAGCCAACAGCTCGTTGACCACATAGGTGGGAAGGATGCAGTTCGACGTTGCAGTAATGAACGGCTTGACGACCAGCCAATCGGGATTGCCGGCGGTACGGTCCATCAGGTCGATAGCCTTGGAACCGTTGTTCAGCGTGGCGTTTTCATAGCCGCCCGAAAGATTGAACCGCAGGCCCGGTATCGGCTCCCAGGTCGACTCAATTTCGGCACCCTTGACCGTGGCGTTGAAGTTCAGATTGACCGATGTGCGATCGACGATCTGCGATATCTGGTAGTTCTGGTATTTGTAGAGGAACACATCGCCGTTCACCGTCAGCGTGCCATCAAGCAAACTGTTCTTGGTGCCCAATTCGAACGCATCGTTGAACTCAGGCTTGAAAGTGAGAGGATGGGTTTGATTGCTGGGTGATGTGCCGGGCGCATCGGAGAAGAACCCCGGCGTCGGAATAACGCCCGGCGGATTGGCGCCGCCGCCCTTATAACCATGTGCATAGGAGGCGTAGAGCAGCGTTTGATCGGTGAAATCGAGCTGGGGCGTCCAGGAGAGGTTGAACCGGCCGGTGACTTCCCGCCATTCCTGATCGACAATGCCTGTCGAGGGATAACCTTCGCCCGCCACGAGCGCCCAGCTTGGCCGCAAATCAAAGCTTTTCTTATCGTCGGTGAAACGAAGGCCGCCCGTCAGTTTCAGATCGGGTGCGACTTGATAATAGACCTCGCCAAACGCCGCCCACGATGTGAGCGAGTAGGGATTCTGGCTGCGGAAATAATTGTGGCCGTTGCCATCGATCTTGGATAGCGGATTGGGATCGATATAGGCGCAGCCTATGCCGAGAAAACTGGTTGCAAGATTTGCAATGCTGGCAGGCAACGGGCCGCAGGAATTGGCGTTCGCTGCGTCGAACGGGATGTGCGTGGCATCCATGGGAGGCGGCAATCCACCGCCGAAGGACCCGTTGAAGGTTTCGGTCGCCAATGAGATGGCATTTGACATGACGATGTAGTCTTCGACCGTTTTGTAGTTGAGGTAGTTCGCGCCGGCCACGAAATTGAGCGGGCCCTCAAAGGCCGAAGCCAATCGCCCTTCCTGATAGAACTGATGGGCGTGCTCACGGGAAACATCCTGGCCCACCAGGCTGCTGGAACACCCCAGCTGCGGATCGCAATATTCGCCATCCATTCCAACCAGCGTGGGAGAAGGCGTGGCGTTTGATACGCTGGCATCGGTGAAAAGGCCGGGCCTTGTGTTGAAGCGATTATAATCTTCCGTGGAATAAAGATAATCCTGATTGTAGGCGGTTTGCGACGTCAATGTCAGTTGCGGGGTGACGTTGAAATCGACGTTCAATTCATAAGTGTCGTTCTTCGCGGCGTAATGCGGGTCGATGAGCGAACTGGTGACTCGCAAATTCGTCGATTGCGTCTGGCTCGCATAGGGATCGCCAAAGGACGAAAGATAGGGGGTCAGCGTATACAATGCGGCAATGAACGGAACGGCGCCCGCATTGGGTGTCTGAAATGCAGTCGGCGCATAGAGCGAAGTCTGCTTGCAACCCTGCTCCACCCACGCTGCGCCAAAATTGCTGAAGTACCCCGCGCCCGGCACTTGCGGACCGGCCGGACCATCGACCACGGCGGGGGCCGTGTCTTTTTGGCAGAGCTGTTTGGTGGAACGCTCGCGGTCGTCGTTTTCGTCGAAATGCTCCCAAACGAAATTGGCTGTGACCTTGTCCGTGGGGCGGACGAGCAACGACACCCGGCCCGACCACAGGTCGCGGCCGTCGATGGAGCGGCCAGTCGCGTCGTTGAAGCTGTATCCGTCGCGCTTGGTCCATTCGCCGGCGACGCGCAGGTCTATCTTGTCGTCATATATCGGCAGGTTGAACATGCCTTCGAGACGGCGATTGTTGTAATTGCCGACATCGATGGAGCCCATCGCTTCATAACGATCCGTCGGGCGGGCGGAAATCAGATTCACCACGCCCGCGGTCGCGTTGCGGCCATAGAGCGTACCCTGGGGACCGCGCAAAACTTCAACCTGCGAAACATCGAAGAATTCCTGCTCGAAGAAATGGTTGCGCAGGAACGGAATGTCGTTGAACGAGACGGCGACGGCAGGATCGGTGGAAACCGAGATGGCTTGCGTGCCGATGCCGCGGATCTGGATGTTGTAGCCGGTGAAGTTGGTTTTGGAGAAGGTCAGGTTGGGGACATTCTTCACCAGATCGGGGCCACCGGCTGTTTGCGTGGCGGTGAGCTGTTCCTGTGACATCGCCGTGATCGCGATCGGCACGCTCTGCACATCGGCGCCGCCCAGCTTCGAGGAGGTGACCGTCACCGTTTCGACCGAGGCCCTGTTGACGGGACCAGCCTGCGCGAGTTCGAGGGGAAGCGCGATCGCGCTTTGCGCATCGCGGCTTATGCCGACAGCGCCCGAAGCATCGCGGCGCATGATGAAGCCGGTGCCGGACAAGATGCGGGAGAGCGCATCATTGGCGGTCACATCGCCGGTGACGCCTTGCGTCTTGATGCCCTGGATCGCGCCATTGGCATAAATCAGAGGTGTGCCGGTTTGCCGGGCGTAGGCATCGAGGGCGGATTTGAGTTCGCCGCGCGGGATATTGAAATCCTGCGCACGCGCGGTTTGCGCCACGAGCGCAGATGTGGCGCAACAGGCCAGCAGCAGATGTGTTGTGCGGAAATTCATTCTTCTCCCCCTTGAAGCGGCACGCGCCGCAGAATGATGCGGGCGTATTGCCCGCCTGTGTGTCATTGCGAAATCAGGATTTCGTTGCCGTTGTTCTTCACTTTCAGGCCCAACACGCCCTGCGCGACGCGGGTGAAAGCCGCCACGTCGCTTGCCGGGAATGTGCCGCCGATGCCGATCTGCGCGGCGGCGTTATCGGCGATCACAAGCTTGGTGCGATTGTAGCGGTTGAATTCGGCGGCCACTTCGGAGAGTGGTGTGTTGTCGAAGATCAGCACGCCGCGGCGCCAGCCGAGCTTATCGGTCAGCACGCGGCCGGATTGTTTGGTGACCGAAAGCGAATTCGACGTGGCCACCACGACATCGCCGGGTGAAAGAAGGGCCGAGCGCGCGGTCTTGGCGCCGACATTCTCATCGAACTGGGCGCTGCCTTCGACGAGCGCCACTTCGAGGCGGCCCACATCGCGCCGGACAAAGAATTTCGTGCCCAGATCGGTGACGCGGCCATTGGCGGCGATCACCACGAAAGGCCGCGACGCATCATGTTTGACGGTGAAAAAAGCCTCGCCGCGGTCGAGCCAGATCTTGCGCTCGCCCGATGTTTCGGCGACGCGCAAAACTGTGTTGGTGTTGAGTTCGATCTGCGATCCGTCGCGCAGGGTGATGGTCTGGCGGCCGCCGAAGGGGGCGGTGTAGGTCGCCTTCTGCTGGGGCTGCAGCAACACCATGCCGGCGGGCACGCCGACCACGGCAAGGGCCGCCAGGCCCGCGGCGACGCGGGCAAGGATCGGAAGGATGCGCCGCCCCATCTGCGTGAAGCCGCCGCCTTGCTGAGGCTGCGTGCGCAGCGCATCGAGGCGATCTGCCCGGCCCCAGGCGGTTTCGAGGCGCCAGAACGCGGTTGTGTGGGCCCAGGATTGGGCGAGCCAGGCATCGAGTTCGGCTTGGGCGGCCTCGTTCCAATCTTCGCAATCGCGGCGCTTGATAAGCCATTGCGCGGCGGCGGCTTCGATCTCTCGCGCATCGGGTGCGGCGGTCTGGGGCTCGCTCACGTCTTGCTCCCGATGTCGGTGGATTCGCCGTAGAGGATGTCGGCCAGCGCGCGCACGCCCTGGGTCAATTGCTTCTCGACCGTCTTTTCGGCCACGCCCAGGCGCTGCGCGATCTCGCGGCGCGACAGCCCTTCGATCTTGCGCATCACCACAGGCGCGCGCAGGCGGCGGGGCAGCTTGTCGAGGGCGGCTTGCAGGCGGCGCAATTCTTCGCGCGCCATCAGGTTCTGGTCGGGGCCGGGATCATCGGTTGCGATGTTCAGCGCGTCGAGATTTTCCACCGCTTCGATGGACACCACCTGTTCGCGGCGCACCCGATCGATCAGCAGATTGCGGGCGACCGTCATCACGAACGGCTTGGCCGGATGGGGGATCTGCTGCATCGCTGCATCGCACACGCGCATGTAAACGTCCTGCCGCAAATCCTCGATGTCGGAACGGCTGCGTCCGCTGCGCCGCAGGAACTGGATCAACAACGGCTCCAGCGGCAGCACTTCGCGGACGAACCAGGCCTTCACTTCGGATATGGCCGAACCAGGCCCAAGCGAGGACGCCATGGCGCGATCGGTTTGCGGTGTTTCGGCTATTCCCACGCTCAGGCCCCGTTTCGAGGGTTTCGAGCTTATGCCCACATCGGATAGAACGAACGGGGCAAGCCGGTACCCCCCTTCATCTGCGCGCCGCATCGAAAAAAGGCGGGCCGCCGCGCCGCCCTTCGCTCTTCGCGTTTCGGGCGGCAGGCCAGAACCCGCCAGTCAAAGCATCGGCAGCGAACGGCCGCCGCAATCAAGCGGTCTCCGCACCCTTCGCACCATCAGCTCATCCCGCGGGCTCAAAACGGATGCACGCGAGGTTTCCCGCACCCTGCCCTGTATGGTTCTCTCGCGTCGGACGGGCGGTTGCGCGCCGCCCCTGTTTCTTTGGTTTAGGTTCCTCAAATTCGTTCCGAGAGGAATATACAGGATTATATCATAGGCTTCAACGCCTATATATAGATATTTCTTCCTTTTCTCGCCCGGATTGTAACTTTTGTCCTCCTCCTCCGTCATTGCCCGGCTTTCGTCCGGGCAACCCAATTTTCCTCTGAGAAAGGAAATTGGGTCCCCGGACAAGCCGGGCATGACGATGTGTGTGGAGAGAAGGCGTGTAACAAAAAAGAGCGGCGGATTGCTCCGCCGCTCTTTGGGCATCTGGAATTTTTCGCCCCTACCAGTTCTTGGTGATGCGGATGCCGAAGAGACGCGGATCGGTGACGAAGACGTTGGTGGTGAGCGATGTGTCATCCGAGTTGAGGAACGCGCCGGTGATGGCGGTGGTATCCAACACGTTCTTCACATAGGCCATCGCCTGCCAACCGTCCTGATTGGTGAAGATCAGGGCCAGGTTGAGGTTGGTGTAACCGCGCAATTCATCATACGGCCGGTCGTTGAAGACGCGGGCGAAGGAATCGGAGTTCCAGTAAAAATCGCCATGCAGCGTTCCGGCCCAGTCGGACGACAGCGGTATAGTATAATCGGCCATGACGGTCGTCGTGAAATGCGGCGTGTTGGGAAGCTGGTTGCCGCTCAGGTCTTTCGCAAAGCCTTGCCCATCATTCGGCGCGGTGGACGGATCGAAGCCGGTATAGCCGGGAAGCCCGATCGGATTGGGATTGGGGACGTAAGCCCTGCCGGTCACCGGATCGACACCCACGATATAAGCATTTCCGCACGCTTGGGTGAGAGCCTTCACGAAACCAGAGCCTGGTGACCCGGCTCGCAGCATCTCATTGACTGCATCGGTCGGAATAACGCAATTGGATGTGCCAGTCACGAAAGGCCGGACCACCATCCAATCGGCATGACCGGCGGTACGATCCATCAGATCGATGGCCGATTGACCGTCATTGATCGTCGCGTTTTCGTAGCCGCTGTTGAAGCCAAACTTCAGACCGGGCAGAGGCTCCCAGGATGTTTCCAGCTCCGCACCCCTGACCGTGGCATCGAAGTTCAGATTGACGGATGTGCGATCCACGATCTGCGATATCTGATAGTTCCTGTATTTGTAGAAAAACACATCACCGTTCACCGTAAGGCTGCCGTCCAGCAGCGTATTCTTGGTGCCCAGTTCGAATGCATCATTGTATTCGGGCTCAAACGTGAGCGGATGTGTCTGATTGCTGGGCGAAGAGTAGACCTGCCCTGTAGGCCCTGTGAGCGGCGTGACGCCCGGCGGATTGGCGCCGCCGCCTTTGTAGCCGTGCGCATAGGAGCCGTAGACCAAAGTCTGGTCGGTGAAGTCGAGCTTCGGTGTCCAGGTGACGACGCCGCGGCCCGTGACTTCGCGCCATTCCTGCGCGATTTCGCCGGCTTGCGGGATCCCCTTGCCCTGGATAAGCGCCCAACTCGGGAAGACCGAGAAATCTTTGCGATCGTCGGTATAGCGCAGACCCAGAGTCAGCTTCACATCCGGACGAACCTGATAATAGGTCTCGCCGAACAGGGCCCAGGAATTGAGCTTGTAAGGATTGTGACTTACGAAATAATTGTGCCCCTGCCCATCGACCTGATCGATCGGATTGGGATCGATATAGGCGCAACCGAGGCCGCCCAGCGCAGCAAGCGGAAATGTCATTCCCGGAGTCGATTGCGGCGGATTGCACGCATTGGCAACAGCGGCGTCGAATGGAATATGCGCAGCATCGGTGCCACGGACCCCGCCACTGCCGCCGATGGTGCCAAACTGTGTGTTGTCCAACTGTTCGGTAAAGAGCGTCAGCAGATTTGAGAAAATGTAATAGTCTTCACTGGTCTGATAGTGGAGATAATTACCGCCTGCGACGAAGTTCCATGGCCCATCGAAATTCGAGCTCAGGCGCACTTCCTGATAAAGCTGACTTGCCGTTTCCGAAGACCGGTCCATCGCGATAAAGCGGCTGGAGCAGCCGAGTTGCGGATCGCAATACTGATTATCCCGGCCGACGAGGGTGCCGGCGGCGTAAGAGGGCACCCCGCTGGTATAGGGATCCTGCAGGAAATTTTCGACCGTGTTGAAACGGTTATAATCTTCTGTCGAATAGAGGAAGTCGTCATTGTAACCCGTCTGCGATGTTAGCGTCAGTTGCGGCGTAACATTATATTCGACATTGAATTCAAGCGTATTGTTCCTCGCGCGGTAGGCGGGATCGATCTGCGAACTGATGGTGCGCAGATCGGGCGATTGCTGCAAACTGGCATAAGGATCGGTGTAATGCTCGATCGACAGGAAATTGGGATTCAAAGCCACAAACCCCGCGATGAACGGGGTGGCGCCCATATTCGGTGTTTGAAGAGATTCCGCCGAATAAAGCGACGCCGGCCGGCAGCCCTGCGATAACCACGCCCCACCGAAATTGTTGGAGGCGCTTCCATAAATGTTGTCGTAACTCGGCGTCTGCGGCCCGGCAGGACCGTCCACCACACCCGGATTGTCGCGGGCACAAAGCTGTTTGGTCGAGCGGGCGCGGTTGTCGTCTTCCTGGAAGTGCTCAAAGACGAATGTGGCCGTCAAATTTTCGATTGGCCGCAACAGCAGCGACACGCGGCCCGACCACAGATCGCGTCCGTCGATATGGCTGCCGGTTTGTTCGTTGAAAGCATAGCCGTCGCGCTTGGTCCATTCGCCGGCCACGCGCAAGTCGATCTTGTCGTCGAGGATGGGGACGTTGAGCATCCCTTCCAGGCGGCGGTTGTTGTAGTTGCCGACATCGACGGAGGCACGGGCCTCCCAACGGTCGGTGGGCTTGGCGGAAATGACGTTCACCACGCCACCGGTCGCGTTRCGGCCATATAGTGTGCCTTGCGGGCCGCGCAGCACTTCGACCTGGGACACGTCGAAGAATTCCTGCTCGAAGAGGTGGTTGCGCAGGAAGGGCACATCGTTAAGCGACACCGCGACGGCCGGATCGGTGGTGACCGAAATCGCTTGCGTGCCGATGCCGCGGATCTGGATGTTGTAGCCGGTAAAGTTCGTCTTGCTGAAGGTCAGGTTGGGGACCTGTTTCATCAGATCGGGGCCGCCTGCCGTCTGTGTGGAGGTCAGTTGTTCCTGGCTCAATGCGGTGATTGCGATGGGGATGCTCTGCACATTCGCGCCGCCGAGTTTGGAAGACGTGACGGTTACCGTCTCGACCAGGGAGCGCGGTCCTAGTTGAGCAAGCTGCATTGCGGAATCCGCGGGTTGCGCTACCTGGGATGACTGTCCGTCGCGGATGATCTCCACCACGCCGCCATCCTGATGCGGCATCAATCCGGTGCCGGAGAGGATGCGCGAAAGGGCCTGGTCGGCGGGAAGATTGCCCTTGAAGCCCCTGGTCTGCGCGCCTTTGACGAGGCTTTCGGCATAGAAGATGTGAACGCCGGTTTGGGCGGTGTAGGCGCCGAGCGCGTCTTTCAATCCGCCCGCGGGAATATCGATACCTTCGGCTGCGGCAGGCGCCGCCAGAAGCGTGATGATGGCGGCGCTGGCGAGAAAACGTGTGCGTGTCATTTCAAATCCCCCCTTGGAAACTGGTGTTCGATGCGTTTACTTCGAGATGACGAGTTCGGTGCCCCGGTCTTCGACATTGAGGCCGAGCGCGATGTGGGCGGCGCGGCCGAACAGCTTCACGTCGTCGGACGGGAAGGTGCCGCCGATTTCGAGCTTTGCGATTTCGCGGTCGGCGATGACGATCTTCTGGCGGTTGTAGCGGTTGAATTCGGCCACGGCGTCGGCAAGCGTTGTGTGATCGAACATCAACACGCCGCGGCGCCAGCCAAGTTCGCTTACGAGAAGCTTCACCGGCTTCTTGGCGACAGACATTGCATCGTTGGTGGCGATTGCGACATCGCCCGGCTTCAGCACCGCGGTGTGCGCGGGTGTGCCGTCGTTCGCATCGAGACGCGCGCTGCCTTCGAGCAGCTTGACCTCGACGCGGCCCTCTTCCTGCCGCACGATGAATTTGGTGCCCAGATCGGTAATGCGATGGCCCGCCACCATCACCACGAAGGGATGGCTGGCATCGTGTTTGATGTCGAAATACGCCTCGCCCTTGTCGAGCCACACTTTGCGCTGGCCGGAGCCTTGCGCCATGCGCAGCACCGTGTCGGTGTTGAGTTCGATCTTGGAGCCATCGCCCAGCGCCAGCGCTTCACGGCCGCCGATGGTGGTGGCGAAGGTTTGATTTTCCTGATGCAGCGCAAGCAGGCTTCCACCGATGCTGACGGCGGCCGTCACCAGCACGGCGGCGGCGATCTTCAACACCGGCACGCGCGAGGTTTGCGGGGCCGCCTTCAGGGGATGGCGCATGGGCTGTTGCAGAGCCGCAAGCCGCGTGGTGCGATTCCAGGCAGCCTCGAGGCGCATAAAGGCAACGGCGTGGGCGGGCGATTGCGCGAGCCAGGTTTCGAGTTCTACGTCGTTTGCCTCGCTCCAATCCTCGCAGGACCGGCGTTCCAGCCATTGCGCGGCGCATTCTTCGACGCCGGAGGCATCGGGCAGACTGTGTTCGGAGGCGCTCATGGCTTCCTCCTCAGGTCGGTCGGCTCGCCATAAAGAAAATCGGCGAGCGCGCGCATGCCATTGGTCAGGTGGCGCTTCACGGTTTCTTCGCCCACGCCCATGCGGGTGGCGATATCGCGGCGCGACAGGCCTTCGATCTGCTTCATCACCACGGCTTCGCGCGAACGCGGCGGCAGGTGATCCAGCGCCAGTTGCAGGCGGCGCAATTCCTCGCGCGCCATGATCACGCGATCGGGCGGCGGTTCTTCGGCGGCGGCGCCCAGGCTTTCGAGATCGGCAACCGCCTCGATGGGGACGACCTGTTCGCGGCGGACGCGGTTGATGAGAAGGTTGCGCGCGGTGGTGAGCACGAAAGGTTTGGCGTGTTCGGGGATTTCGCGCTGGGCAGCTTCATAGACCCGCACATAGACTTCCTGGCGGATGTCCGCGATCTCGCTTTGGTTGCGCCAGTTGCGCTGGATGTATTGCATCAGAACGGACTCCAGCGGGAGCACTTCGGCAACGAACCAGGCGCGGGCTTCACTCACGGTCATGGAGGCGCGAACCTTGCGCGCTGAGTCTTCACGACCGTTGTCCGGCGTCTCGATCATTGCTGTGGTGTTTCCTGCCCCTTATGGCCAAAGCCTGAGGACCACATCTGATTAGACAAGGCTGACATGCGAATGGGGGAAAGGGGACCGCAAAAACGACAAACCCGCCGGTGATACCGGCGGGTTCGCGATGCGGTTGGAATAAAGTTGCCTAGCCGGCGTCCCAGATCGGTTTGAATTCACCGCCGCCATTGAGCATCTGGGCGGGCATGTTCTTGTTGATGTGGCCGATCAGGCCTTGATAGACACCGTAGCCGATCAGTTCCTGCAGGCGGGGGGAATAGGTTTTGACCAGCGAGGCGGGAAGGCCCAATTGCTGGTTCTCCTGCTGGCGGATGAAGCCCGCGCAGTAATTCATCGCGATGCCGGTGCGGCGCTTGTCGGTCTTGTTCGCGCCGCCGCCATGCCACAGCGAACCATCCCAGATCAGGACGCTGCCCTTTTTCATTTCGGCGGGAACGGTTTCATATTCGCCGCCATAGACGGGGTTCGGCTTCAGATGGCTGCCCGGCACCAGCCGGGTGGCGCCATTGGCATCGGTGAAATCGGTGAGCGCCCACATCGAATTGCACACGATGGACCGGTGCGGCTTGTCGAGCGGGATCAGCATGTCGTCGGCATGGATCGGCTGGGCGATCTCGCCCGCGTCGATGGCGATGGAGGAGAGCGACGACACCAGGCACCCATTGTCGAGCACGCCTTCGATGACGGGCAGCACGTTCTCGTGCACCGGCACCAGATCCCAAGGCGTGCCATAGGCGAGCAGATTGTAGATGCGCACGGTGTTGCGGCCTTCGAAGCCATTGGTGGAGGGCTTGGCTTCGGTTTCGCGTTCGAGGCGGTCGAGGCTGGCTTGCAGGGCGTCGATCAGAGAGGGGGCGATGGCGTTTTCGACGATGGTGTAGCCCTCGCGCCGCACGCGCTCGACATGAACATCCCGGGTTTTGCCATCCATATCTCTCAAGCCCTTCTAAAGCATGGTTTGTTGCCCAGAATACCGGCTGACGGACAGAATTGGAAATGCCGCGGCCTCAAGCTATTTTGAACGCGCAGGCGTGGCTTGGCGGCCGGTCCTGTTGCTATGGTGGCGGCCCTGCCCTTCGCCTTTCCCCCGGGAGACATCCATGAAAACGACGCTTCGCAATCTTTGCGTGCTGGCGGCCGGTATCGCCGCGACCGCGGCGCTGGCCGCCCCCGTGCCGCCGCCGACCAATGCCGTGCCGGTGGAGGACACGATCCAGGGCCAGGTGGTTCACGATCCCTTCCGCTGGCTGGAGAACTGGAACGATCCGAAGGTGCAGGCATGGAGCGACGCGCAGAACACGCGCACGCGCAATTATCTCGATGCCCTGCCCGACCAGGGCCCGGTGAAGAAGGAGCTGACGAAACTCATCACCGCGACCTCGCCTGCCTATTACGGCCTGTCGCCGAACGGCAAGCTTGTGTTCTGTCTCTTATACACATCTAGAACACGCGCACGCGCAATTATCTCGATGCCCTGCCCGACCAGGGCCCGGTGAAGAAGGAGCTGACGAAACTCATCACCGCGACCTCGCCTGCCTATTACGGCCTGTCGCCGAACGGCAAGCTTGTGTTTGCGATGTACAGCGATCCCGCGGTGCAGCAGCCGATGCTGGTGACGATGAACGCTTTGGCCGATCCGGCGAGCCGCAAGGTTCTGCTGGATCCCAACAAGATGGATGCCAAGGG
>BFBZ01001471.1_pt1 | contig 15602 bp, 11 predicted proteins | sample 1888401 | NCBI WGS metagenome assembly BFBZ01 (sample SAMD00112614, study PRJDB3348) | symbiont metagenome | host: Chara braunii | reverse complement strand
GGGCTCGGTGCCCGCCACTTCGAACTGCAGGCCGAACTGGACCGACGGATCGAAAAAGCCCTTGATCGACTCGAACGGCACCAGCAGGCGCTCGGGAATGCCGCCGAACGACAAGCCGACCTCGAAGGTATGGTCGGTCACCGCCAGGTCCCAGAACTGGTGCTGCAGGACGACCGTCATCTCCTGCGGATATTTCTCGCGCATGCGGTTCGACAGGCGAACCCCGGGCGCGCGGGTGTCGAAGGTGATGTAGAAATGGTGATCGCCCGGCAGGCCCTCGCGGACGGCGTCGGTCAAAACCCGCCGCACGACGCCACGCAGCGCATCCTGAGCCAGAAGGTCGTAGCGAATGAGGTCGGTCGGCATGGTGCGCTGTTTGGGTGCTATTCGATCGCGGACTGGGGTCAGTCCTATAACCGCGCGACCGGGATAACGTCCATGGGCCCGCTGCGCGGAATCCGCGGGAGGAAGTGGAGGCTTCTGTTGCCAGGTGCCTCCGAACCCCGCCTTACAGTGCTACCCGCAAGGACTTTGATTTCGGTACCTTTACCGCATTACGCGGCAACGGCGACCGGAGCATAGTTGTCGTTGGCAACTATTGAGATAGCCCGATAACGGTGGAACCATGCCGAGCAAAAGAACACCCTTTACACCCTCGTCGATCCTGTTTCGCCCCCATCACCAGCACCCCTGAGGGGTCCTGATGGTGGAGGCGCCGGGTACTGCCCCCGGGTCCGATAGGCTTATTGCGATGGCCGTTTATTGCCATAGCCGGGTCGCCCCGGCAGGAATGAATATAGGCGAGGCCGCGCGCGGTTGGAAGGGCGACGTCGAAGACATCAACGCCGCATGCCGGGTGCGGGGCCGATTTCGACCGGCGGCGGCAATGGCGGCAGAATCGACATGGGTTCGCCGGGTACCGGACGCTGGCCGTCCAGCGCGCGACGCACCACCGACGGCAGGTCCGCGGACGGCGGCGCCGGGCCCAAGGGCCTCGGAACCGGCCGCGGTTCGGCCGGGCGGCGCAGCGGCAAGGGGGTCGAATCCGGCCTGGTGTCGGGCAGTTCGATTCGCGGCTCGTCGACGGCCGCGGCAGGCTCCGGCTCCGCCGTGGCCGGCACGGCCGGCGCGGCCGGCGGCGGTTCCGGCAGCACCTCCTCGAACGCCCGGAACGGCAGGCGGCTGAAGGCCCGCTGGCGTGCCCGCTCCAGCCGGTCGCTCTCGATCATTTCGATGCGCAGCGCCTCCCGCTCGACCAGGCGAAGGCCGAGCCAGCCGGCGACGTCGTCGGCGTCGAGCCGGCCGACCGTTGCGCCGAGCGGTCCCTCGAACCTCAGCGCGATCAGCGGGACCGCATCGGTCCTCGGCGGCGGCTCCGGCGCGATCCTGACGCCGGCGCCAAGTTCGCCGGCCGCAAGGTCGACGCCACCACCCCAGGTCACCCGCCCGCCGGCGACGGTGAAACCTGCCTCCCCGGCGCGCAACCGCGAACCGGACAAGGTCAGGGGGATGTCGATCGCTGGAAGCTCGACCGGCCGGGCCATTTCCCGTGTCAGCACGGCCGCGAAGCCGGCATCGTCGAGAGGCCGGCCAAGATCCTGGGCGAGTTCGGCCGCCCGCGTCGCCCGCGCCAGCCCGGCCGGATGGACGCCGGCAACCGTCGTTCGCGGCCAGGCGTGGCGGCCATCGCCGCGCAGGCTCGCCAAGAGCGAGGCCGGGCTGGTGCCGTCGCCGTTCAACGCGATCGACAAGGGCCCGAAACCAGCCGCGCCCGGGAAGACCAAAGCCAGCGGCACGCGGTCGATGCCGAAGCCGGCCTGAACCGCGGTGCCCAGCGCCCTGCGATCGAGTGCGAGGTCGCCGGAGACCATCGCCGTGGCGAGCCGGGCTCTGAAATCCCTGAGCGTGGTCTTGGTCCCCTGCCGCACCAGGGTCGCGGTCACGCCGGTCAAGGCCGGATAGCCGCCGAGCCCGACGGCCTCGGCGCCGACCGCGATCTCGCCATCGACCCCGTCGAGCAGGGTCCGGCCGAACGAGGCGTCGGCGAGGCGGCCGGCCTCCGTCTCGACCAGCCAGGCCGGCCCGGTCAGGAGGCTCGCCAAGGTCTCGAAACCGAGCCTGCCGAGATTGACGCTGCCGATGACGGTCCGGCCGCGGCCGGCCAGCGCGGCCTTGACGCCGGCCGATCCGATGCGGCCTTCCAGGCCTTCGACCCGCCAATTGGCCTCGGTCAGTTCGACACGGGCCGACAGGGTCGCCGGCAGCGGCCCGGCCAGTTCCGCCGGCACGCCAGCCAGCGGCAGGACCGGCGCCATGTCGGGCGACGCCAGCGTGACGGTCAAGGTGCCGCTGCCGTCGAGCCCGTGGCTGCCGGTGAAATTGACCAGCGTCTCGGCGGCCTGCGCTTCGCCGCGAATGCCGACCGGGCCATGGGCCGGTTTGTCGAGCACGGCTTCCAGGCGGCTCGGCGTCGCCGCGGCGATGCCAAGCGGCGCAAGCCCGGCGCCGATGCCGAGAAGCTGGTCGGCACGCGCCGCTTCCAGCACCAGGCTCGCCTGGCCGGCCAGGCGATCGAGCGAGGTCAGCTCACCACTACCCGCGGCATCGAGATGCATCCAGGCCGCGCCGATCTGGCCCTGGGCCCTGATCTTGAGGGCTGCCGCGGCGCCGGCGTCGAAGGTGAAGGTCAGATCGGTTCCGCCGAGCGACGCCGCCCGTTCGGCCAGCAGGCGGCCAAGGCCGGCGGTGTGCTCGTCACGTGCGAGAAACGCCACCAGGGCATCGACCCTGTCGGCTGTCAGCCGGCCGGCAAGACGACCGGTGAGCGGGCCGCCCAGGCCGTCGAGCCGCCCGGTCAGGTCCAGGCCGAGGCCCGCGACATCGCGGATCTTCAACCGCTCCGCCTCGAAGCGGCTGCCGTCCGAGGCAATGGTGACATCGAGGCCGCGGGCGGTGACGCCGCCCAGGCTCGCTTCCCCGGCCTTCAATTGCAGCCGGGTATCGGTGGCCGGATCGAGCCTGGCGCCGGCGCCGCGGGCAAGGCGCAGAAGCAGGTCGAGATCCAGCGCTTCCGCCGTCAGGTCGACGGCCAGCGCATGGCGGCCGAGCGCCGGCATGTCGAGGGCAATGTGACCCTTGGCATCGCCGGCGGCGGTCACCGCTTCCAGCCCGTCGAGAACCAGCCTGCCGGGCTCCGCCGTCATCGACGTCGACAGCCGGATCGGGTCGTCCAGGGTGCCGGCCGGCGTCGCCTGGCCGTCGAGCCAGGACAGCAGCAATCCGGGCCGCGCCGATTGCAGCGCCAACGCACCGGAAAAGCCGAGATCCGGCCGGAGCGCGATGCGCCCCTTCATATCGACATGGCTGTCGCCCGGCAGCCGCGCGCTCAACTGCTCGGCGGTCCAACCGTCGGGACCCGATTGCAGGTCGCCGCGCAGGTCGGCGACCTGGCCGCCGCCGATCATGACGCCGCTGACATCGAAACCGATGGTGACCGGCAGATCGGGATCGCGCAGCACCGGCACCGCCGCGATCAAGGCGGCAACGACTTCGCGCGGCGTGCGCGGCTGGCCGGCCGTGCTATCGGTCAACCGGTCGAGATCGACCTGGCGCGCGGCGAGGACGGCGTCGAGCGTCGGCGCCCTGCCCCAGACGTAACGCAGCGAGCCACTGGCGCGGGCCGCGCGCTCGCCCGTGCCGAGCATGGCTTCGCCGCGCTCGAAGACCAGCGCCCCCGATGTCACCGAGGCGGCGCCGGCGATCCGCCACGGCAGCGCTCCGGTGTCGCCGGAAAGAATGACCGTGCCGTCGAAATGCGGATGGCCCGGAGCGCCGGTCGTGCCCTCGGCTTCGACGACGAAGCCGCTCACCCGGTCGGTCGAGCGCAACCTCAGCGCCAGTCCGCCGGTCTCGGGGAAATTCGCCAGGATCTGCAGCGGCATCGACCGGCCGGCGACGACGGCCGAGCCTTCAAGGCGAACCGGGCCCTTGGCGCCGCGCGAGTCGCCGGTCAGCGCGATACGCTCGGCGACGAGCATAGGCGCACCCTCGCTGTCGGCGACCGACAGCCGGGCGTTCTCGATGGCGATCTCCTCGGCGGCCAGGCCTTGGGCCGGCAGGCCCTGGTCGGACAAGGTGAGATCGACATCGCGCAGATGCACGGCGGTGAGGGAGGCCTCGCCGCGGAGCAGCGGCGCCACGCGCAATTCGCCGCGCAGGCGGCCGATCCTGGCGCCGCTCGCCGGCGCCCCGATGGTCACGTCGCGAGCATCCACCGCGATGGTCGGCAGCAGGCGGATGCTCAAGTCGCCGCCGATCGTGACCGGCAGGCCGAACAGACGCGCGGCTTCCGCCTCGATCATCGGCTTGTGACGGTTCCAGTCGATCAGCCACGGCCCGACCAGGGCCGCGAGGATCGCGACGATCAGGGCGATCCCGATGGCGAGGAGCGTGTTCTGCACGATGGCGCGGTCCCGCGAGGAGCGAAGAACCAATGTAGGCCATGGCGATGGCAACCGGAAGGCGGGAGCATTTGCCGCCGCCCCCGGGGCGCCCGTTCGATCAGCGGATCACATTGCCCTGGTTGCCGAAGCCCCAGCCGAAGCTGCCGGCGGGCGCGGCCTGCACGGGCATCTGGATCGTCTCCGGACGCGGCCGGCAGACGCGGCGGGTCCAGCGCGGGTCGTGACGCGCGAGATCGAGATGAAAGTGGTCGTAGTGGAACGAGTTGTAGCCAGGGCCGAGCACGGTGGTGAAATGATCGCAGGCGCGAATGAAGACCTCGCGGAGGAAGGCCGATTCGGCCCCCTCGCTGCGCCAATGCGTGCGGATCACCACGGTCTGCCCGTTGGACAGCACGAAGGCGAAGACATCCAGCGCATTGCCATAGGCATGTTCCGACATGCGCGAACCCGAACCGCCGACCATGCCGCGGCAATTGAACGAGCCGGCCTTGACCTCGACGACATTGGCGCCGAACCAGCGCAGCGCCGCCGGCTGAACGACATTGTCGATCCAACGGTCGACGGTCGGCACCATCTGGCAGGCCAGCGTCTGCGGCCGGCTATAGGCGACCGCGCCCTGCGACTGGGCGGCGACGCGCAGCGGAAAATCCATGCCGCAGCCGCCGGGGCCGTTGATAGCGGTGGCGCGCTGGACATATCGCGACATCTGCACCGCGCCGGATGACATGCAGCGGCTCTCGAGATCGGACCGCCACGCTTCGCGCCGCTCATAGGCATAGCGGCCGCAGGCGGCGAGCGTCAGCCCGACCGCCGCGAAGATCACCCATTTCACTGCCTTGCGGCTGATCAATTCCCTGCCGAACACGATACTCACCGGCTTGTCCCGACAATTTTCGAGATGCCCCTAACCCGGCGTTCATCATGACCGGGCGGGGTGAACGGCAGCCCAAGAAAGGCGGTGAAGAAAGACTGAAGGTCCTGCGCCGAAGCGAGACGCATGGGTGCGTCCACCACGGGAGCTTCCCCTGGCCCGGAGCCGGGCCTAAACAGGGGTCATGGCTCATCGGTTCAATGATTCCGCCCTCATCGACAGGCTTGGGACGCTGGCGGTCGCCGCCGGCCATCGGGTCATGGCGCATTACGGCTGCGGCAGCACCGCGAAAGCTGACGGGTCGCCGGTCACCGCCGCCGACCAGGAGGCGGAAGAGATCATTCTCGAAGGTCTCGCCAGGCTCCTGCCCGGCGTGCCGGTGCTGGCGGAGGAAGCGGCCGCCGCCGGCAAGCTGCCGGCCACGACCGATCTGTTCATCGCCGTCGACCCGCTCGACGGCACGCGCGAGTTCATCGCCGGCAATGGCGAATTCACCGTCAATATCGGCCTCGTCTCGGCCGGCGATCCGGTCGCCGGCATCGTCTACGCGCCGGCGCGCCACCGGCTGTGGATCGGGGCCGCCGGCAAGGCCGAGGCCATGACGCTGGCGCCCGGGCAGGCGATTGCCGCCGCCAGCGCGCGCGCGCCGATCCACACCCGGCCGGTGCCCGCCGAAGGCCCGGTCGCGCTGGTCAGCCGCTCGCATCCGGACGCGGCGAGCGAAGCCTTCCTGGCAAAACATGGCGTGACCCGGCGCCTGACGCTCGGCTCGTCGCTCAAATATGCCGTCATCGCCGAGGGGGGCGCCGACCTGACCGTGCGCTTCGGCCCGATCGCCGAATGGGACATCGCGGCGGGCCATGCCGTGCTGGTCGCGGCCGGCGGGCGGATGACCATTCCGGACGGCAGCCCGATCGTCTATGGCCGCGCCGAAGCCAATTTCCGCACGACATCGTTCCTGGCCAGCAGCGGCGCATTCGCTCTCGGCGGCTAACGGCAGCCAAGCCCGGCTCAGGCCCGATCGGCGCTCATGAGCCGGTCGTGCACGATCATGCCGACCGCCATGGCGACAACGAACAGCATGGTCGGCGCGAGACCCAGGGTGAGCGAGGCGACCGCCGGGCCCGGGCAGAGGCCGGCCATGCCCCAGCCGATGCCGAACAGGGCCGAGCCGGCGACGAGGCGGCCGTCGATCGCGGTTTTCGCCGGCAGGTGAAAGGTCCGGTCGAAAGCCGGGCGCTCGAGCCGGCGCTGCAGCCACACCCCGATGCCGGCCACGAGCACGGCGCCACCGAGCACGAAGGCCAGGCTCGGATCCCAGGCGCCGGTGACATCGAGAAAGCCGCGCACGCGCGCCGGATCGAGCATGCCCGAGAGCGACAGGCCGAAACCGAACACCGTGCCCGATGCCAGGGCAGCCAGGAGCCTGAGGGCGATCATACTCCGACACTCCGCATCAGATACACGGTCAGCACGGCGGTGCCGAGAAAGGTGATGACCGCCACGATCGATCGCGGCGACAGCCGCGCCAGCCCGGCGACGCCGTGGCCGCTGGTGCAGCCGGATCCGAGCCGGCTGCCGAAACCGACCAGCAGGCCGGCGACCGCGATAAGCGGCAAAGCGCCCTGGATATGGACGGCGGGCCATTGGCCGAAGCCCACCCGATAGAGCAGCGGACCGAGCAGCAGGCCGGCAACGAAGACGGCGGCCTCGGCGAGCCGGCGGTCGACCGGCCGGAACAGGTTCGCGACGATGCCGCTGATGCCGGCGATGCGGCCATTGAGCAGCATGAGCATGGCGACCGACAGGCCGATCAACATGCCCCCGGCCAGGGACGACCAATAGACCATCATTTTCTTGCTCCTTGGCCGCCTTCGGCCTCGTCGACGCAGAAGATGGCGTAGAGCGCGCCGACCAGTGCGGCGGCCTTGGCCTCGGCCAGCCGATAGAAGATCTGTTTGGACAGCCGCCGGGTAACGACGATGCCGGCCTGGCGCAGCACGGTGAGCTGCTGCGACAGGGTCGGCTGGTGGATGCCGAGCCGCTCTTCCAACGCGCCGACCGAGAACTCCCCTTCGACCAGGGTGCAGACCAGCATCAACCGGTTGCGGTTGGCGAGCGTGCGCAGGAGGCCCGCGGCCTCGCCCGCCCGCTCCTGCATGACCGCCAGGGATATGGCCGGCTTGGCCAGAGTTGCGCCGATCGCGGCCATGGCGTCACCCCCAGGCCGCGCCGGCAAGCGCGTCCAGCGGAAACTTGAGATAGCGCCGGCCATTGGCTTCCGGTTCCGGCAGACGGCCGCCGCGAATGTTCACCTGCAGGGCATGCAAGATCAGCTTGGGCATGGGCAAGGTGCGGTCGCGCGCCTGGCGCAAGGCGACGAACTCGGCCTCGGTCCGGCCGGCGACATGGCCATTGTCGTGCTTCTGGCTTGCAACCGTGCTCTCCCAGGCGGCAGCGCGGCCGCCGGGCTGGTAATCGTGGCCGGTGTACAGCCTGGTGTCGTCGGGCAGCGCCAGGATCGCCTGGATCGAGCGCCAGAGCTGATGGGCGTCACCACCGGGAAAATCGGCACGCGCAGTACCGCTGTCGGGCATGAACATCGTATCGTGGATGAAGGCCGCGTCGCCGATCACATAGGTGACCGAGGCGAGCGTATGGCCGGGCGAGAACATCACCCTGGCCTCGATCTCGCCGATGGCGAAGGTATCGCCGGCCGCGAACAGCCGATCCCATTGCGAGCCGTCGGTCGGCAGGTCGGACAGGCCGTAGAGCCCTTTCCACAGCGCCTGGACATCGGTCACCTTGGCACCGATGGCGGTCGGCGCGCCGGTCCTGGACTTCAGATAGTGGGCCGCCGAGAAATGGTCGGCATGGGGATGGGTGTCGAGGATCCAGGCGATCGAAAGCCCGCGCTCCCAGACATGGGCGAGGATGGCATCGGCGCTGGCGGTCGCGGTCGCGCCCGACTTCTCGTCGAAATCCAGCACCGGATCGATGATGGCGCAGGCCTTGGTGGCGGGATCGACGACGACATACTGGATGCTCGAGGTCCGCCGATCGTAGAAGCCGGTGACCTCGGGACGACGCAGGATGTTGCCGGTAATCTCGGTCACGATAGATCTCCCTGGGAATGCCATGCGATAGTCATTATACATTTAGATATAATATATAATGCTGACACGCAAGCGTGCCCACGAAGGCCGGGCGGCTGACCGTTGGGGAGCATCCCGCACTTTCGCCTGGACCAACCAGAAGTGCGCGGCGCGGCCGCCCGAAATTTTCATCTTCGGTTCAGGAGAAATACCGCGAGATGCTCGCTATGGTTGTCGTTCGCGACAATGCTCGCCGGCTATCGCGGACCAACTGCCTGATATGGATGGGTGTATCGATGAGCGACACGGACGTCATCTGGCTCGTCATCCTGGTCGTGGCGATCTGGCTCTGCTTTCTGCCGGGATTGATCGCGCGCAGACGTCGCCATCGCAACGCCATGGCGATTACCGCTCTCGATATCCTTCTCTTTTTGCTTTTCCTCGGGATTTGTGCCGACTGGCTTTTTGGTTCGCAGCGGGGACCGTGGTCATCGCCGATGACTCGCAGCCTTCTCGCCAGCGCCTCAAGCCTGGGGTGGATCGGGGGACTTGTTTGGTCACTGACGGCCGACGTTCTCCCACGGACCGAACCCAAACCTCGGTGGCAAGATACGAACCGCGCATTCGAGGACCGTATCGGGCGCGCGGTTCTCTGGGTCATCGGCGCCTTCGTGCTGCTGATTGTCGCAGGGCTGATCCTGAATTAGCCGGACCGGAGCATTGCCCGGCGCGGCCTGCCGGGCGATCCATGGCCCATACGCGTTAGCTCGCGTCCTCCGCCTCCATCGAAGCTACGGAAGCGCCTGACGAATTCGTCCGGTCTGGATCGTTTCTAAACTGCTAGTTTTGAAGAATTCCAATGTTTTTTCAGAGACTTGCGTGAGGTGCCGCGGACGCTAGGATGCGCCTCCCTGGGCATCCGGCCTCGCCGCCGGAGCGTCCACCCACCGCGCCGCGCTCGATGGCGCATGGCGGAGACCACACCATGACCTTGTCCCCCACCCGTCGCGCGCTCCTCGGCGGCGCCGCCGTTCTTGTCGCGACGCCGGCGATCCTTCGGGCGCAGGCACGCGTGCTCAACCTCTATTCGTCGCGCCATTACGACACCGACGAAGCGCTCTATGCCGAATTCACCAAGGCGACCGGCATCACCGTCAACCGGGTCGAAGCCCAGCCGGACCCGCTGATGGAGCGCATGCGTTCGGAAGGCGCCAATTCGCCGGCCGACATCTTCGTGACCGTCGACGCCGGGCGGATCGAGCGGGCGCGTGAATCCGGCCTGTTGCAGCCCTTCGCCTCCGAGGTGCTGGCGAGCCGGATTCCGGCGAGCTATCGCGACCCGCAAGGTCACTGGTTCGGCTTCTCCACCCGCGCCCGGGTGTTCCTCGTCTCGAAGGAGCGCGTCGCCGAAGGGGCGATCGCCACCTACGAGGATCTCGCCGACCCGAAATGGAAGGGCAAGGTGGCGATCCGCTCGTCGACCAATGTCTATAACCAGTCGCTGACCGGCTCGATCCTCGCCGCCCACGGAGCGGAGAAGACCGAGGCCTGGGCCAAGGGCGTGGTCGCCAATTTCGCGCGCCCGCCGCGCGGCGGCGATACCGACCAGATCAAGGCGGTGGCGGCAGGCGAAGCCGATATCGGGGTTGCCAATACCTATTATTTCGGCGCGCTGGCGCGCTCCACCAAGCCGGAAGACAAGGCAATCGTCGACAAGGTCCGCATCGTGTTCCCGAACCAGGGCGACCGTGGCACCCATGTCAATGTTTCGGCAGCCGGCATCGCCCGCCATTCGAAGAACCTGGAGGCCGCGCGCGCCTATCTCGAATATCTCTCGACGCCGGCCGCACAGCGATATTTCGCCTTCGGCAATTCGGAATATCCGGCGGTCGCCGGGGTCGACTGGCCGCCCGAAGTCACGGCCTGGGGAAAGTTCAAGGCCGACAGCCTGAATGCCGGCGTGTTCGCCCGGAACAATGCCGAGGCCCTGAAGATCATGGATCGCGCCGGCTGGAAGTGACGGCGTGACCGAGACCCTGCTCGAACCCGCGCCCCGCGCGGCCTGGCGCCCGGCCCTGTTGGCCGGGCGTGGTGTTTTGACCTGCCTGGCGATCGGGCTGGCGGCTTTGATCTCGCTGCCGATCCTGGCGGTGGCGCTGAATGCGCTACAGCCCGCGGGTGGCGCCCTCGGCCATCTCATCGAGACCGTGCTGCCGCAAATCCTGGTCAATACCGCCGGCCTGATGGCCTTTGTCGGTCTCGGCACGGCGGTGATCGGGGTCGGCACCGCCTGGCTGGTGACGCTTTGCCGGTTCCCCGGCTCGCGCCAGCTCGAATGGCTGCTGCTGCTGCCGCTGGCCATTCCCGCCTATATCATCGGCTATGCCTATACCGATGCGCTGGCCTTTGCCGGTCCGGTGCAAAGCACTCTGCGCGGGCTTTTCGGCTGGGCCCATGGCGACTACTGGTTCCCCGACATTCAGTCGCTCTGGGGCGTCAGCACCATGCTGACCCTGGTGCTTTACCCCTATGTCTACCTGCTGGCGCGCGCCGCCTTCCTCGACCAGTCGGTCTGCGTGCTGGAGGCGGCCCGTACCCTCGGGGCCAATCCCTGGGGCGCCTTCTTCCGGGTCGGCCTGCCGATGGCCCGGCCGGCGATCGCCGCCGGCGTCGCGCTGGCCCTGATGGAAGCGCTGGCCGATTTCGGCACGGTGGAATATTTCGGCGTCACCACCTTCACCACCGCCATCTACCGGACCTGGTTCGGCATGGGCGACCGGGTCGCGGCAGCCCAGCTCGCCACCGCCCTGCTGGTCTTCGTGCTGGTGCTGGTGGCGATGGAGATGGCGGCACGGCGCGGCCGCCGCTTCGGCGCCGGCGCCCGCCGGCATCGCCGGCTCGTGCCCTTGCGGCTGAAGCCGGTCGCCGCCACGGGCGCGATCGTCGCCTGCAGCCTGCCGGTCGTGCTCGGCTTCGTCGTGCCGGTCGCAGCGCTCGTCCGGCTGCATCTCGACGGCGGCGATCCGTTTCTTGGGCCGCGCTTCCTGCATTATGCGCGCAACTCCTTCGTGCTGGCAGGATCCGCGGCCGTGCTGGTCGTCGCCACCGGCGCGCTCGTCGCCTATGCCGCGCGGCTGGCGCCAGGCGCCGTGACGGCCACGGCGATCCGCATCGCCAGCATCGGTTACGCGGTTCCCGGCACGGTCATCGCCGTCGGCATATTGGTGCCGCTCGGCGCCTTCGACAACGCTCTGGATGGGTGGACCAAGGCGCGGTTCGGCTGGGGCACGGGCCTCATCCTGTCGGGCACGGCGGCGGCATTGCTCTATGCCTATCTGGTGCGCTTCCTGGCGGTAGCGGTCGGACCGGTCGAGTCCGGTCTGCACAAGATCCCCGCCACATTCGACGCGGCGGCGCGCACGCTCGGCTCGACGCCCTATGGCGTCGCCTGGTCGATCCACGCGCCGCTGCTGCGCCGCTCGCTGCTGACGGCCGCGCTGGTCGTCTTCGTCGACGTGCTGAAGGAGCTGCCGGCGACCTTGATCGTGCGGCCCTTCGATTTCGATACGCTGGCCGTCAGGGTCTATAATCTCGCGTCCGACGAACGCTTGGCGCAGGCCTCGACCGGCTCGCTGGTCATCGTCGCGATCGGGCTGCTTCCGGTGATCCTGATCACCCGCATGATCGCCCGGGAACGTCAGGCCGGCGAGCGCGCCGTTTCCTGAGCCGCGTGCCGCCGGTGCGGTTCAGCGCCGCTCGCGGAAGAAATCCTTGAGCAGGGCGGCAGCCGCGGCCTCGCCGATGCCACCATAGACATCCGGGCGATGGTGGCAGGTCGGATCGGCATAGAGCCGCACGCCGTTCTCGACCGCGCCGCCCTTGGCATCGGCCGCGCCAAAATAGAGCCGCCGGATACGGGCAAACGAAATGGCCGCCGCGCACATCGGGCAAGGCTCGAGCGTCACATAGAGGTCGCAGCCCGGCAGCCGCTCGGAACCGAGCGCCAGACAGGCGGCCCGGATCGCGACGATCTCGGCATGCGCGGTCGGGTCCCTGTCGGCCAGTGTCCGGTTGCCGGCGCGGGCCAGAACCACGCCGTCCCGAACCACCACGGCGCCCACCGGAACCTCGCCGCGCGCGGCGGCGAGACGCGCCTCGGCAAGCGCCAAATCCATCGGCGTCGGGTCGTTGGACGTGCTGTCTCTCGCCATTTCGGATCGTTCGTGCTAAAGGCGCCCATTCCTGCCGGGGACCCCGGCCGCGCACGCCGGATGGCGCCGCGACAACCCGATCTCACGAGACCCCTATGCCCCGCAAGCGCGACGATGATCGTCCGGCCCCGAGCCGGACGCGAAAAACCGATTCCGAAACCGCTCCGAAGACTGCCAAGACGGCCGCAACCAAGGCCGGAGCCAAGGCCGCGACGACCGCCACGAAGACGCTGGTCGTGACCGCCGCCGCCACCGAAACCAAACCGAAGCACGCCGGGCGCAAGCCGGCCGCGGCCGCCGTCGAGACCAAGGCCAAGGCCGCCAAGACGGCAGCTGCCCCCACGGTCGAGACGACCCAGGCCAAACCGAAGGCTCCGAAGAAGGCCGCCGAGCCCGCCGCCGAAGTCGTCGCCACCAAGCCGAAGACTGCCAAGAAGGCCGCCGCACCGGTCGCCGAGGTCGTCGAGGCCAAGCCGAAAGCGTCCAAGAAGGCCGCCGCGCCGGCCACCGAAATCGTCGAGACCAAGCCGAAAGCGTCCAAGAAGGCCGCCGAGGCCGCCGCGCTAGTGGTCGAGGCCAAGCCGAAGCGCACGTCGCGCCAGGCCGAGGCCGCCCCGGCGATCGTCGCCGCGCCCGCCGCAGCCGAAACCCCGCCGCGCGCCAAGAAGGCCGACAAGAAGACCGAAACGTCGGATAGCGACGCCGCACCGAAACGCGGCCGGAAGGCTGTCGAGGCATCGGAAGAAATGCCCGCCTTCCTCGAAGACATCGACGAGGATCCGGTGGTCAAGGCGCTGGCCGCCGAGGCCGGCATCGAACGGCCGAAACATGCGCCGCGCGACCGCGACGGCGAACGTGGCGAAAGGCCGCGCCGTTTCGAGGAACGCGGCGAGAGGCCGGCCCGCTCCAGCGATCGCGACGCGCGTGGTGAACGCCCCGGCCGCTTCGGCGACCGCGACGAGCGGCCGCGCTTCGACAAGCCGAAGGGTGACTGGAACGACGTCCGCGCCAACCGCGACCGCAACAATGTGCCGCGCGACCGCGACCGTTCGGTCGAGCCGGTCAACCGCGGCGACGAGCGGATCGCCCGCGTGCTGGCCCGCGCCGGGCTTTGCTCGCGCCGCGAGGCCGAGGAATGGATCGAGGCGGGTCGGGTGAGCGTCAATGGCCAGGTGCTGACCTCGCCGGCCCTCAACGTCACCGAGAGCGACGTCATCCTGGTCGATGGCGAGCGGCTGCCTGAGCGCGAGCGCACCCGGCTCTGGCTGTTCCACAAGCCGGCCGGCCTGGTGACCACGACGAGCGATCCGGAAGGACGCCCGACGATTTTCGACGCCATGCCGGAAGACCTGCCGCGGGTGATCACCGTCGGCCGGCTCGACATCAATACCGAAGGCCTGCTGCTGCTGACCAATGACGGCGGGCTCGCCCGGGTGCTGGCGCTGCCGGCCACCGGCTGGCTGCGCCGCTACCGGGTCCGCGCCCATGGCACCATCGACCAGCCGACGCTCGACCGCCTGCGTGGCGGCATCGAGGTCGACGGCATCGAATATGGCCCGATCGAAGCGGAGCTCGACCGGGTCCAGGGAACCAATAGCTGGCTGACCCTATCGCTGCGCGAAGGCAAGAACCGCGAGGTCAAGAACGTGCTCGGCGCGATCGGCCTCGACGTCAACCGGCTGATCCGCGTCTCCTTCGGTCCGTTCCAGCTCGGCGAATTGCCCGAAGGCGAGGTCGAGGAAATCAAGACGCGGGTGCTCCGCGACCAGCTCGGCGACGATCTCTCGGAGCTTGCCGGCGTCGAATTCGACCGGCCGGTGTTCGAACGGATCGGCGAACGCGAAGAGCGTGGCCATCGCGGCGAGCGGCCGCGCCGTTCCGAGGAGCGTGGCGAACGTCCGCGCCGCTTCGAGGAGCGTGGCGAGCGGCCCGGCCGTCCCGCCGGCCGCGACGAACGTCCGCAGCGCTTCGGCGCACGGGACGAGCGCCCGAACCGGTTTGGCGACCGCGGCGAGCGCGGCGAACGTCCTGGCCGCTTTGGCGACCGCGACGATCGTCCGAAGCGCTTTTCACGCGATGACGACCGCGGCGGCCGCTTTGGCCGTGACCGGGATGGCGGCTTCGATCCGGCCGCTGACGACGGTCGTCCGAAGGGCAAGAGCCCCGAGCATCGCTTCGGTTCACGCCCGCGCATCTGGCGCGATGCCGAGGCCACCGATGCCGGCCCGCTCAACAAGGCGCGCCCCGGCTTCAAGGGCGAACGCGCCAGCGAAGCCCGCGCCGAAGGCGAGCGCGATTTCAAGCGCGATACGCCGCTGACCGATTCCAAGGGTCGCCGCGTCAAGGTCGAGCGCATCGCCGGTGAAGAGGCGCCGCGCGAAGAGGCCCCGGCCCGCGAGGAGCGCGGCCTCGGTGATCGTCCGCGCCGTTTCGAGGACCGTGGCGATCGTCCGCAGCGGGACTTCAAGCCAAGGGGCGAAAGGTCCTTTGGCGAAAGGTCCTTTGGTGACCGTCCGTCCGGCGATCGTCCGGACCGGGGTTTCAAACCGCGCGGTGATCGTCCCTATGGTGACCGCCCGGCGGGTGACCGCCCGGACCGTGGTTTCAAACCAAGGGGCGAAAGGTCCTTTGGCGACCGGCCCTTCGGCGACCGTCCGTCCGGTGATCGCCCGGACCGTGGCTTCAAACCGCGTGGCGACCGCCCCTTCGGGGATCGTCCCTCAGGCGATCGCCCGGACCGTGGCTTCAAGCCGCGCGGCGATCGTTCCTTCGGTGACCGGCCGTCCGGCGATCGTCCGGAGCGGAGCTTCAAACCGCGTGGCGACCGGCCCTTCGGTGATCGCCCGTCAGGTGACCGCCCGGACCGTGGCTTCAAGCCAAGGGGCGAAAGGTCCTTTGGCGACCGTCCGTCCGGTGATCGTCCGGACCGTGGCTTCAAGCCGCGTGGTGACCGCCCGTCGGG
>BFBZ01001470.1_pt1 | contig 15621 bp, 12 predicted proteins | sample 1888401 | NCBI WGS metagenome assembly BFBZ01 (sample SAMD00112614, study PRJDB3348) | symbiont metagenome | host: Chara braunii | reverse complement strand
TGTCGCCGCATCACGTCCAAATTCCGATTGATTTTTTTCAGACAGCTTCCTTCGTGCATGCGAATATTTCCCGCAGCGTGCGAGGTGAGGGGCATGACGCGCCGAAAGGCGCAACGGTCTTGGCTCGCTTCTCGCGCTCCGCCTGCGACGGCGAAACTCGAAAAGCGCATCGCCTTGCGGCGCTCCATCTGCGGGACTTTTGGCGGAGGGACCGCTCTTCCGGGTGCGGGATCCGAAGTCTTTTGGACTTCGTTCATCCGGGCGGATTTCGCCGCCCTTCAGCCGCACCGCGTGCAGCCACCGAAGGCAGAGCCACGTAGTTGGCCCGGTCGGCGACCCTCAACCTCCCGGACGTGACGCTGCGAACGTTACGCGCGGGCCCGCATCCCGCTCCACTTCAAGACGCCTCATGAAGCGCCCCTCGTGAACGGGATAGATAGGAATATAATCCGAACGAGGTTTTCTGTCAACATCTTTGGGAAAATCGCAGTCGATTTGTGCTACAGGAGCCTATTTGGAAGTTAGTAAGGGGGCGGCTTTGGAGTTGGAAAAAGAGATTGATCTGAAAATTGGTGAGGTCAGAACGGATTCCGTCGATCTAAGTTTCGGAGAGATCATCAACCTTCATGCAAACAAAGAGCTTGTAATTCAGCCTGAGTACCAACGCCTTTTTCGTTGGTCTCCAGAGCAGAAATCGCGGCTCATCGAATCAATATTGTTGGAGCTACCTATCCCTCAAATATTCGTAATTGAAAATGAGGATGGAGTTTATGAACTGATTGACGGGCTACAGCGCATCAGTTCGGTTTTGCAATTTGTCGAACCGAAACAACTTGATCTTGAGGAGTTCGCGCTCATTGGTTGTGATCTTGTCGGGAATCTGAACGGAAAAAAGAACAGCGAGCTTCCGTTAAGCCTTCGCCTCCGACTGAAGCGATCTTCGCTGCGTACCGTCGTCATTAAGCGGCAGAGTAAGTCTTTTCTTCGATACGAGATGTTTAAGCGATTGAATACCGGCGGGGCGATTCTTGCGCCGCAGGAAATTCGCAATTGCTCCGCTCGGATGCTCGGTGACATCGGTGCTAAGTTCTACGCATTTCTGCAAACGCTTAGTGCTGACAATGGTTTTGTGGCCACGACTCAATCGTTGGCGGCAGTTGAAATTGAACAGAAGGGCAACGAAGAACTCGTGTTACGCTTCCTTGCTGGCGCTAACGCGGTGGATTCGTTTAGAGGAAACGTCCGTGATTGGCTGGACGACTTTATGGAGTCGGTTTTAACCGAAAAGATTCCGTTTGATTTGAATCAGCAAGGAATTGCGTTTCGGCGAGTTTTCGCTGCCATAAACGCCAAACTTGGTGAAACCGCGTTCGTGAAGTTTCGTGGCACAAGCCCTGTCGGGGGACTCGCGCCCGCCTATTTTGAAGCTGTGTCGTTGGGCGCTGCATCTGCAATCGATCAGTTTGAAGCCAAGACATCTGATAAACTAAAAGCCAAGTTGATCGAGCTTGTTCAAAGCGACGATTTCCGCGATGTGACAGGTCCAGGAGCAAACAATAGAACTAAGTTAAAGCGGCGCATCGAATTGGTAAGAGAAAGCATAGTTGCCGCATGACCAAATGGGCTGCGGAGATCGAAGAAGACTTGAGGTGGAGAGAAGCTGAGCTTGGGTCGCTCAAGCTTGCAGCCGCCGCGGCACCAGATAAGAGCGATCGTCAGCGTGCGCTTCTACGCGCGCTTTGGACGATGCTCTACGCGCATTACGAAGGTTTCTTTAAGTTTTGTTGGGATCTATTTCTGAATGAGATTGAGAGAGACGGGTGCATTCGAGACAAGGCCGTGGAGCCCGTCATGCTTCTTTCGCTCTCAAAGACTTTTCAAGAACTGAGAGCAGACACCTCTTCGATTTCGATTTGGGACTTTGCTCATGGAAAATTGCCGATCGCGCTGAAACAGCCGGTGAGCTTTGCGTCGCGGTTAGAAACCAAATCAAATCTTTGGGCAAACCTAGCTAAGGACAACAATATGGCCGTGGGTCTGCCTACGAACGAAATTGACAAAAATAGTGCACAAATAAATGCGATTGTCGGAAGACGTAACGATATTGCCCATGGCAAAAAGCTAGTGGTCGGAAATCTGGACGATTACTCGCAGTACGAGCTGGCAGCAATGATGGTAATGCATGAACTGGCTGTGGCGGTCGTCGATCAACTAGACAAGCGATCTTTCGCTATTCCCTAGCTAAAAGCCGCCCATCTCTGGGCGGCTTTCTCATTTCGTACCTCGCAGCAAACCTTACTGCGAATAATACATCTCGAATTCCACCGGATGCGGCGTCATCTCGTACCGCGCGACTTCCGTCATCTTCAACTCGATGAAGCTGTCGATGAAGTCGTCGTCGAACACGCCGCCGTTTTTCAGGAACGCGCGATCCTTGTCGAGACTTTCCAGCGCCTCGCGGAGCGATCCGCACACCGTCGGGATCGACTTCAGTTCTTCCTTCGGCAGATCGTACAAATCCTTGTCCATCGCCGGGCCCGGATCGATCTTGTTCTTGATGCCGTCGAGGCCCGCCATCACCATCGCAGCGAATGCGAGATACGGGTTCGCCATCGGATCGGGGAAGCGCACTTCGACGCGCTTGGCTTTTGGATTGGCGGTGTACGGAATGCGGCACGACGCCGAACGGTTGCGCGCCGAGTAGGCGAGCAGCACCGGCGCCTCATAGCCCGGCACCAGACGCTTGTAGGAATTGGTGGACGGGTTGGTGAAGGCGTTGATCGCCTTCGCGTGCTTGATGATGCCGCCGATATAATGGAGGCAGGTCTCGGAGAGATCGGCATATTTGTTGCCGGCGAACACCGGCTTGCCGTCCTTCCAGATCGACTGGTGCACATGCATGCCCGAGCCATTGTCGCCGTAAACCGGCTTCGGCATGAACGTCGCGGTCTTGCCGTAGATATGCGCGACCTGATGGATGCAATATTTGTAGATCTGCATCTGGTCGGCCATCAGCGTTAGCGTGTCGAACTTCATGCCGAGTTCGTGCTGGGCGGAAGCAACTTCATGATGATGCTTCTCGACCTTCACGCCCATCTTGGCCATGGCACCCAGCATTTCCGAGCGCATGTCCTGCACCGAGTCCTGCGGCGGCACCGGGAAGTAGCCCGCCTTGGTGCGGATGCGGTGGCCGAGATTGCCGCCTTCATATTCGGTGTCCGAGTTGATCGGAAGCTCCGACGAGTCGAGCTTGAAGCCGGTGTTGTAGGGCGTGGTCTGGTAACGCACGTCGTCGAACACGAAGAACTCGGCTTCGGGGCCGACGAACACGCTGTCGCCGACGCCCATCGACTTCACCATCGCCTCCGCCTTCTTGGCGATGCCGCGCGGATCGCGGTTGTAGCGTTCGCCGGTGGAGGGTTCGAGAATGTCGCAGGTGATGACCATCGTGGTCTCGGCGAAGAACGGATCGATCGTCGCTGTGACGGGGTCGGGCATCAGGGTCATGTCGGACTCGTTGATCGCCTTCCAGCCGGCGATGGAGGAGCCGTCGAACATCGTGCCTTCGGAGAAAATGTCCTCGTCGATCATGCTGACGTCGAAGGTGACGTGCTGCCACTTGCCGCGCGGATCGGTGAAGCGCAGATCGACGTATTTCACGTCGTTGTCCTTGATGGACTTCAAAACGTCTTTGGCGGTCTTCATGGATACCCCTTATTTTACGGTCGCTGTCTGGATGCCGGCGGTCTGGACCGGAATTCGCGGCGATACTAGTCGGCGGCGCGGCCGCAGCACAAGACGGTGCGCCGGAGCGGCTTGCGAAGATTTTTATTCCAAACGGGCGGGCAGGCGTCAGATCGCGTCGTTGCCGGACTCGCCGGTGCGGATGCGGATGGCTTCCTCGATATTGGACACGAAAATCTTGCCGTCGCCGATGCGGCCGGTCTGCGCGGCGCGCCGGATCGCCTCGATGGCTTTCTCGACGAGATCGGTGCCGACCACGATTTCGATTTTCACCTTGGGGAGAAAGTCGACGATATATTCCGCGCCGCGGTAAAGCTCGGCGTGGCCTTTCTGGCGTCCGAAACCTTTCGCCTCGGTCACGGTAATTCCCTGAATCCCGACTTCCTGAAGGGCTTCCTTCACTTCATCGAGCTTGAACGGCTTGATGATGGCCTCGATCTTTTTCACTGAACGTCTCCCCGGCACTGTGCCGTTACGCGTTGTTTCACGTCTGTTTCCATTTGCGCGCCGTTGCGCGATTTGCCCATGCCGCAAATCGAAGCTGGCCGGGAGCTTCCGAAAGGCGACACCTACTCACACCCTGTCCGGGACGGGCAGGGTGCAGCAAATCCAATGTTGGGCCGTTAAAAGCAGGGTCCATGCCAATCGTTAATTGCACGCGATTTGTTTGTGCTATCAGTCCGTTAGCGGCGCGGGCGACGGTTGCGCCTCGTCTGCGTAGAGAACAGAAGCCACGGGATTAGGCAATATGCCTTTCTGTTGAGCAGACGTTTCCGGACGCGATGCCTCAGGATGAGGCGCAAAGGCGAGGCAAGCGGCATGGAAATTCTCGGCGTGTCCGAAATGGCTAAAGCCGATGCAGCGGCCATCGCAGGCGGCACCAGCGGATTTGCGCTGATGCGATCCGCCGGGCGTGCGGTGGCGCGTGCAGCTTTGGAGATGGCGCCGGAGGGGCCGATCCTCATTGTGGCCGGTCGCGGCAACAATGGCGGCGATGGATTTGTCGCGGCCTCGATCCTGGCTGCGACCAATCGCGAGGTGCATGTCATTCTGCTGTGCGAGCGCGCCTCACTCAAAGGCGATGCGGCGCTGGCCGCCGCCGAGTGGACAGGCGAGGTGCTGCCCTGCGACCCCGCATCGGTCGGCAGGCCGTCGCTCATCATCGACGCGCTGTTCGGTGCCGGTCTCGATCGCGAGGTGAAGGGCGATCCGCGCGCGATGATCGAAGCAATGAATGCCAACGGCGCACCGATCCTGAGCGTCGATCTTCCGAGCGGCATTCACGGCGACAGCGGTGCCGTGATGGGCGTGGCAGTGAACGCCGCGCGCACCGTGACGTTTTTTCGCCGCAAGCCCGCGCATCTCTTGCTGCCCGGACGGCTGCATTGCGGCGAAGTCACAGTCGCCGACATCGGCATCGCGCGCGATGTGTTTGAGGCGATCAAGCCGCAGACATTCGAGAATGTGCCGGACCTGTGGGCCGACGAATTTCCCGTGCCGCAGATCGGCGGCCATAAATATGCGCGCGGACATGCGGTGATCGTCTCCGGCGATATGGCTTCAACCGGCGCGGCGCGGCTGAGCGCGCGAGGCGCGTTGCGTGCCGGTGCAGGACTTGTGACGCTGGCGTCGCCGCGCGATGCGCTCGCGGTCAATGCATCGGCGCTGACGGCGGTGATGATACGCGCCATCGATAGCGTGCAGCAGTTCGCAGAGTTGATGAGCGACAAGCGGCTCAATTCGATTGTAATCGGGCCTGGCGCGGGGATCGGCGAGCGAACGCGGAATTTCGTCAATGCCGTTTTGAAATTGCAGCGAAGCGTCGTGCTGGATGCTGATGCGCTCACAAGTTTCGCCGGCGATCCGGATGCGCTGTTCGCCGCGATCAAAAAACAAACCGCGCCGCAGATTGTGCTGACGCCGCATGAGGGCGAATTCAAAAGACTGTTCGCAACTATCGAAGGCTCGAAACTCGTTCGCGCCCGCGCAGCCGCGCAAAAGTCCGGCGCTGTCGTTCTGTTGAAAGGTCCCGACACTGTTGTCGCCGCGCCCGACGGACGCGCATCGATTGCCGCGAACGCTCCGCCGTGGCTTGCGACGGCAGGATCGGGCGATGTGCTCGCCGGATTCATCGGCGGACTAATGGCGCAGGGCGTGCCGTCATTCGAGGCCGCGAGTATCGGCGCGTGGCTGCACGGCGAAGCGGGTCACGCCTTCGGTCCCGGACTGATCGCGGAGGATTTGCCCGACATGTTGCCCGAGGTGTTTCGCAATCTCTATGACGAGTTGGGGGTGGGGTATTGAAGTCTGCTCGTTCGTCCTCGCGAAAGCGGGGACCTAGTTCTTCAAGCACTGGATTCCCGCTTTCGCGGGAATGAGCGGAAGAATGGTTTTGCTCTAAGCCACCGAATAAAACCGCACCAGTTTCTGCGCGGCCCAGTCGATGCCCGTCGATTCCATCAGCCATGAGCCGGAATGTTCGGCGAGAAACGCGATGCGCTGGGTCTGACCCGGCGTCAGCAGCAGCGTATCGAGCCAGAACGGTTTCCAGCCATCATCGAGCCTGTCCAGCAGCCGGAAATGATGCCCGTGCAGACGAAACACGATGGGCTTTGCGTCCTTGTTCGTAAGCGCGACAACGGCGGCGCGGCCGCGCTTGATTTCAAAAGCCGGCTTCGTTGCCGTTGAAAACTCCGCAGGCGCGATCCACGGCGTCTTGCCGTCGAGTTGAAGCTCGATGCGTGTCGCGTTTTTCAGGTCGAGTTGCGCGGGCAGATGCGATGACGGCAAAGCAGAAGCAGGTGGCAGCGGAGCAGGGCGCGCGGCATCGCCCGCAATCGCGATCTGGCCGAGTTTGCGCGGCCCCGATCCGTCGAACAGCGTGATCGCGGATGTGCCTGCTTGCGGCGCGTCGATGAACACGTCGGTACGCGATCCCGGCGCAAGCACAAGCTGTCCGTCGCGCGCCACAAACGGCTCCGCAGGCTGGCTGTCGATGGCCATGACGCGCAATTCGAGACTGTCGATCTTCACGCCAATCGGCATGCGCTGACAGCCGTTGATGACGCGCAGCCGCAGCCGTTCGTTGGGGCGCAGCTTGAGGTCCAAACTTGGCTGGCGGTTGGCGGTATAAACGGTGATCGCGTCCTTCGGATCGGTACCGGGCGCTATGGCGCGTCCGTCGGGCAGCAGCCGCCAGTCCTCGATCAGCAGAACCTCGTCGCGGTCGGTGGCCGGCTTGCTGTCCTCGACGATCAGCGGCGTGACGGGCGCCAGTCCATCCAATAGCCGCCTGTCGATCAGGAACGTCCCAGCCTGCCGCAGCGGGATTGTCAGATCGGCTGTCGCGCCGCTGGCCACCGGCTTTAAAACAGCGAGCGGCTCAATCGTATTCAGCCCGTCGAAACCGGTAAAGTTCCATGCACTTAGGCCGGGAAGCTCGCTTGTCAGCGAAACTTGAAGCTCTTCGCCTTGCTGCAACCGCAGGCTCGCCGATTGGCCGTTGCTCTCAAGCAGGCTGACCGGCGACTCAGGCAAGTCGGCCTTGAGTCTCGTCTTTCGCGCGACAGCCTTCAAAGCGAGGCGCTTTGCGCCTTGCGCGAACGCGGAAAATCCGGCGACCCCGGTCAAAGTCAGAGCACCAAGACCCGCGAGAACGGCCCGGCGAAGGGGCGAATAGTCCTGATTTTCCATCACAAATGCGGACCATTTTCCGCCCCCAAAGTCCAGCCACGGCCGGGACGCTAAGGCGCGGCGGCACAAGCCATTTTCTTGCTGCGAAGCGTGACCCCCATGCTATAAGCCCGCGGCTCACGGCAGTGCCGCCAGTGATCCCGGTTCCGACATTCGTATCAAACCCGCGGTGGGCACTTTACGAATGTCGGAACCGACGGATCACTGGAATTGTAATTTGCTAGTGTCCTTTCGTATCCGGCGTTCGCTCGGAAGACGCTGTGGAGTGAAGCGAACGCCGGATACAGGACACTAGGACGAAAAGTGCGCTGCGCGGGCGTGGCGGAATTGGTAGACGCAGCAGGTTTAGGTTCTGCCGTCGAAAGATGTGGGGGTTCGAGTCCCTCCGCCCGCACCAACGCGCACTCGCTAGCGCAAATCGAATTCAGGCAGACGCATCCGCAAGGAAACGCCGTCCGCATCCATTGTTGTCACGAACCCGGCGATGCCGGGCCAGATCGGGAAGAAGATTGAGGCCATGCAGGTTACCGAAACCCTCGCCGAGGGATTGAAGCACGAGTTCAAGGTCAGCGTTCCGGCCTCCGACATCGACGCGAAGGTGGATGCGCGCCTCGCCGACATGAAGGACAAGGTGCGCCTCAACGGATTCCGTCCGGGCAAGGTGCCTGTCGCGCATCTGAAGAAAGTGTATGGCCGATCGGTTGCCGCCGAAGCCGTCAACGATCTTATTCGCGACACCAATGCGGGCATCTTCACCGAGCGCGGCTTTCGCCTTGCGACCGAGCCGAAGATCACGATGCCGACCGAGGACAAGGAGATCGAGGACATTCTCGCCGGCAAGTCCGACCTGAATTATTCGGTCGCCATCGAGATCGTGCCGCCGATTGAACTGGCCGATTTCAAAACCTTCAACGTCGAAAAGCCGGTTGCGGATGTGACCGACGCCGATGTCGACGAGGCGCTCAAGCGCGTTGCCGAACAGAACCGTCCGTTCTCCGCCAAGGGCGAGGGCGCCGCAGCCGAAAAGGGCGACCGCGTCACTGTCGCGTTCAAGGGCGAAATCGGCGGCGTGCCGTTCGAGGGCGGCGAAGGCTCCGACATTCCAGTGGTGATCGGCTCAAACACCTTCATTCCGGGCTTCGAGGATCAGCTCATCGGCATCAAGGCCGGCGAGACGCGCAAGGTGAAGGCCTCGTTCCCGCAGAACTACACGGCTGAACATCTGGCGGGCAAGGACGCCGAATTCGAGACGACCGCGAACCTCGTCGAAGCGCCGCAGGACGTCGCCATCGACGACGAATTCGCAAAGTCGCTCGGCATGGAATCGCTCGACAAGCTGAAAGAAGCGATGCGCGAGCGTCTCGGTTTCGAGTTCACCGGCGCGTCGCGCCAGCGTCTCAAGCGCATTCTGCTCGACAAGCTCGACGAGGCGCACAAATTCGATCCGCCGCCGTCGCTCGTCGAAGAAGAATTCCGTCTGATGTGGAATTCGATCGAAGCGGAAATGAAATCGACCGGCAAGACTTTCGCCGACGAGAAGACCACCGAGGACGAGGCGAAGGCCGAATACCAGAAGATCGCCGACCGCCGCGTGCGGCTCGGTCTCGTGCTGTCTGAGATCGGCGAGAAGAACAAGATCACGGTGACGGACGACGAAGTCAGCCGCGCGCTGATCGAGCGTGCGCGCCAGTCGCCGGGCCGCGAGAAGGAAGTCTGGGATTTCTATCGCAGCAATCCGCAGGCGCTGGCGCAGATCCGCGCGCCGATCTACGAGGACAAGGTTGTCGATTTCATTCTTGAGCTTGCTAACGTCACCGAAAAGAAGGTGACGCGCGACGACCTGCTCAAGGAAGACGAGGACGAGAAGGCCGCCTGAGCGCGCAACGTTCTCAATCGCGTCGCATTAACGATAGCGCCCGTTTGCCTCACAGGCACGGGCGCTTTTTCTTGCCGAATCAGCGCCGATTGGATCGAATCGGCGAGCTGAGAAGCTGGACAATCTGGCCTTGTCGCCCGACAACCGGCTCATATCTGCAAAGCTCTCACGTCCAGCATCACGGGGCATTTGCAAAGTCTTTCCCGTAACGTCTGCCCCTTCCAACCTTCAGGTGATTAATGCGCGATCCGGTTGAAACCTACATGAACCTTGTGCCGATGGTGGTCGAGCAGACCAATCGCGGCGAGCGGGCCTACGACATTTTCTCGCGCCTGCTGAAAGAGCGCATCATCTTCGTCACCGGTCCGGTCGAGGACGGCATGTCGGTGCTGGTCGTCGCGCAGCTTTTGTTTCTGGAAGCGGAAAATCCGAAGAAGGAAATCTCGATGTACATCAACTCGCCGGGCGGCGTGGTGACATCGGGCCTTGCGATCTACGACACCATGCAGTTCATCCGCCCGCCGGTCTCGACGCTGTGTACGGGACAGGCCGCATCGATGGGCTCGCTGCTTCTCGCGGCCGGCCACAAGGACATGCGCTTCTCGCTGCCGAATTCGCGCATCATGGTCCATCAGCCGTCCGGCGGTTTCCAGGGACAGGCCACCGACATCATGCTGCATGCGCAGGAAATCCTGAACCTGAAGAAGCGGCTCAACGAAATCTACCACAAGCACACCGGCCAGCCGATCAAGGCGATCGAGGATGCGCTGGAGCGCGACAAGTTCCTCACCGCCGAAATGGCGCGCGACTTCGGTCTCGTCGATAAGGTGATCGACAAGCGATCCGACGATCCGGCGGCACTGAAAACCGGCGGTTGATGTCGTCGATCGCGGTATCTGGATGACTGCGATGCGGGCGCCTTTTCGGCGCCCGTCTTCGTAACGGGTTCCATCGTGAACCGGCTTGACCGAAACACCGTCTCACAACCAGAATGCAGCCCATAATAGCACCGCATCGCTGCCGCTAAGGCTGCGCGATTGCCGCAAAATGTGCAGAAAAACGATTGCCGGGAGACGACCATGAGCGTGAATTTTTCGCGTCGCGCGATGTGCGCAGGCTTTGCGTTCTCGGTCGCACTTTCGTTCTCCGCAACCGCCTTTGCCTTCGACAAGGAAGCCGCTCTTGAGGCGTGCCGCGCCTCGGTCGGACGGCCGACCTATCAGGCGTGCAAGAAAAGTGGCGGCGATCACGAAACATGTTTCGCCAAGGCGCGCGCGGTCGTGCAGCCGTGCTTCAAGGCGAAGATGCCGACGGCGGCATTGTTCGATGCTGCGAAAGTCTCCGCGCCAGACGCCAAAGAAGCCGCCGAGACCGCGAAGGAAGTTGCCAAGCTCGCGCCGCAGTCGCTGGTCGCGCCGCCGCGCACCGTCTCCGACATCACCGCGATCCTCGATCAGCAAAAGCCGGATGAGGCCAAGATCGCCGATCTGCGCAACGCTGCCGACGCGCCGGTGCCGTCCGGTCTGAGCGGTGTCGATCTCGCGAACTTCCACTACAAGCGCGCACAGGCGCGCGTGCTGCTTGGCCGCAGCGACGCGACTGCGGATGCCGAGCTTGCCGTCGCCAACGGCAAGGACAGCGACTACAAGAACGAAGGCAGCCGTTACGAAATCCTGCTGGTGCGCCGCCTGCGCGACGGCGGCGAGAACAAGCGTGCGAATGCCCTTGTTGCCAAGCAGATCGCGGCTTTTTCCAACCAGTCCAAAGGCAAGCTGTTCGGCCTTTATTACAATATGGCGCTGACATCGATCCGCAACGGCGACGTCACGTCGGCGGAATCCTATATCGCGCGTGCCCGCGCGCTGCTGAATGAGTCGCGCAAATGGCCGGTCTACAGCATCTACGGCACGAGCTATCAGGCGTTCGTCGAAGATGGAGCCGCGCGCGTTGAAGAAGCGCGGGGCCGCTACAAGGAGGCCGAGGACGCCTATCACAAGGCCGCTGCATTCTACACCGCGACACTCAAATTCTTCCCGCAATGGGAAAGCGTGCCGGCCGACGGCGAGTTCGAGCGTTATGCGGATTGGGCAACCGCGTTTGAAGGCCGCGTGAAGGTCAAGCAGGGCCGCGTCGGCGAGGGCGAGGCGGATGTGCGCTGCGCACTGCTCAGCCGCCTCAGCAAGTCGGGAAAATATCACGCCGACACGGCGGGCGTGCTCGGCGTTCTCGTTTACGTCATTCAGGAGCAGGGACGTTACGCCGAAGCCGAGCAGTTGCAGCGTCAGGTCATAGACATCTATCAGGGCCTCGGTTACGCGCCGGAGTCGGCGCAGAACGTCAATTCCAGCATCTTTCTCGCGCAGATTCTCAACCTCGAAAAGAAAACCGACGAAGCGACCAAGTTGTTCGACCAGGTCGACGGCTGGACGGCGAAGTGGGATCCGACGCGCCGCGAATTGGCGAACGGCGGATTGGCCCGCGTTTCGCTGCTGCTCGGGCAGAGGAAGAATCCGGAGGCGCTGGAGGCGGCGCAGAAGGCGTTCGACCGTGAAATGAAATCCTCCGGCGACAAGAGCTTCAACGCGGCGGTGGCGCGGGGCTATCTGGCGGCCGCGCTCGCCCGCAACGGCAAGCCGGCGGAGGCGCTCGCCGCATTCAAGCAATCGCTGCCGGTTCTGCTCAATGTTTCCGGCGGCAGCGGCGACGACGATTCCGGTTCGACCGCAGCAGCACGCGAAAACCGCGTGCGCTTCGTGGTGGAAGGCTACATCCGCACACTGGCGCTCAATCCGGATGCTGCGCCGCAGACCGTTGCCGACGAAACATTCGGTCTGGCGGACGTGCTGCGCGGTCAATCCGTGCAGCGCGCCTTGCAGGCGTCGTCGGTGCGCTCGGCTGCGAAGAATCCCGAACTTGCGGCGCTGGTTCGCACGTCGCAGGACACCGACAAGCGCATCGGTGCCGCGGTCGCAACGCTGAACAATCTTCTGGCGCTGTCGCCCGCCGAGCGCGACGACAAGACCATCAAGATCACGCAGGCGGAAATCGCCTCGTTGCAGGCGGCGAAGGCGCAGGCGCTGAAAGACATCGCCAAGAAGTTTCCCGACTACGGCAATCTGACCAACCCGCCGCCGCCGAGTGCGCCGGAATTGCAGAAGCTCCTGAGCGCGGACGAGGCGGTGCTGTCGTTCTATTTCGGCCAGTACGACAGTTTCGTCTGGGTGGTGCGCAAGGAAGGTCCGGTGCAGTTCGAGCGCATCAAGATGACGCTCGGCGATCTCAACGCCAAGGTCACGAAGCTGCGCGAGGCGCTGGAGCCGCAGGCGGCGATGATCTCGGATATTCCGGCGTTCGATCTGAAGACCGCATCCGAACTTTACGACCAGCTTCTCAAGCCCACCGAAGCGACATGGAAGCCTGCGAAGAATCTGATCGTCGTCACCAACGGCGCGCTCGGTCTTCTGCCGCTGTCGCTGCTGCCGACGGCACCCTCCGAGATCAACACCAACGACGATCCGCTGTTCTCGTCCTACAGAAAAGTGCCGTGGCTAGCGCGCACGCATGCCGTGACGCTCGTGCCGTCGTCGTCCGCGTTGCAGACGCTCCGCAAGCTGCCCGCCGGCAAGCCGTCGCGTCAGGAACTGATCGCGTTCGGCGATCCGCTGTTCAGCCAGGAGCAGGCCAGCGAAGCGTCCAGCCAGGACACGACGAAGGTCGCCGACGCCGGCGCATCGAACGTCACGCGCGGCGTGCCGCTGCGCCGGCGCAACTCGCCGCAACTCGACAAGGCCGACAGCGCGACATTGGCGATGCTGCCGCGTCTGCCGGATACTTCCGCCGAATTGAAATCGATTGCGGTGGCGTTGCAGGCCGATCCCTCGAAAGTCCTGAACCTCGGCAAGGATGCCAACGAGCAGAAGGTCAAGACGATGGACCTGTCCGGGTTCAAGGTGATCGCTTTCGCGACGCACGGTCTGGTGCCGGGCGAACTCGATGGCCTGACGCAGCCCGCGCTCGCTCTCTCCGCGCCGTCTCTATCCGGCAGCGACGGCGACGGGCTGTTGACGATGGAAGAAATTCTCACTTTGAAGCTCGACGCCGACTGGGTCGTGCTGTCGGCCTGTAATACCGGCGCGGGAGCAGGGGCGGGCGCGGAAGCCGCATCCGGTCTCGGCCGCGCATTCTTCTACGCAGGCACGCGCGCATTGCTGGTCACAAACTGGTCGGTGCATTCGCAGTCCGCCCGCGAGCTTGTGACCGATCTGTTCAAACGGCAGGCGGACGATCCGAAAATCACGCGCGGCGAGGCGCTGCGGCAAGCGATGATGGCACTGGCGGACGGGCCGGGTTATGTCGGCACCGGCGGCAAGACCGAATTCGCCTACGCCCATCCTTTATTCTGGGCGCCTTATTCAATTATCGGCGATGGCGGGGGACGCTGAACCGCCCGGCGATTTTCCGCGACACATCATCGTGCTATAACCGCTTCAAATTGCGGACAGGAGAGCTTGTCATGAAACATTTATCGATCGCTTTTGCGGGCGCACTTTGCGCAATCGCAGCCGCTGCACCGGCGTCGCAAGTCTTCGCGTCGGAGGTGCTGATTACGGATCAGGAGGCGAAGCTGCCGCCGCCGAAGGGCGCGTTCGCGGTGGCGACGCGCGGCATCACGCGCGGACCGCGCATCGATTATGTCGCCGACGCGGCCGGCACCAAATCGCCGATCCGGCTCCAGATGAAGTTCGAATCCTTCGGCGGGGCGACCATCGATCCCGCGACCTTGAAAGTGACATATCTGAAGGATCCTGCCGTCGATCTGACGGATCGCGTCAAGCCGTTCGTGAAATCGACCGGTATCGACATGCCTGACGCGGTGTTGCCGCCTGGCGATCACACGCTGCGGGTCGATGTGAAGGATTCCGACGGCCGCACGGCGACATCGAGCTTCGTCCTCAAGATCGTGCAGTGAGCGGAGCGCAATGGCGCTCGAGTGCCCCTTCTGCGCGCAGCCCAACGCGGACCACGCGATGGTGTGCAATTCCTGCGCGCGCGACATCGCCATTCCGGCATCTTTGATCGCCGAGCGCGACGGCCTGATCCGCAAGCGCGAGGCTGTGCGCGAGGAACTGTCGCGCGCCAGGGCCGAGCTTGAAAGTTTCAAAACCGGAAAGCGCCGTATCCTTGCGGCGAAAACCTAGCATGCACGCCGCAAGCACGACGGCCGTCTGATGGAGTGCCCGTTCTGCGCCGAGCGCGTGAAGGATGAGGCGCTGGCCTGCAAGCATTGCTCGCGCGATCTGCGCGTCGTGCGGCCCATCGTTCTCGAAGTCGAAGACATTGTGCAGGAACTCGACAGCCTGCGGCGCGAACTCGATCATGTCACCGCCAGACTCTATCGCAGGCGCCACCCGTGGCGGTATTTTGCGATCCACAGCATCGCCTATATTCTCATTCCGGCGGCGCTGCTTGTTGTCGCCCATATCATCCTGACCATCGTGTTCCCGTCGCTGCCGGCGCTCTATCTGCGGCTTGCGTCCGTCATCATTCCGCTGCCGTTCGGGCTGGCCATCAACGCGATCCAGAAGGTCGGACTGAAGGGCTCGATTATCGTCGGCCTGATGACCGGCATGCTGAGCGTGCTGTGCATGCTCACCGTCACCGGCATCAACGATCATGTTCCGATCCTGCCGCAGACATGGTTCGACTGGCGCGAGGTGTTCGAGTACGCGCTCTCGATCGCGCTGGCCTTCGTCACCGGCGACATCATCGGCGTTCTGATTTTCCAGGTGCTGCCGTCTCAGATGGCGCAGGGCGGCAAGCCCAATCCCGCCGCTTACCGTATCGCGCGGATGCTCGGCCAGCATGTCGGCGAGGAGCAACTTCGCCGCCGCGCCCGTATCATTCAGGATCTGATGCGTACCGCAGGTCCCATCGCGGGAATTCTGGCGACCGCGCTCGGATCGATCTATGCGGGACTGAAAGGCATTCTCGGAACGTAGCTTTCGCCCATTTCGGCTTTCTCCAGTTCCCGCCCGTGTCATTCGCGCAACGCTGCACTGAAATCAGCCCTTTGCGGTCGTGAAATCGCTGCAAATCACAGTAGAATCACGTGATTGCGCGGTCTGCCGGTTAGCGAAATGTTGATAGTCGGCTGGCAGCATGGTTGGCTGAGCCATGTGGATGGCGGGGATTCGATACCTTCGCGATTCGCGCGGTTATGGAGACGCTGGGTCTTTTTGGTACGGATTTTGCTCCTATCTACACGCCGGACGGCGTGCACCGGTAGGGCGGTCCACCCGACAAGATCA
>BFBZ01001469.1_pt1 | contig 15621 bp, 6 predicted proteins | sample 1888401 | NCBI WGS metagenome assembly BFBZ01 (sample SAMD00112614, study PRJDB3348) | symbiont metagenome | host: Chara braunii | reverse complement strand
TTCGGGCCGTGTTTGAACTTGAAGCGGGTCACCCTCAGCTCCCGTTCGCGTGCCCGAGTTGCTGAATCCGAGCGTAGAGCCGTTCGACCTCGACTTGAAGCTGTGCGGCAGTAACCGCTTCGGCACGGGTCGGAATCGGTTGGCCGGTCTTCAGATCGGTCAACCGCCGCATCGGGCCTTCGGCCCGCAGACCGGGCCCGAGTTCGCTCGTCAATTCGGTCTGTCGGAGGCAACGGTACGCCGGCCCGTTCAATCGGCACTCTTGTAGACGCGGCACGAGGTACAACCCTTCACAGAAGGCACAGGGCCCCCCGCCTTGTGCACGAAAGCCCGCCCCTTCGGGCGGAAGACCGTTTTTCTCTTCGCCCCGGAGGGGCCGACTTCTGTAGCACTGTGGCTGCTCTAATAGATCCCGCCGTGGACTTTCTCCGGCGTCAGGTGAGACGGCTGATCCCCTGACGACCAGGGCCGCCACTCCTGTGTCGATTGCGACTCCGTCTTGCCTTTCCACCAATTCTGGCAGCACTGGCAACACCCGCTACCCGTGGTGAGCGCCAAAAGACCACCCAGGAACACTCCTGCCCGGATTGCGCGTATTCCCCTCATCGTGATTGCCCCGTTCCCGCGTCCTCGCAGCGACTCCCGACTTCCTAGTCGGCCCCCCTAAATTGCTGCGAAAAACGAGCGCAGGGGCCATTACCCGGGAACGTCCTCCACGTCCAGCCAGTTGGGACCGGCGGCCACGTCCACCTTGAGCGGAACATCCAACTGCATCGCGCCGGTCATTTCGTCGCGGGCGAGTTGCGCCACAGCCGACACCTCATCAGGCGGCGCCTCAAATACAAGCTCGTCGTGAACGGTAAGTAGCATTCGACATTGCAACTGGCGCGCCGTGAGTTGTCGGGAGACCGCGAGCATGGCCCTTTTCATCAGATCCGCCGCCGAGCCCTGGATCTCGTAGTTGATCGCCTCGCGCTCCGCCTGCCCGCGGTTCTGGTACCGCGAGTGCGGGTTGATCGCCTCTTTGTTCAACGTGCGGCGTCGGCCCAGGACGGTGCGCACTTCACCCGTCCGGTGAGCGTTGCCCAGCAACGTCTGCTGGTATTCGAGCACTTTCGGGTAGCGCGCGAAGTAGGCGTCGATGAAGTCCTCGGCCTCCTTCCGGGAGATCGCCAACCGCACCGACAGGCCCATCGCACTCATGCCGTATATGACGCCGAAGTTGACCGTCTTCGCCATCCCCCGCTGCGATTTTGTCACCTCGGTCTCGTTCACGCGGAAGATCTGAGCGGCGACCGCCGTGTGAACGTCTCGGTCCTCTGCGAATGCGGCCCGTAGCGTCTCGTCGCCGCAGAACTGCGCGAGCAGGCGCAGTTCGATCTGCGAATAGTCGGCGGTCACGAGCGTCCACCCGTCGCGCGGGATAAACGCTTTGCGTAACTGTGCCCCCTGCTCCGTTCGAGCCGGGATGTTCTGCAAATTCGGATCGCTCGAGCTCAGCCGACCGGTTTCCGCGGTCGCCTGATTGAACGACGTGTGGACGCGGCCGTCTTGGTCGGCCAGCGCGGGCAGAACGTCCACGTAGGTGTTCTTCAGTTTGATGAGCTTGCGGTACTCGATCAGCGTTTTTGGCAGCGCGTGGCCGAGCGCCGCGAGCCGGTCCAGCGATTCCTGGTCCGTGGAGGGCTCGTTCTTGATGCCGGTCCGCTTCTGGACCGGGAGCTTCATCTCGTCGAACAAGACTTTCTGTAACTCTTTCAGCGAGCCGATGTTGAACTCGCGACCGGCGAGTTCGTACACGGCCTTCTCCAGCCCCGCGAGTTCGMCCGCCATCTCACCGCCGAGCTTTTCGAGGAACGGCACGTCCACGCGGATGCCGACCCGCTCCATCTCGGCCAGCACGCCGATGAGCGGCACCTCCAGCGTGTCGTACAGGTCGCGGAACCCCCGCGCGTCCAGAAGCGGTTCGTAGAGCGCGGCGAGTTGCAGCGCCGCGTCGGCGTCCTCACCGGCGTACCGCGTCACCAGCGGGACGCGCACCCGGTCCATCGTGATCTGCTTTTTGCCTTTCCCAATGAGTTCGCTGATCGCGACGTTCTTGTGGCCGAGGTCGCGAAGCGTGAGATCGTCCAGACCGTGAACCCGGGCGCCGGGGTCGAGCAAATAATGGGCGAGCATCGAATCGCCCGCGACACCGGCGAGGGCCACGCCCGCCGCCGCGAGCGCGATCTGATCGAACTTGATGTTGTGGTTCCGCTTCTGGACGCTCGGGTTCTCGAACACGGGCTTGAGAGCGGCCAGTGTGCGGTCCGGGTCGAGCGCGGCGTCCTCTTTGGGCGCGCGAACGGGAAGGTAGTACGCGACCTTCGGTTCCCAGGCAAACGAATAGCCGACGATCGGGTCCGCGACCGGGTTCAGCCCGGTGGTTTCGAGGTCGAAGACGAACGCCGTTTGCTTCTTCAGCGCCGCGAGGAAAGCCGCGAATTTCTCGTCAGTGTCAACGGTTTCGTAGCCCGCATAGCTCCACGCATCGGAGGGGCCGGCCGCTTCTGCGGGCGCCGGTGTGGCCGCCGAGGTGAGTGCCGCCATCGCGCCGGGCTCTTCCATCAGGTCATCGAACAAACTGGCCGTGCGCGGGGCGGTCGTGGTCGATTTCTTGCGCTTCGTGGGTTTCTTCGCACCGCCCTCGACCACGGGCGCCGGTTCCGCACTCGCCGGCGCCGGTGCCAGTCCCGCGACCGCAAGCGCCTCTGTGTTCTTCTTGGCGCCGCTGCCGGCCAGCGTCTTGCGAACGCGCTCGCTGAACCCGCGGAACCCGAACTCGTGGAACAGTTCCAGCAACTTCTGCCCGTCCCAGTCGCGCCGCTTCCAGCCCTCCCAGTCGAACTTCACGGGAACGCGCTTGTCGAGCGTGACGAGTTGTTTGCTTTTCGCGAGGTTGCCGTTGGCAATGGCGTCCTTGAGCGCCTGCTTCACCTTTGGCCCGCCGGGAGCGGCGTCCGCGTTTGCTATGAGGTTGTCGAGCGTACCGAACTGTTGGAGCCACTTGGCCGCGGTCTTCGGGCCGACCCCTTGCACGCCGGGGATGTTGTCCACCGAATCGCCGACGAGCGACTGGAAGTCGATGACCTGGTCCGGGCGCACGCCCCAGTCGGCCTCAATGGCGGCCGCGTCGAGGATCTCGCCGTCCTTGCGGAGGTTCAGCATCTTCACCTTGTTGGTGACGAGCTGCCGGCAGTCCTTGTCGGAGGTGCAGAGGAACACGTCCAGCCCGCGGGCCGCCGCCTCGGCCGACACCGTCGCCATCACGTCGTCGGCCTCGTAGCTCGGCGCGATCAGAAACGGAATCCGCATGGCCTCCATTACCTGCTGGATGAGCGGTTCCTGGATCAGCAGGTCGTCCGGCGGCGGATCGCGGTGGGCCTTGTAGGTGGCGTCGATCTTCTCGCGGAACGTCGGTTCGGCGTGGTCGAGTGCAGCGATCAGGTAATCGGCGCCGCGGTCGTACAGGTTCATCAGCGCCCGAGTCACGCCGAAGACGGCATTAGTCGGCCGGCCGTCGGGGGCGGTCATCGGCCCGACGCCGAAAAACATCTGGAAAATCATCCCGTGGGCATCGAGCAAATACACGCTGCCCGCGGAAGCCGGGTCCGACATCGGATGGGGAACCTGTGGGGAGAAACCGTGCAGCGGTGGTAGGAAGCCGCTTCGAACGTCAAACCAAGACCTGAACTCGCGAGACTAGTGGGAGTAGTTTAGCGAGTGGACCGGCAAAAGGTCAAGCCCGGCAGCCGCGCGACTTCGTTTCAATTCATAATTCGCTTGTCAATTACTGTTTACTCTGCGCCATTGGAACTGAGTAACGGTCGCACCGGCCGGCCCGCAGTCACGCGCGCGTATCGGGCGCCGATCCCAGCCGGGCCGTCACCTCGATCTCGATCCGCATTCGCGGGTCCGCCAGCCCCGCCGAAATCATCGTGGCGGCGGGCCGCACGGCGCCGAAGTACCGCCGCAGGATCGGCCAGCACTCCCGGAACTCGTCGGCTTTGGGCACCACATACGTCACCCGCACCACATCAGCGAGGGTCGCGCCGGCTTGCGCGAGGGCCGCCTGGATGTTTCGCAAACACTGTTCGGTCTGCTCGGGCAAGCTGTCGGCGATTGTCATCGTTTGGTAATCAAAACCCGTCGTGCCTGACACGAACACCCAGTCGCCGTCGACCACGGCCCGCGAATAGCCGATCTCGTCTTCGAACGTGGAACCGGAACTGATTAACCGTCGCCCCATGTCACGCGCCCTCCTTACTTTCGGAACAAAGATCCCACTTCGCGCGGGCGGAATTATCGATCATTTCGCCCGCGCGAGCGAGACCGGAGCCCGAAATAGTGCAGGAATTAACGAAGTCACGAAGCGAACCGCGAACCGGCGCGCCCGTTAACGACCCGCGGAGCTCATCGGTTCGCTGGGTTTTCGCTCCGTCGCGTGATCGCAAGTCACGAAATGGGAGGGAAACGGGCCGAATGCAAGGTAAAATGCCGTGGGCGGAAATCCGGCCGCGCCCGACGGCGGGCCGGGCCCACACGGAGGTTGCCAACTTGGACGACCAGCCAACCGAGCGGGGCCAACGGCTCTCGCGGGCGGCGGCCCAGCGCTTGAGCCTGTATCTGCGCTGCGTGGCCGGCTGGCCGGCGGACGAAGAAAAAGTGTCCAGCGGGCGGATCGCGGAAGCGGTCGGCGTCAGCGACGCCCAGGTGCGCCGCGACCTCGCCGCGCTCGGCCACCTCGGCCAGCGCGGCGTCGGGTACGACGCCCGCGAACTGGCGATCGCGATCCGCACCGCGCTCGGCATCAACCGCCCCTGGCGCGCGGTCCTCGTCGGCGTCGGCAACCTGGGCCGTGCGCTCCTGAGGTACCAGGGGTTCCGCGCGCAAGGGTTCGAGATCGTCGGCCTGTTCGACAGCGACCCGGCGAAGGTCGGGCAGGCGGTCGAGGGGCTGACCGTCGAGTCGATCGTGGGACTGGCCGAGCGCGTGGCCGCGCTCGGGGCCGAACTCGGCGTGCTGACCGTCCCCGGCGAAACGGCCCACGCGGTCGCGGAGGCGCTCGTCGCGGCCGGCATCCGCGGCATCCTGAACTTCGCACCCGTGGTGCTCAAGCTCCCGCGCAGGGTGCGCCTGGTCACCGTGGATCTCGCAATTCAGCTCGAACAGTTGGCGTTCCAGGTGCAGCACGGTGATTCCGCCACACGCCCCACCGATGACGATTGATGCCACAGCCGCGGCGCGAATCGACAGCAAACGATTGTAACTCGTGCCTGTACCGGACGGTCGGCCCGAGGTAGAATCGCCCTTTGATCTGTTGTCGTATCCGCATTTGCGTAGGTGCCGATATGTCGCCCGTGGCCCTCTCCTGCCCGGCGTGTGCCCGCGCCCTGCGCGTTCCCGGTGCGAAACCCGGGTGCCGCATCCGGTGCCCGCGGTGTGGCGAGGTCTTCGAACCGCCCGTTTCGGCGGATGAAGCCACCGCGACCGCCGCGGGGCTCGACCCCAAACCCACGCCGGTCACAAGTTCGGCACCCTCCACGCCCGTCCTCACGGACGAAGACATCTTCGCCAAAATCGCGGAAGCCGACGATCCGGTCGCGGCGGCGGCCGAAGTACGGAAGCCCAAAGTGCCACCCGGCGAACCGGGTAACCCGTTGCCGCTCGACGAGGCACCACCCACCCGGCCAGCGCCCGCTCCGAAGAAAGCGAAAACGGCCCCCACGCGCCGCGCCGAGGCGCGGGACGAGGGCGCACCACACTCCGCGTTCGCGATCAACCCGGTCTGGCTGCTGGCGGGTCTGTGTGTACTCGCGGTCGGTGTGCTCGTACTCGGCGTGTCCGTTCTGAGCCGACACGTGGATCCGTCCGAGGAAGAAGCGAGCGCGGCCGCCCAGCGCGAGCGCGACGCGACCGCCCGCCGAGAGCGTGCCGACGATCTGGCAAAACCCACACCAAAACCGGCCCCCACGCCCAACCGGCCGGCAACCGAGCCGGTCCGGCCCGATCCCGTTCAACCAGAACGTGTGAACCCAGAACCCGAGGCGCCCGACCCGGCCGCCGACCCGGTGCCGGTGTTTCCGCAGATCCAACCGCAACCGCAACCGTTCGGGCCGAATCCGGTGTTTCCGAACAACCCGGTGTTCCCGCCAAACATGGGACTGCCACCGCCGGCCTTCCCGCCGAACATGGGGATCCCACCGCAGGTCTTCCCGCCGAACATGGGGGTTCCACAGCCCGCTTTCCCGAACCGCCCGCCCGGTCGTTTGCGCCCGCCGCGCCCGCCCGGTTTTCAACCCGAAGTTGTTATCCCGCTCAACCCGCCCGTGCAAGCCGGTCCACGGGTCGGCGAGGAGCGACCCGATGTGGTCCACCTGGCCGCCMCCCCCGCGAAGATCACGCCGACGCTGGCCGCCGATAAGACCGAGATCAAGCTCCCCGGCACCGTCGATCTGACCTGCTCCGGCGGCGGGGGGCGGTACGTCCTCCTCCGAATCCCGAGCGTGAAGCAAGTGGCCGTGCTGGACGTGTGCGCGGGCCGAATCACCAAGTACCTGCCCCTGCCGGAAGAGGGCGCGCACGTCGCCGCGGGCAACGAGCACCTGTTCGTCATGGCCCCCACCGACAACGTCATCCAGCGGTGGAGCCTCACCACATTCGAGAAGGAACGAACTGTCGCCAACCCGCTCGGAGGCCCGGTGCGGCACCTGCTCATGGGCCACGCCACCGACGGCCCCCTCTACGTGATCGGTCCGAACAAGGCGCTCGACACGAAGACGTTCAAGGAGGTTTCGCTCGGTGAGGACGCGAACGGGCGGGCGCTGGGCATGGGAAACGACGCGCGTCCGGCGAACGTGAACGTGTCCGCCGATGGCCGCGTGCTGGCGTGGCACAGACAGGGCGCCAGCCCGTCCGGATTGTCCGCGCTCGTGATCGGCCCGGCCCGGACGAAGTCCCACCATGAACACGCCACGGTCGGGGCGGTCGTTCCCGGACCGGACGGGACACTGTTCACCTCGGTCGGGTTGTTCACCCCCGAACTCAAACCGCTGGGCGAGAAAACCCTCTACCGGTACTGGCACCATGCCCCGGTCCCGGCCGCACACGGAAAACTGTACCTGTCGGTGCCGCCCGCCGACGACCTGGCGCCCGACAAACCGGCGCCCAAGGTGGTGCTCAGGATGGTCGGTGAAAACCGGCCGCTCGGCGACCTATCCAACCTCGCCGGGTTGGACGTCCCGCGCGACTTCAACGAGGCGACGGCGAAGGGGCTTCAACTGCACAACCGTCTGTTCCTGGTGCCCGACGCGAAGGCACTCGTGGTTCTCCACGGCGCCGCCGACCGGGTGACGATCCACGCCTTCGATGCCGAAGCGGTGATGGCGAAGTCGGACTTCGATTTCCTGTTCGTCACCAGCAAACCGCCGCGCGCCGTCTGCGGCGAGACGTTCACCTATCAACCCGAAGTGAAGTCGCGCCGGGGCGGCGTGAAGGTGAAACGGGACGCCGGCCCCGAGGGGATGAAAGTGACCGAAGACGGAACCGTGACCTGGCCGGTGCCGGCGAACTTTGCGGACACGTCCGTACCCGTCGTCCTCACCATCACCGACCGTTCGGGGCAGGAAGTGCTCCACACGTTCAATTTGCCCGTGGACAGCCGGCCGTAAGCAACGGCGGCAAAAAAAGAGGAAAGACGAGCCACAGATGACGCAGGCAACGCAGATCAGAAGAAGAGATTTTTTCTTGTCTTCATCTGCGTTGTCTGTGCCATCTGTGGCTCGTTCTTCTCGCTTTCCGGAACCCGATCATTGCGCTAGTGGTTTTTAGTTACTTGACACAGCATGGATGTTCCGGCTAATTATTAGGTGTCATCCGCGCGAAGAACAGCCCGATACCCTCCCCAACGCGCCCGCCCGAACCGCTACCCCCCTGCCCGCCCGTTGACGCGCCCCGGATTCCGAATCGAACCTGCCCGCCGATGAATCGCGTCAACACGGCGACGGAGAACACTTCATGACCAGCCCCCAACGCCGGCCCCGGCCGTGCAACGGTCCCACGCGCCGCGAAATGCTCCGCGTCGGCGCACTGGCCCCGCTCGGACTCGGCTTGTCCGGCGTTCTTCAAGCGCGGGCGGGGGCGGCGCCGAAGGGCCGGGCCAAATCGGTCATCTTGCTGTTCATGTGGGGCGGCCCGAGCCACATCGACACCTGGGACCCGAAGCCGGACGCCCCCGTCGAGGTCCGCGGTGCGTTTGGGTCGATCGCGACGACCGTACCAGGGCTGCGAATCGGCGAGCACTTTCCCCGGCTCGCGACCCGTGCGCATCAGTACGCCGTCGTGCGGTCGATGACCCACACGGACCCGGCGCACCTCTCGCCCGTTCACCACCTCATGACCGGACGGGTCGCGAAGAAGCCGAACTCCGACGCCGACGGCGCGAGCCGGACGGACGCCCCGTGCCTCGGGGCCGTCGTGCAGAAGCTCTTGCCCTCGGCCGACGCGATCCCGCCCGCCGTTACGCTCCCCTGGGCCGTTTCCCACCCGGCGGCCCCCGGCGGCACCGCGCCGGGACAAAACGGCGGGTGGCTGGGCGCCGGGTTCGACCCGTTCCTCGTGACCGGGAACCCGAACGCACCCGCATTCGGCGTGGCCGGCTTGCGTGCGCCGGGCGACGTGCCGACCGACCGCCTGAAGGGGCGGGCCGTGTTGTCCCGCCTCCTCGACCGGACCGGCGGACCGAGCGACGGCTTCACGGACCTGCAGGGCAAAGCGCTCGATTTGCTGCTCGCGCCGGCCGTCTCAACGGCGTTCGATCTGACGCGCGAACCGGTGGCGGTTCGCGACAAGTACGGCCGGCACGCGCACGGCCAGAGCTGCCTCCTGGCCCGGCGCCTGATCGAAGCCGGGACGCGACTGGTGACGGTCAACTGGCCCGACGACGGGCACGCGTTCTGGGACACACACGGGAACAACTTCCCGTCGCTCAAGACGCGACTGATGCCCCCGGCCGACGTCGCCTTCGCGGCTCTGCTGGACGACCTGACCGCGCGCGGGCTGCTCGACGAAACGTTGGTGGTCTGGGTGGGCGAGTTCGGCCGGACGCCGCGGGTCGAGGGCGACGGGCGTCAGCACTGGCCGAAGTGCTATTCGGCGGTTCTGGCGGGKGGTGGCGTCCGGGGCGGAGCCGTGTACGGGACGAGCGACAAAATCGGTGCGCAACCGGCGACCAACCCGGTGTCGCCCCCCGACCTCACCGCGACCATTTATCATGCACTGGGAATCGACCCGGAAACCGAGATCAACGACCCGACGGGCCGCCCCTGGAAGCTCGCCGACGGCACGCCGCTCCGGCAACTGTTCGGATGAACGGCGTGCGATCTCAATGACGTTCGTTGCCCGGGGCTATGCTGTCCCAGCCCTTCGGGCTGAAAACACACTAATCCCTTCCACGAAGCAATTTCACCTCTCTCGGCTCACGAACCGGAAGGGGATCCGCCGGTGCCGTGTGTCATCAGTCCCCGGCATGAGCCCGCCGTTCGCCGGCGGCGCGTAACGAGACCTCTCTGGCTCGGTGCCGTTGAATCTCCTCAACCACGAGCTACAGGACGATCCGCCCGAATTCCATAGCCTGTAATGCGTACCGATTCGCTCCCGATGACGCCGCAACCACCGCGATGACTCACCCGGCCGGAACCGACGGAAGTCCGCCCCCGCTCGGACATTGGCTCCCGAACGGCGCGCCGCCCACGGACACACCTGAAGGTTTCCAGGCCGCAATCGGCGACCTCCGCGCACCGGTGATCATCGTTCACGATAACGGCGGTTTGGCGGTCGCCCGTGGCGGGACGTGTACGCTCGGATCGGCTTCGAAGGATGGCCGACCGGTCGCGGCGTACCTGCCGCCGTTGCCCGCGGAACAACTTGGCGACCCGGCATTCCGGCAAGACCACGGCGTCCGGTTCGCCTACATGACCGGCGCGATGGCGAACGGCATCGCTTCCGTCGAAATCGCGGAGGCGATGAGCCAGGCCGGGATGTTCGGCAGCTTCGGCGCCGCCGGGCTGTCGCTCGAACGCATCGGTGCGGCCATCGACCGGATGAAAGCGAGCGTCGGCGACGGCCCGTACTGCGTGAACCTGATCCACAGTCCGAACGAGCCGGCGCACGAGATGGCGACGGCCGAACTGCTGCTCAAGAAGGGCGTGTCGCTCGTCGAAGCCAGCGCGTACCTCGACCTCACCCCAGCCATCGTCAGATACCGGATCGCGGGTTTCCGCGGCGGCGTGGGCGGGCTGGTGGTACCGCTCAATCGCGTCGTGGCGAAGGTGTCGCGGACCGAGGTCGCGACGAAGTTCCTCAGCCCGCCTCCGGAACGGATCGTCAAGGAACTGCTCGCGGCCGGGCACGTCACGCCGCAGCAAGTCGCGATGGCGGCTCGTTTTCCGGTCGCCGACGACGTAACGGTCGAGGCCGACAGCGGCGGGCACACGGATAACCGCCCCGCGATCACGCTCCTGCCCACGATTATCGCTCTCCGCGACCGCCTCCAAGCTCAGTTCAAGTATGCGGTTACGCCGCGTGTCGGGTTGGCGGGCGGCATCGCGACCCCCTCGTCCGTCGCCGGCGCGTTCGCGATGGGCGCGGCGTATGTCGTCACCGGGAGCGTGAACCAAGCGTGCGTCGAGTCCGGCAGTTCGGACGGCGTGCGGAAGATGCTCGCGGAGGCCGGGCAAGCCGACGTCATCATGGCCCCGGCCGCCGACATGTTCGAGATGGGCGTGAAGGTGCAAGTGCTCAAGCGCGGCACCATGTTCGCCATGCGGGCGCAAAAACTGTACGACCTGTACAAATCGTACACCAGTTGGGAAGCGATCCCCGCGGCCGAGCGCGTCCAGGTAGAGAAGACGCAGTTCCGCGCCACCTTTGAGGAAATTTGGGCGCTGACCCGCGACTTCTGGGCGAAACGGGAACCGGCGCAGCTCGCGAAGGCCGAGGCCGACCCGCGGTACCGGATGGCGCTCGTGTTCCGCTGGTACCTGGGGCTCTCGAGCCGGTGGGCGAACGCGGGTGAAGCCGGACGGCAGGTGGACTACCAGGTGTGGTGCGGCCCGGCGATGGGCGCGTTCAACGAATGGGCGAAAGGGTCGCACCTCGAACCGCCCCAGAACCGGACGGTGGTCGGGGTCGCTCTGAACCTGCTCTACGGCGCGTGCGTAGTTCTGAGGCGCCAGATGCTCCGGCAACAGGGCGTGAACCTCCCGGACGCGTGCTTCCCGCTCCGCCCACTGCCCACGGACGAGGTTACGGCACGCTTGGCGTGATCGTGCCGGTGACCCGCGATCGGGTCGGCAACCCAGGGCGTTGCCCTGGAGACCAAACACCGCAGCCCATGACCCGCAGCCCTGAGCCACACGAAAACGGTGCGATGCAGACTCCTGACACGAACTCCCCCCTCGCCATCGTCGGCATCGGCTGCCTGTTCCCGAAAGCGGCCGGGCCGGGGTTCTTCTGGGCGAACATCAAACACGGCGCCGACGGCATCACCGACGTGCCGCCGACGCACTGGAACCCGGACGACTACTTCGACGCCGACCCCAAAGCGCCGGACATGACCTACGCCCGCCGCGGCGGGTTCCTGTCCGCGGTCGATTTCAACCCGCTCGAATTCGGCATCGCCCCGCGCGACATTGAGGCTACAGACACTACCCAACTGCTCGGCCTCGTCGCGGCCAAGCAAGCGCTGACGGACGCGGGCGTTGTCCTGGCGAACCCCGACCGCAAGGGCGGGGGTGGGAACGGCGTCGGGAGCCGGAACGGGCACGCTCCCGGCACGCACGAGACCCCAAAAACGGTCGATCGCAACCGCGTGTCGGTCATTCTCGGCGTGACGGGCACTCTGGAACTCGTGATCCCGCTCGGCGCGCGGCTCGGGCACCCGAAGTGGAAGCGGGCGATGCGCGACGCCGGCATCCCGGCGGAACTCGCGGACGACGCCGCCGCCCGGATCGCCGAAAGTTACGTGCCGTGGCAGGAGAACAGTTTCCCCGGCCTGCTCGGGAACGTGGTGGCGGGGCGCATCGCCAACAAGCTCGACCTCGGCGGCACCAACTGCGTCGTCGATGCCGCGTGTGCCAGCTCGCTCAGCGCCGTCCACCTCGCGGCCCTCGAACTGCAAGCCGGGCGCTGCGACGTCGCGGTGACCGGCGGGTGCGACACGTTCAACGACATCTTCATGTTCATGTGCTTCAGCAARACCCCGGCGCTGTCGGCGACGGGCGACGCGAAGCCGTTCGACGCCGACGGGGACGGCACCATTCTCGGCGAGGGGCTGGGGGTGGTGGTGCTGAAGCGCCTCGCGGACGCCGAGCGCGCGGGCGACACGATTTACGCGGTCCTCAAGAGCGTCGCTTCGTCCAGTGACGGCAAGGGCAACGCGATCTACGCGCCGAGCGCCGCCGGGCAGAAGAAGGCGCTGCTGTCCGCGTACCGGCTCGCGGGCGTGACCCCCGATACCATCGAACTCGTCGAGGCGCACGGCACCGGCACGAAGGTCGGCGACACGGTCGAGATCACCGCTCTCACCGACGTCTACACCACGACCGCGGGTACGACCGCGAAGCCGCACCCGTGGGCCGCCATCGGCTCCGTGAAGTCACAGATCGGGCACACGAAGTCGGCGGCGGGGGCCGCGTCGCTCATCAAGGCGGCGCTCGCGGTCTATTCCAAAGTGTTGCCGCCGACGATCAAGGTGAAGCGGCCGGTCGATCCGCTGCTCGCGGCCGATTCGCCGTTCTACGTGAACACCGAGATGCGGCCGTGGCTACCTCGGCGCGAACACCCGCGCCGGGCGGCACTGTCCGCGTTCGGCTTCGGCGGGAGCAACTTCCACGCGGTCCTCGAAGAGCACCGCGCCGAAAAGAGCGAACCTGACTGGGACGGCTCGGTGGAAGTCGTCGCGCTCGGTGCCGACACGCCACAAGGGCTGATTCAAGAACTCGATCGGCTGTTGGCTCTCGGACCGACCCTCGAAGAACCCACCCCCAGCCCCTCCCTGAAGGGAGGGGGGCAAGGCCTTCGGAACTCCGCTGCCTCTGCGAAATCGGAGGATGTGAATCGCGCCGTCACCCCCCTCCCTTCAGGGAGGGGGGCCGGGGGGGTAGGTTCTTCTTGGGACGCCTTCGCCCGTGCGGCGGAAGCGGCCCGCGCAGCGTTCAACCCGGCCGCCGCGTGTCGGCTGAGCTTCGCGGTACACCGCACGCTCACCGACCTCCCGAAGCTGCTCGCAAACGCCAAGGCCAAGCTCGCCGCCGACCCGAACGCGACCTCTTGGCACACGCCGGACGGCGCGCACTACGGTCGCGGGCCCGCGGGCAAACTTGCGGTACTGTTCCCCGGTCAGGGGTCACAGTACGTCGGCATGTTGCGCGAACTCGCCTGTCTGTTCCCCGAAGCGCTAGGCGCCCTCGCCGACGCGAACGCGGCCGTCGACGAGTTCGCACACGAGGACACCGATTCGAGCCGCCTGACGGACCGCATCTACCCGCCGACCACTTTCGACTCCGAGCGGAAAAATGAGGTAGACCGCACACTCCGCGATACACAGAACGCGCAACCGGCCATCGGCGCGGTGAGCTTCGGGGCGTGGCGCGCACTGGCCGAACGGTTCGGGCTGAAGCCCCATGCGTTCGCCGGTCACAGTTATGGTGAGCTCGTCGCGCTCGCCGCCGCCGGGCGCATGAGCGCGCACGATTTGTTCACGCTGTCCCGCGTGCGCGGGCAACTGATGGCGACCCAGCGGAGCGGCGATCCCGGCACCATGCTGGCCGTGTTCGCCGCTCCTTCGGACATCGATGCTGCGATCGCCCGCGAGCAACTGAGTGTCGTCGTCGCGAACCGTAACGCGCCGAAGCAAACGGTCCTTTCCGGCCCCACCGACCACATCGAGCGGGCGGCCCGACTGCTCTCCGATGCCGGGCTGAAGGCCACCCGGTTGCCGGTCGCGGCCGCGTTCCACTCCGCACTCGTCGCCGACGCCGCGGTGCCGTTCCGCGCCGCGCTCGACGGGCTGGCGTTCAACAGCCGGCACAGCACGTCCGGGGCCGCTATCAACGAGGTTCACCGGAAAGCCACGCCGGTTTACGCGAATACGACCGCGGCTGAATATCCGGACGACGAGAGGGCGGCGAAGGATTTGCTCGCCAACCAACTCGCACAACCGGTCGCGTTTGTGGAACAAGTGAAGGCGATGGTCGGTGCCGGGGTCCGCACGTTCTTCGAAGTCGGCCCCGGCGCGGTGCTGACACGGCTGGTCGAGCTAATTGTGGCGGGCGCACCCGAGGCAGCGGTTGAGGCCTTCGCTCTCGATGCGTCTGGGGGCAAGCGTTCGGGTGTGCTAGATTTGGGGCACGCACTGGCGCGCCTGGCGGCCGGGGGCCACCCGATTGCTCTCGCCGAGTGGGAGAAGGGCAGCCGCTGCCGCCCGTCCGCTGTACCGGCGAAGCCCGGCCTGACGGTGAGCGTGTGCGGAGCGAACTCCGTAACGCCGCGTGCCGCACGACCGCCCCGTGCCCCGCAACACCTCGCCCTGACAAACGGTAACGGTAACGGTAACGGCAACGGCAAGCCGGCCGGCACATACGCAAATGCGATTCTCGCACGGCCGAAGGGGGCCGCGATGTCCGATTCGCCACACACACCGCCCGACCCGAACGCGCTCGCCCAGGCGCTCGCGATGACCCAGCAGAGCCTCGCCGCGCTCCAGAGGATGCAGGAGCAGACGGCGGCGCTGCACAAGCAGTTCCTCGACTCCCAGGAGTCGGCACAGCGGACGCTGCAGACGCTCGTCGATCAGCAACAAACGCTCCTGCTCACCGGTCTCGGTGCGGCGCCAGCTCTGCCCGCCGCGACGCACCCGCCTGTTCCCGCTTTCGCCCCCGTCCAGGCACCGGTTTTCGTATCACCGCCCCCGATTCCGGCTCCGGCTCCAGTGGCACCGGCTCGGCCTTCGGGCCCCCCGGCGACAACCATTCTGCCCGCATCGGCGCTGCCGACCGCCAAGCTCGTACCGCCGGTGCCTGCGCCGCACCCCCGACCCGTCCCGGCGCCTGTGGCCGCGGCGAAGGCTCCCGCACGCGATCAGGTCGCAGCGACGCTGTTGGGCGTGGTGTCGGAGAAGACGGGTTACCCGGTGGACAGCCTGGACCTGTCGCTGTCCCTGGACGCGGACCTGGGCGTCGATTCGATCAAACGGGTGGAGATCCTCTCGGCGCTTCAGGAGAAGCTGCCCGACGCCCCGGTGGTCAAGCCCGAGCACCTGGGCACCCTCCACACACTCAAAGACGTCGCCGACTTCCTCGCCGGACCCGCGACCGTTCCGGTCGCCGCACAGGACGACGAGGACGCGCTCGCCCGCACGATGGCCGTCAGCCACGAGCAGTTGCTCCAGCTCAGCGGCGCGAATGGCCCCGCAAACGTGTCCGCGGTTCTGTTGGGCGTGGTGTCGGAGAAGACGGGTTACCCGGTGGACAGCCTGGACCTGTCGCTGTCCCTGGACGCGGACCTGGGCGTCGATTCGATCAA
>BFBZ01001463.1_pt1 | contig 15626 bp, 12 predicted proteins | sample 1888401 | NCBI WGS metagenome assembly BFBZ01 (sample SAMD00112614, study PRJDB3348) | symbiont metagenome | host: Chara braunii | reverse complement strand
GTCGAACTGGGGCGCCGCTCTTCCCCTTGCGCAAAGGATCGGTCAGGATTGCGAAGAACGACCTCTCGGCATCCGCCGTTCGACAGAGGAGACCCGAATGGCTTCGCACACACGGCGCATCGCCGACTTCACCTGCGAGAAGCAGCCGGCGACGGGCTCGCGCGGCATGGTGGTGACCAATCATCCGCTCGCCTCCAGCGCCGGTGCCGAGATGCTGATGCGTGACGGCAACGCGATCGATGCCGCGGTCGCCGCACTGTTCGCGCTGACGGTGGTCGAGCCGATGATGGTCGGCATTCTCGGCGGCGGGCTGTCGCACATCCGCCTTGCGGATGGACGGCACATCGTGCTCGACGGATTGAGCACCGCGCCGCGGCGCGCCACGCCGGGAATGTATGATCCGGTCTCCGACGAGATCGCGCTGGCGCGCGAGACCCGCGGACGCCGCAACGTCGCAGGCGCGCTGGCGGTCGCCGTGCCCGGCGCGCTGAAGGGATGGTGCGAGGCCCTGTCGCGCTTCGGCCGGCTGCCGCTGGCCGAGGTGATGGCGCCGGCGATCCGGCTCGCCGAGCATGGTTTCATCGCCAGCCCCTATCTCAACGACTGCGTGCGGCTGGTCGCGGACGACCTCGCGGGCGATCCGCATCTCGCCGCGCTGTTCCTGCCGGGCGGCGAGCCCGTCAGTCCAGGCACGCGCGTGATCCAGACCGACTATGCGGCATCGCTGCGGCTGATCGCGGAGCAAGGACCGGACGCTCTCTATGGCGGGCCGCTCGGGATCGCGCTGGCCGACTACATGGCCGACAATGGCGGGCTGATCGATGCGAGCGACCTCGCCGCCTACAAGGTGATCGAACGCGCGCCGATCCGCGGCCACTATCGCGGCCATGAGATCATCGGCCCGCCGCCGCCCTCCTCCAGCGGCGTGCACATCGTGCAGATGCTGAACATCCTCGAGGGTTTCGACGTCGGCGGGCTCGGCTTCGGTTCGGCCGATGGCGTGCACGTGCTTGCCGAAGCCTTGAAGATCGCCTTTGCCGACCGGGCGGTCGCCACCGCCGATCCCGCTTTCGTCGACGTGCCGGTCGAGCGGCTGACGTCGAAGGCCTATGCCGCGCAGCGGCGGGCGCAGATCGACATGAGCCGGGCCCGGAGCTTCGGCCCGGGCCTTGCGCCGACGGAGTCCGCCAACACCACCCATGTCACGGTCGCCGATGCCGAGGGCAACGTCGTCGCGGCGACCCAGACCATCAACGGCCTGTTCGGCGCCTGCGTACAGATCCCGGGCACCGGCATGACCGCCAACAACTACATGTACAATTTCGATCCGCATCCGGGCCGCGCGCTGTCGATCCAGCCGGGCAAGCGCGTCTTCACCTCGATGGCGCCGATGATGGCGCTTCGCGACGGCCGCTTGCGCTATGCGCTCGGCCTTCCCGGCGGCCTGCGCATCTTTCCCTCGGCCTTCCAGGCGCTGGTCAACCTGATCGACCACGGCATGTCGCTGCAGGAGGCCGTCGAGGCGCCGCGGCTCTGGACGCAGGGCGGCGTGCTCGAGCTCGAGCCGGCGTTTCCCGACCATGTGGCGCGGGAGCTCGCCGCACGCGGGCACGAGATCAAACGCGAGCCGGTCGTGGCCGGCGGCATGAACGCGATCGCGTTCGGCGACGACGGCACGCTGACGGGAGCCGCGTGCTGGCGCGCCGACGGCACCCCGATCGCGATCTCCGGCGGGCGTGCCCGCGCCGGGCTTCGCTTCGCCATCGCGTGAGCTCTACAGGCGCTCTCGCATCATCCGCGCGATCGCCTCGCCGATCACGACGGTGGTGAAATGCGTGTTGGCGCGACAATCGGACGGCATGATCGAGGCATCGGCGACGCGCAGGCCGGCAATGCCCTTCACGCGGCCGTCCGGATCGACCACGCCGTCGCCATCGTCGAATCCGCTCATGCGGCAGCTCCCCGCCGCATGCTGGATGTCGCCGGTGACCTGCCGCAGCAGCGCATCGAGCTCGGCCTCGGGCAGCGCAGCCGCCTGCGGCAGCGTGAACTCCGTATCGCCGAGGCGAATCCAGTCGGCGATGTCGCGCAGCGCCGGCTGCACCGTGATCACGGCCAGCCGCTTCACCGCGTCCCGCATTCGCGCCACGTCGCGCGGATCGGCCAGCATGTTCTCTTCGACGATCGGATCCACGCTCGGATCGGTCGAGGCGAGCTTGAGCGTACCGCGCGAGAAGGCGTTGAACAGTCCGGCGCCGATCGCGCCGGGCACGCCGATGCCCCGATGGTTGAACGCGATCAGGATCATGTCGCGCTTGCCGCCGCCGGCGAGGCCCGACGAGTAGGTGACGCAGCAATTGGTATGGCGCGTGTCGCGGTCGGTCGGACGCAGCGCCTCGCGGAGCTGGATCGTGGTGCGGAACAGCGGATGATCGAAGAAGTGCCGGCCGACCGGAAGATCACGCACGACCGCAATTCCCATCTCCAGCAGATCGGTCGCAGGGCCGATACCCGAGCGCAGCAGGATCGCGGGGCTGTGGATCGCGCCGGCGCACAGCACGACCTCGCGCGCCGCGACGTTTTTCACGCCTTCACCTTCGATGTGGACGCGCACGCCGGTCGCCCTGCCGTCGCTGATCAGCAGCCGATCGACCAGCGCCCGCCCCCGGATCTCCAGGTTCGAACGGCCGCGGGCCGGCTCGAGATAGCCCTCATTGGTGGAGATACGGCGGCCGTTGCGGCTGTTGATCGGATAGCAGGCGACGCCCTCGCCGTCGGGCCCATTGAGATCGTCGCACCAGCGATAGCCGCTCGCCAGCGCGGCATCGCGCAAGCCACGGTCGATCGGGCCCCATGTGTCAGGCGGTGCGCGAGTGACCGGAAGCGGGCCGCCGCGACCGTGCCCCTCGCGATCACCGAATGCGAGATCGTCCTCGATCACCGCGAACAGCGGCATGATGTCCTTGGCCGACCATCCCGTGCAGCCATTGGCCGCCCATTCATCGAATGCATCGGCCACGCCGCGGATCGCGATCTGGCCGTTCATCATCGAGCTGCCGCCCAGCCCCTTTCCGCGCCAGTAGAAGCGCATGTCCTGCCCGGCGACGCGGCGGGACATCAACTCCGGCCACTGCCATTTCTCCTGGAAGGCGCGATCGTGGATGATCGGAATCGGGTTCGGCGTCACGATCTCCCACGGCGCGTCGTCCGCGCGCCAGTCCGCGCCGGCTTCGAGCAGCAGGACCCGCGTCCGGGGGTCTTCGGACAGGCGCGCAGCGACGACCGCTCCCGCGGAGCCGCCGCCGACCACAATGACGTCATACATGGACTGAATTCTCGCTTGTTCTCAGGCACCGCAACCATGACGGCCAGCTTGCGCTGCCGAGAGCGATCCGTGAAGCCCTTGAAAACTCAGGCCGTCAGCATGCCGACGCAGAGCTGCGGCGCATCCTCGGCAACGAGACAGGAGGCGACGGCGATCACCTCGCGCGCCGATTTCCAGGCGCCGCCGCCACCTGCCGGGCCATTGGTGTAGAGCGTCTCGACCTCGTTGCCGATACGAATCGCCTCCGCCATCGTCTCGGTCCGCCCGGCGACGCGAACGCGCACCTCGTAGGGCTCGGTACCCTGTGCGCGATCGTCGCCATGCAGCGCATTCAACCCGATCAGGTCGCAGCGCAGCTCGTTCACCGCCACGCCGGTGAGCGCGAGGCGCTCCCTGACGACATCGAGCGCAAGGCGGCCGCGCGTGACCGCGCCAGGGCCGGCATAGGAGATCTGACCCTCGCCGACATAGGAATCGAGATAGCCGACCGAGGTCTTCAGCAGTCCCGTCTTCGGCCGGCCGCGACCGCCGACCACCCTGACCCGGTCCGGACCAAGCTCCTCGACGGTCACCTGCGAGAAATCCGCCACGACGTCGGGTTGGAAATATTGCACGGGATCGTGGATCTCATAGAGCAGTTGCTCCTTCACGGTCGCCGGCGTGACGCAGCCGCCGGAGCCCGCGACCTTGGTCACGATCAGTTCGCCATCCTCGCGCACCTCGCCGATCGGAAAGCCGAGCCGGGCGAGATCGGGAACATCCTTCGCTCCGGGATCGGCGAAATAGCCGCCGGTGATCTGTCCAGCGCATTCGAGCAGATGACCGACGACGGTGCCCTGCCCGAGCCGGTCCCAATCATCCAGGGCCCAGCCGAACTCGTGGATCAAAGGTCCGAGAAAGAGCGCTGGGTCGGCGGCGCGCCCGGTGATCACGACATCCGCGCCGGCCGCGAGCGCCTCCGCGATCGCGCCCGCCCCGACATAGGCGTTGGCCGAGACGACCCGATTGCCGAGGGCCCGGATCGTGTCGCCGGTGTCGAGCATGACATCCGCTGTCTTCAACGGCTCCAGAACATCGTCGCCGGTCACGGCCGCGATCTTCAGCCCCTTCAGTCCAAGCCGGCGCGCGATGGTGCGGGTGGCTTCGGCCGCGGCGACCGGATTGGCCGCCCCCATGTTGGTGATGATACGGACCTTGTTGGCGCGGCAGATCGGCAGCACGGCCTGCATGCGCGCCGCCAGCAGCGGATCATAGCCGGCGGCCGGATCCTTCATGCGCGCCTGCTGCGCCAGCGCGATCGTGCGCTCCGCCAGGCACTCGAACACGAGATAGTCCAGGCCGCCCTTCGCCGCGAGCTCCACCGCAGGCTCGATCCGGTCACCGGAATAGCCCGCTCCGGCGCCGATCCTGATGCTCCGCATCGGCCGCTCCTCCTGACATCGTGCGCCGTTCGTCGGCTTCTGCCGGTTACATTAGCGGCCGCGGTCCGAGCTTGCCAGCGTCCGCGTGGAACGGTCAGGCTGCCATCGTGCTGCTAGTCCGCGAGCGCCAGCGTCGGCGCCTCGCTGCTCGCCGTGCATGCGACGGCAACGGCCATGTGCTCGTCGGCCCAGCACCAACGCTGGCCGCCGGCACGCTTGGCCGCATAGAGCGCGCGATCGGCCTGGTCGAGCAGCGCCTCGGTGTCCGCCTGCCGATCCTCGGTGACCAGGATGCCGGCGCTGGCGCCGATCTGAACGCGCGTTCCAGCCAGCGTGAAGAGTTGCGACAGCGCCGTCACCGCCGCTTGCGCGAACGCGAGAGCGGCGTCACGTCCCACCGCGGGCAGCAGCAGCATGAATTCGTCGCCGCCGAACCGCGCCGCCAGGCCCGTTTCGCCGAGGCAATCCTGCAGACGTGCGCCGACCTGGCACAGCAGCTCGTCACCGGCCTGATGGCCGAACCGGTCGTTGACGAGCTTGAAGCCATCGAGATCGACCGCGATGATGGCGACGGGGCGATCGCACCGGCCGAGCGCGGCGATGAACGCGGCGCGGTTCGGCAGGCCGGTGAGGAAATCGCGCAGCGCCTGCCGCGCCAAGGCCTGCTGCGCCGTGATCCGCTCGGTGAAGGCGGCCGTGAGTCGATACGACGTGCCGCGCAGCGTGATCCAGAACAGCACCACCATGCCGGCGCCCATCCGGTACACCGGTTCGGGCTGCATCAGACAAGCCACCACGGTCGGAATCAGCAGCACCGCCGAGGAGGTCATGACGATCCATGGGCTGACCCGCGACACGATGCCGACGCAGAAGGCCATCGACAGGCCGAAGCACATCCAGATGCCGGGCCCGTCGCCGATCTGAAACGCGCGTGCCGACAACGCACCGACGGCCAGACCGAAGGCGGCGGCGCCGAGGCCGTAGAGGCGTTCCCAGCGAATGATCGCATCGTGATCGAGCCGATCGAAGCGCGCGGCGAACATCCGTAGCTTGAGAACACGAAGGGCGCCGATCACCAGCAGCACCACCGTGATCGCGGCGTAGCCCGGATCGCGCGCAACCCAGGCCATCACGCTGCCGATCACGACGGCGGCGGCCGAGATCGTCCCGACCAGCGGCATCGAGCTGTACAGCAGATGCGCGAGATCGCGACGAATGTCCGGGTCCAATCGATGCATCGCAATTCCAGTTCGCCAAGCGCGCGCACTCTCGTACCCACGCCTTAACGAAATCTCGCTGCACCCGCGAAGGGCTGCCATGCGCCGCGGATGCTTAAGAGATCCTCACCGCGACGATGACAATGCAAGTGGATACAATGCGAATGATGGTACGCGCACGCGCGCATGAGCGATGCAGGGGCGGGATCAGCTCGCCCAATTGTCTCGGAATTCGCCGAACAGCGTGATGCCGCCGCATGCATAGATCGTCTGTCCGGTGATGTAGCTCGCTTCGGACGAGGCGAGAAAGGCGAACACGCCGGCGATCTCTTCCGGGCTCGCCACCCGCCCCATCGGAATGTGGGACTCGACCGCGGCGCGCTTGGCCGGGTCCCCGGTCCAGGCCGCGTTGATCGGCGTGTCGACGGCGCCCGGCCCGACCGAATTGACGCGGATGCCGCGCCCGGCGAATTCGAGCGCCAGGGTCCGCGTGAGGCCCGCCATCGCGCTCTTACTGATCGAATAAGCGAGATAGCCGGGCTTCGGAATGATCTGGTGCACGCTTGAGGTGTTGATGATGTTGCCGCCGCCGCGCGTGACGAAATGCGCCAGCGCGTGACGCGCGCAGAGCACGGCACCGTTGAGGTTGACCTCGAGGATCTTGCGATACGTGTCGACGTCGAGCGCCTCGCTGGGCGATTCCCGCTGAAAGCCGGCATTGTTGACTAGGCAGTCGAGCCGGGGCCAGCGCTTCAGCACCGTCTCGAACATCTCGGCGATCTCGGCCTCGACGCCGATGTCGGCCTTCACGGCAACGTGATCACGCGAGCCGTGACCATGCGCGGCAGAGGCGGCCTGCACCAGCGCCAGGGTTTCGTCGCCGGACGGCGACGGGCCGCCGAAATTGATCGCGACATGCGCACCCTCCTCGGCAAACCGCACCGCGATCGCGCGGCCGATGCCTTGCGTTGCGCCCGTCACCAGCGCGTAGTGTCCGACGAGACGCGACGCCCGTTCGGCTGGTTGGTCAGATGGCTCCATGTCTCGACTCCGTGAAAATGATCTCGCCTCAGCGCGCTGCGATGACTCGCGTTCGGATGACAAGGCTATCAGGAGTCTGGTATCGCTCCACTCCATATCCGTCGTTGCGCACGCAGGCGTGAGACGTCATGTATCTCGGCATCGATCTTGGAACATCCGCGGTCAAGACGATCATCGTCGATGACACGCAGCGCGTCGTTGCGAGCCGCAGCCACGCCTTGACGATGGACGTGCCGCGACCGGGCCGGGCCGAGCAGGACCCCGCCGCATGGATCGGCGCGGTATTCGCCACGCTCGATGCGCTGAAGGCGGATCATCCCGGCGCGTTGGCGGCGGTGGACGCCATCGGCCTGTCGGGCCAGATGCATGGCCCGGTGCTGCTCGATGCCGCGATGAATCCGTTGCGGCCCTGCATTCTCTGGAACGACGGCCGGTCGGAGCGCGAATGCGCTGCGCTGGAGCAGCGCTGGCCCGCCTTGCGCACGATCACCGGCAACAAGGCGATGCCCGGCTTCGCCGCGCCGAAGCTGATGTGGATCGCGGCACACGAGCCCGAGATCTTCGCGGCCACGCGGCTGGTTCTGCTGCCGAAGGCCTATGTCCGGCTGGTGCTGACGGGCGATGCGATCGAGGACATGTCCGATGCGTCCGGCTCGCTCTGGCTCGATGTCACCAGGCGCGACTGGTGCGACGAGGGCCTCGCCGCCACCGGCCTCACCCGTGCGCAGATGCCGCGCCTCGTCGAAGGCTGCGCGCCGGCAGGCCGGCTGCGCAGTAACCTCGCGGAACGCTGGGGCATGACGAAGCGCCCAACCATCGCGGGAGGCGCCGGCGACAACCCGGCCGGCGCCATCGGCATCGGTGCTGTCCGGCCGGGCGCCACGTTCATCACGCTCGGCACGTCCGGCGCCGTGATCTCGCCGGTCGACGCCGTCACGGCCAATCCCGAGCGCGTCGTTCACACCTTCTGTCATGCCATCCCGGCGATGTGGCTGCAGGCTGGCGCGATGCTGTCGGCGGCCTCATGCCTCGCCTGGGTCGCGCGGCTGCTCGGCGCGAGCGAGACCGAGCTGCTCGCCCCGCTGGGCGCGGGCCCCGCCGCGCCGTCGCCGGTCAGCTTCCTGCCCTATCTCGCGGGCGAGCGCACGCCGCATGACGATCCCCATGTCCGCGGCCTGCTCGACGGCCTGAGCCACGCCACCGACCGCAACGCCATCGTCCAGGCGGTGCTCGAGGGCGTTGCCTTCGCACTGGCCGACTGCCGCGACGCGCTGACGGAAACCGGGCTCGTCATTGCCGAGGCGGATGCAATCGGCGGCGGATCGCGCTCGGACCTTTGGCTGGCGATCCTGGCGAATGTGCTCGGCATTCCCGTTCATCGGCTGGCCGAGGGCGAGACCGGCGCCGCCTTCGGCGCGGCGCGGCTGGCACGTCTTGCCGTCACCGGTGAGGACATCGGCGCGGTCTGCACGCCGCCGGCGCGCGTGCGGACCTTCGCTCCGGACGTCGCGCTGTCGGCAGCCTATGCCGAGCGGCGGCCGCGCTGGCGACAGCTCTATCGTCGGCCGAGCTAACCGGATCTCCGAAAGGCATTCGTCGCGGCGACGTGTTGCGGCGGCGTCTCTTTCATATTGTATTCGGCAACAGCCTCTAGTTTAATGGCTTCCCGCGCCAGCGATCAACGAGCCGCGGACGACGAGACGACGTGCATTGGGAGGCACGATGAGCGGTCCGATCCTCGAGATGCGCGGGGTGTCGAAGTCATTCTTCACCATCAAGGCCCTGCACAAGGTCGACCTCACCGTCTACGCCGGCGAAGTCCATGCGCTGATGGGCGAGAACGGTGCCGGCAAATCCACGCTGATGAAGATTCTCTCCGGCGCCTATCGCCCGGATCCCGGCGGTGAGATCCGCATCGAGGGCCGGCCGGTGCGCATCGAAGGGCCGATGGGCGGCCGCAACGCCGGCATTTCGATCATCTACCAAGAGTTGTCGCTGGCGCCGAACCTGACGGTCGCCGAAAACATCTATCTCGGCCGCGAGCTGTCGCAGAGCGGCCTGCTCGCGCGCAGCACGATGCGCGAGGGCGTCGGACCGATCCTGGACCGGCTCGGCGCCGATTTCACGGCCTCCACCTTGGTGGCCGAGTTGTCGATGGGCCAGCGCCAGCTGGTGGAGATTGCCCGCGCGCTGCATGCACGATCCAAGATCCTGATCATGGACGAGCCGACCACCTCGCTGTCGGCCGGCGAGAGCGAGAAGCTGTTCGCGCTGATCCGCCAGCTCCGCGCCGAAGGGCTCGCCATCATCTACATCTCGCATCGCATGGACGAGGTCTATGCGCTCGGCGACCGCGTCACCGTGCTGCGCGACGGCCGGCTGGTCGGCTCGCTCGACAAGCCGGAGATCCGCGCCGACAGCATCGTCCGCATGATGGTCGGTCGCGACGTGTCGTCGTTCTACAAGAAGGACCACGACCCGCACGCCAAGCGTGATCGCGCGGTGCTCAGCGCCGTCGACCTCGGCGACGGCCATCGCGTCAAGAATTGCTCGTTGACCGTTCATGCCGGCGAGGTGGTCGGCCTCGCCGGGCTGATCGGCGCCGGACGCACCGAGCTCGCGCATCTCATCATCGGAGCCGCGCCGAAGACGACCGGACACATCGAGCTCGACGGTGAGAAAGTCAGCATCGACACGCCGCGCGATGCGCTCGATGCCGGCATCGCCTATCTGACCGAGGACAGGAAGGCGCTCGGGCTGTTCCTCGACATGTCCTGCGCCGACAACATCAACCTCGCCGTGATCGGACGGGACGCGAAGCCCGGCGGCATTCTCGACCGCGATAAGGCGCGCGCACGCGCCGACGAGGCGTTCAGCGCGCTCGGCATCCGCGCTCCCAATCCTGGCGTAACCGTCGGCGGCCTGTCGGGCGGCAATCAGCAGAAGGTGCTGATTTCCCGCTGGCTGATGCGCGGACTGAAGGTCATCGTCGTCGATGAGCCGACGCGCGGCATCGATGTCGGCGCCAAGTCCGAGATCTATTCGATCATCGACAATCTCGCCAAGTCCGGCACCGCGATCCTGGTGATCTCGTCCGATCTGCCGGAGATTCTCGGCATCTGCGACCGCGTGCTGGTGATGCGCGAAGGGCATCTGGCCGGCGAGTTGCAGCAGAGCGCGACATCCCCCATCACCCAGGAAGACATCATGGCGCTGGCCACCGGGACGGAGCACGTCGATGCCTGACAACAGTTCGTCGCAAGCCAAGACCGCGCCTTCATCCGGCCTGCCGTCCGCATCGGACAACAAGCAGCAGCGGCTACGGCTGATGATCCGTGCCGCCGGCATGCTGCCGGTGCTGCTGATCCTCTGCGTCGGCTTCCACATGCTGTCCGACGGACGCTTCTTCTCAGGACAGAATCTCGGCATCGTGCTGCAGCAGGCCGCCGTGAATACCGTGCTCGCCGCCGGCATGACCTTCGTCATCCTGACCGGCGGCATCGATTTGTCGGTCGGCTCGATCCTAGCCGCGGCTGCCATGGCCGGCCTGACACTGTCGAAGATGCCCGATCTCGGCGCACTGTGGCTGCCGGCCGCGGTGCTGACGGGCCTTGCCTTCGGCGTCGTCAATGGCGCGCTGATCGCGCTATTGCGGCTGCCGCCGTTCATCGTGACACTCGGGTCGCTCACGGCGGTGCGCGGTCTCGCCCGCCTGATGGGTGGCGACACCACCGTGTTCAACCCATCGATTCCCTACGCCTTCATCGGCAACGCCTCGCTGACGATCATTCCCGGCGTCGTCTCGATCCCCTGGCTGTCGGTGATCGCGCTGCTGGTGATCCTGGGCTCCTGGCTGATCCTGCGCCGGACCGTGCTCGGCGTGCACATCTATGCCGTCGGCGGCAATGAGAGCGCCGCGCGGCTCGCCGGCATCAAGGTCTGGGCGGTGCTGATCTTCGTCTACGGCATGTCCGGCCTGCTCGCCGGCCTCGGCGGCGGCATGCAGGCGGCGCGGCTCTATGCGGCGAACGGCCTGCAGCTCGGCCAGTCCTACGAGCTTGACGCGATCACCGCCGTCATTCTCGGCGGCACGTCGTTCGTCGGCGGCATCGGCTCGATCTGGGGCACGCTGGTCGGCGCGCTCATCATCGCGGTGTTGTCGAACGGGCTCATCTTGGTCGGCGTGTCCGACATCTGGCAATACGTCATCAAGGGCCTCGTGATCATCGGCGCCGTCGCGCTCGACCGCTACCGGCTGCAGGGCTCGGCCCGCACCTGAGACAACATGGCGGGCGCCACCGGGGCCCGCCACAACGCATTCTTCCACGGCCACTGGTCCGCCGTGCGTAGACGAACAGGAAGGACCAGGGAGGAAACACATGGTCAAGTCGATGTTATCAGCCGGTGCCGCGCTGGCGCTCGTGATGAGCTCCGCGCCGTCATCGGCCAAGGAGCTGAAATCGATCGGCGTGTCGCTGGGCTCACTCGGCAACCCGTTCTTCGTCGCGTTGTCGAAGGGCGCCGAGTTCGAGGCCAAGAAGACCAATCCCAACGTCAAGATCACCGCGGTCGGCTTCGAATATGATCTCGGCAAGCAGGTCACCCAGATCGACAATTTCATCGCCGCCGGCGTCGACATGATCCTGCTCAACCCGGGAGATCCCAAGGCGATCGGCCCGGCGATCAAGAAGGCGCAGGCGGCCGGCATCCTCGTCGTTGCGGTCGACACCGCGGCCGAGGGCGCCGATGCCACCGTGACGACCAACAACGTGCAGGCCGGCGAGATCTCGTGCCAGTACATCGTCGACAAACTCGGCGGCAAGGGTGACGTGATCATCGAGAACGGGCCGCAGGTGTCGGCGGTGATCGACCGCGTCAACGGCTGCAAGAGCGTGTTCGCCAAGGCCCCCGGCATCAAGGTTCTCTCCAGCGACCAGGACGGCAAGGGCTCGCGCGAGGGCGGCCTCACGGTGACGCAGGGCTATCTCACCCGCTTCCCGAAGATCGACGCCATCTTCGCCATCAACGATCCGCAGGCGATCGGCACCGATCTCGCTGCGCGTCAGCAGCAGCACACCGGCATCATCATCACCGCGGTCGACGGCGCCCCCGACATCGAGGCGGCGCTGAAGGATCCGGCCTCGCAGCAGATCCAGGCCTCGGCCTCACAGGATCCGTTCTTCATGGCCCGCCGCGCCGTGCAGATCGGCGTCGGCCTGCTCAATGGCCAGAAACCGGCCTCGACGGTCGAGCTGCTGCCCTCCAAGCTGATCACGCGCGACAATGTCGGCGAGTACAAGGGTTGGACCTCGGAGCGGAAGGAATAGAGTTCGATCGTCGACCCGCATCTGATTGAAAGCAATGAGAAGCGCCGCCCTCTCTGGGGCGGCGTTGTGCTTAGAACCGCATTCTGTCTCGTCGGCGTGCCTTCAACGACCGATCGCCGCGGACTCGCGCGTCGATGGGAGATGTCGCAAACAATGTTCTCGACGGGGGAATTCAACCTGCGCTGCGCCCTGTCGCGCTTGCGACAAGACTCCCCTGTTTGTCCCCGCTTTCCGCTGGTCCGGAACTTGCGTGGGCCTGCCTGACGGCATCAATCAGCAGGCGATCCGATGGCTTTCACCGCAGTCTGTCCGACAAGCGCCATGACCGAAGGCGGCATGGGCCTGTACCAGGTCGGCAAGAAGAGCGTGCTGCTGCTCTGGCCCCGTGGCGGCGAGCTGAAGGCCTATCGCGGCCGCTGCCCGCATGCCGACGTGCCGCTGGCGGAAGCGACCTTCGACGGCCGGACGATCACCTGCCCGCACCATCAATGGGGCTTCGACGCCACCCATGGCAAGTGCGTCACCCATCTCGTCCGCAATGCGCTGCACGCCTACCCGCTGCAGGTCGAGGGCGATGAGATCCAGGTGGATGTCGGGCCGGTGAAGCCGGCACGCGCCGCGAACTGATCGGGCCCCAGGCCGGCCGCGGGGCGCTCGACGGTCGCGCGGCAGACACCTGCCGGCACACCGCCGCAGCTATCCCGTTGCCATCAGCCGCTTCATGAACTGGTCGACCTCGCGACGCAGCGTCTCGACCTCACCATGGACCCGCTCGGAGGCATTGTTGACCCGCGCCGCGATCCGGCCGGTGTCGGCGGCAGCGCTGCTGATCGCGCCGACATTGGACGCGACCCGTGCCGTGCCGGACGAGGCTTCCTGAACGTTGTGCGCGATGTCTCGCGTCGCCGCCGCCTGCTGGTCGACCGCGGCCGAAATGGCGGAAGCGATCTCGTCGATCTCGGCGATCGTTCGCGCGATCGCCTCGACCGACGCGACCGACGTGGAGGTCGAGTGCTGCATCTCGTTGACCTTGGCGCTGATCTCTTCGGTCGCCTTGGCGGTCTGATCGGCAAGACTCTTGACCTCGGCCGCAACGACGGAAAAACCACGCCCGGCGTCGCCGGCCCGCGCCGCTTCGATCGACGCATTCAGCGCCAGGAGATTGGTCTGTTCAGCGATCTCGCTGATCAGCTTGACCACGTCGCCGATCCGGACCGCGGCATCGGCAAGTTCGCGGATCTCCCCGCCGGCACGATTGGCCTCGCTGACCGCACGCCCGGCACTTTCGGTGGAGCGTGAAACCTGCCGGCCAATTTCGGCGATCGAGGACGCGAGCTGATCGGCCGCGCCCGCCGCCGTCTGAACATTGGACGACGCGCGCCCCGAGGCGGCGATCACATCCTCGGTCTGGCGGCTGGTTTCCGTCGCGGCCGTCGCGACGTGGCCGGCATCGGACTCGAGATCCTCCGCCGCACCGACGAGGCTGACGACGATCTGATCGAGTTGGGTGCCGAACTGCCGGGCCAGACCCGCAATGTCGACCACCCGGCGGCCCAGGCTGTCGGTGCCCTGGTTGATGATCGCCGCGGACCGGCGGAATGCGCCAGGCAGGCCTCGCGCCATGATCTTGCGGAAATGCTTGCCGCGGCTGGCATAGTCCATCGAGGCCGACGCTTCGCGCACGAAGGCGTCGGTGATGTCGAGCATGTCGTTGATCGATTTCTGCAACAAACCGATGTCGCCGTGCTGGCGCCGGCTCAGCACCCGCGGCTCAAGGTTGCCTTTGGCCGCGCTGTGACACACCATGGCCGCCTCCGCGACCACGGCGGCCGCCAAGCGCAGCTGCCACAGGGCAAGGCCGAGCAGCAGCGCGACCGCGATGAGCAGCGCTCCGCCTGCCGCGGGCGGGGTCGCGCCGGCGACGACGAGCCAGGCCAGCCCGCCGAGTGTCAGCAGCGCCGCCGCCGCGATCGCGATCTGCGCCTTAGAGAGAGAGCACGAACTCATCATATTCAACGCCTTGTTGTTTGATCACCGCGACCATCATGTCAAAGCTTGCGCGCAGGCCGTCCTTGGCATTGGCGTGGCGCGCCTCTTCGTCGCACAGCGCCTTGTAGATGGACTTGAGCCGCTCGATCGGCGCACGCTCGGGTCTGCGGCGGTTGGAATGGTAGCCGATGATATTGCCCTGGTCGTCCAGCGTCGGCGTCACATGGGCGAGCACCCAATAATGGCTGCCGTCCTTGGCCAGGTTGACGACATAGGCGAAGATCTCGCGCTTGGCCTCCAGCGTGTCCCACAGCAGCTTGAAGACGCAGCGCGGCATCTCGGGATGGCGGATCAGGCTGTGAGGCGCTCCCAGGAGCTCGTCATAGCTATACCTGGCCATGCGAACGAAGACGTCGTTGGCGTAGGTGATGCGTCCCTTGCGGTCGGTCTTCGAGACGATCAGGTCTTCTTCGCCGAGCATGTGCTCGATTCCCGTCGGCTTCACAACGTGGGCCATGGCTGGTCCTCCTTGCGGTCATCACGATGCGGGGCGGACAGACGGGATGTCCCGGCCTTCACGGACGGTCCGGTCGACGCGCTGGCGGAACCGGCGTCGTCCGGCATGCGGCCGGGTGTCACCGAGACCCCCATCGACCGGCTTTCGTCGGCTCAGGAAAAAGGCTGTCCGCCTCACCGGCCTCAATCTGACGTTAACTGTTAAACATCGCGTTAACCGGGAGGTCCGCCAAACTACAGAGACCGCCCGCGGCAGGGACGGGACGCGCCGGCTCGATGGTCGGCGTTGGGTCTGGACCGCTGGCCGGAGGATCGCATCGGCCGTCGCCTTGTCGGAAGATGTGGCACAAGGACCAGGAGGTGCGTACGTGACGCCACGCAACCTCGTGAGACGCGCACGGACCGGTCGGGGCGCTCATGCCCGACCGGCCCGGCGCCCCCTGCCTCAGAAGAAGCCGAGCTTCTTCGGGCTGTAGCTGACCAGCATGTTCTTGGTCTGCTGGTAGTGGTCGAGCATCACCTTGTGGGTCTCGCGTCCGACGCCGGACTGCTTGTAACCGCCGAACGCCGCATGCGCCGGATAGGCGTGATAGCAGTTGGTCCAGACGCGCCCCGCCTGGATGTTGCGGCCGAAGCGGTAGCATGTGTTGGCGTCGCGGCTCCACACGCCGGCCCCCAGGCCGTAGAGCGTGTCGTTGGCGATCGCCAGCGCCTCGTCCTCGGTCTTGAAGGTCGTGACCGAGACGACGGGTCCGAAGATCTCCTCCTGGAACACGCGCATCTTGTTGTG
>BFBZ01001462.1_pt1 | contig 15628 bp, 9 predicted proteins | sample 1888401 | NCBI WGS metagenome assembly BFBZ01 (sample SAMD00112614, study PRJDB3348) | symbiont metagenome | host: Chara braunii | reverse complement strand
GCCAGCCCTGAAGCGTGAAGCCGGCACGGGCGAGCAGGCGGCGCAACGGCACCAGGATGATCAGCATGGCGCCGATCAGGATCGAGGCGCCACGCGTATTGAGCCGGGTGAAGCCATAGGCCGACAGCACCACCAGCGGCACCGAGACCGGCAGCATCAGCGCGACCTTCGGCCAGTCGACGGCGGCGCGCATGGCCAGGAACCGGCTGACATTGGTGAACAGCGCCGAGATCGCGATGACAGGGACGACATTCTCGGCGCCGATGATCGGCACCAGCACCAGCGGCATCAAAAGGCCCGTGCCGTAACCGGCCATGCCGCCGACGATCGCCGCGCCGAATGCCGTGCCCGCCACCAGGATCGCCTGGACGAGGCTGACATCGGCAAGCGAAAAGGCCATGGACGGAGCTCGGCGTGGACGGAGGCGCCCGGGCGTTCTAGGCTGGCCCGAGTTTCCCGTCCATCGTGGTCCCCGATTCGCCCATGCGCGAGAGCGCTGCCTCGTCGTCTGAAAGTCCGGTCGAAACGCTCACCGGCACCGTCGAACGCGTGACGTTCCATTCCCCCGCGACCGGCTTCGCGGTGCTGAAGGTGCGTGTCCGTGGGCGGCCGCAACCGGTGTCCATCGTCGGCACGACGGCGGCGGTGGCGGCTGGCGAGATGATGACCGCGCAAGGCACCTGGGTGAACGACCGCACCCATGGCCTGCAGTTCAAGGCGAGCGCGCTGGTCACCGCCCCGCCGGCCTCCAGGGACGGCATCGAGCGCTACCTGTCGTCGGGCGCCATCAAGGGCATCGGCATCGCGACCGCCCACAAGATCGTCCAGGCCTTCGGCAAGCGCACCTTCGAGGTGCTCGACAACGAGCCGCATCGCCTGCGCGAATTGCCCGGCCTGACGGACGCCCGCTACAAGCGGATCACCGAAAGCTGGGCCGAGGACCGCATCGTGCGCGACCTCGGCGTGTTCCTGCAGGAACACGGCCTGGGGCTCGGCCAGGCGACGCGGGTGTTCCGTGCGCTCGGTCCGGAAGCCATCGGGCTGATCCGCCAGGATCCCTACCGGCTCGCCCGCGACGTGCGCGGCATCGGCTTCCTCACCGCCGACCAGGTCGCCACCTCGCTCGGCCTGAAGCGCGATGCCCCGGAGCGGCTGCGCGCCGGCATCAGCTTCGCCTTGCAGGAGGCCCGCGACGACGGCCATTGCGGCCTGCCGCGCGAGGCGGCCATAGCGCTGGCGGCGCGCCTGCTCGACGCCGGCGAAGACCTGATCGAACAGGCCGCCGATGTCGAGGTGGCGAACCGCAACCTGATCGCCGACACGATCGGCGGCGAACCGCATCTGTTCCTCAAGGAATTGCATCGCGCCGAAAAGGTCATCGGCGAAAAGCTGAAGGAATTGACCGTCGGCCAGCCGCCCTGGGGCCGGATCGATCTTTCGGCCGAAGTGCCGCGGGTCGAGGCCCGCACCGGCAAGGCGCTGGCGCCGTCGCAGCGCGAGGCGCTGAACATCATCCTGAGCGCCAAGGTTTCGGTGATCACCGGCGGCCCCGGCGTCGGCAAGACCACGCTGCTCGACACGGTCCTGAAGATCCTGACCCGCCAGGAGATCTCCGTCATGCTGGCCGCGCCGACCGGGCGCGCCGCCAAGCGGATGACCGAGCAGACCGGCATCGAGGCGAAGACCATTCACCGCCTGCTCGAGATCGATCCGGAATTCGGCGCCTTCTCGCGCGGCCGCGACAATCTCATCGACTGCGACCTGCTGGTCGTCGACGAAACCTCGATGGTCGACGTGCCCTTGATGATGGCGCTGGTCGAGGCCTTGCCGGCGTCGTCGGCGCTGCTGCTGGTCGGCGACGTCGATCAGTTGCCGCCCGTCGGCCCCGGCCAGGTGCTCGCCGATGTCATCGCCTCCGATCTCGTGCCGGTCGCCCGCCTGACCGAGGTGTTCCGCCAGGCCGAGGCGAGCCGCATCATCGCCAATGCCCACCGCATCAACCGCGGCGAGATGCCGGAGCTGCCCGAGCCCGGCGTGCAGAGCGACTTCTATTTCGTCGAGATGAACTCGCCCGAGGACGGCCTCGCCAAGATCATCGAGATCGTCAAGGAACGGATCCCGCGCCGCTTCGGCCTCGATCCGATGCGCGACGTGCAGATCCTGGCGCCGATGAACAAGGGCGTGCTCGGCGCCCGCAACCTCAATATCGAGGTGCAGAAGGTCCTCAACCCGCCCAAGGGCCGTTCGATCGAGCGCTACGGCTGGACCTATGCCCCCGGCGACCGGGTCATGCAGACCGCCAACGACTATGACCGCGACGTGTTCAACGGCGATCTCGGCTCGGTCCTGCGCATCGACCAGGAGGAAGGCGAACTGGTCGCGCTGTTCGACGGCCGGCAGGTGAGCTATTCCTTCGCCGAGCTGGAAAACCTCATGCCGGCCTATGCCACCACGATTCACAAGAGCCAGGGCTCGGAATATCCGGCTGTTGTGGTGCCGGTGACCATGCAGCATTACGCCATGCTGGCGCGCAACCTGATCTATACGGCAGTGACCCGCGGCCGGTCGCTGGTCGTCATGGTCGGCGAGACCCGCGCGCTGAAGATCGCGGTCGGCGGCGGCCGGTCGAAACCGCGCACCACCAAGCTCAGGGAATGGCTGACCACCTGAATGGCCGGGCCGGCCGGCAATATCCCGCCGGTCTTCACGTTTCGGTCACGGCCGAAGCATCGCCGTCGCGATCGGGCTAGATTGCCGCCATGAAAGACGGACCCAGCATTTCCGAAGTGGCCGCCCTGATCGGCGATCCCGCACGCGCCAACATGCTCGCCGCCCTGATGTCCGGCCGCGCGCTGACCGCCGGCGAACTCGCCCACGAGGCCGGCATCACCGCCCAGACCGCCAGCGGCCACCTCGCCAAGCTCAGCGAGGCGGGGCTTCTGCTGGTCGCGGCCCAGGGCCGCCACCGCTATTTCCAGCTGTCCGGCGGCGATATCGCCCAGGTCCTCGAAGGCCTGATGGGGATCGCCGCCCGCACGGGACGCCTGCGCACGCGCACCGGCCCGCGCGACCCCGCGATGCGCAAGGCACGCATCTGCTACGACCACATTGCCGGCGAATGGGCGGTCCGCCTGCTCGATGCCTTCATCGCCAATGGCCGCCTCGCCGGCCACGACGGCGCGCTGGCGATGACGCCCATCGGCAAGGCGCTGTTCACCGCCGAGGGCATCGACTTCGAACGCATGGCGGCGAGCCGCCGGCCGATGTGCCGCGCTTGTCTCGACTGGAGCGAGCGCCGGTCGCACCTCGCCGGCGCGCTCGGCAAGGCGCTGCTCGACCTGATGCTGGAGAAGGGCTGGGTCCGGCGCAGCGCCGAGAGCCGGGTGATCGACATCACCCCGCCCGGCCATCGCATGTTCCTGAGCTGGATCGGCGACAGCGAGGACGTTCGGCCGGCGATCGTCGGCCAGAGCGGTTAGCCCGGATCGCGCCCGCGCGGCGTCGCGGCATCGGACAGCTACCGGTTGGCGAACACCGCCGGACGCTTCTCGACGAAGGCGGCCATGCCTTCCTTCTGATCGTCGAGCGAGAAGGCGGCATGAAAGGCGCGGCGCTCGAACAGCAGGCCCTCGGCGAGCGGCGTCTCATAGGCCCGGTTGACGCATTCCTTGACCATCATGGCGACCGGCCGGGACATGGCCGCGATTTTCGCGGCGACGCGGATGGCTTCGTCGACCAGCCCGGCCGACGCAACGACGCGGCTGACCAGACCGGAACGCTCGGCCTCGGCGGCATCCATCAGCCGGCCGGTGAGGCACATTTCCATCGCCTTGGATTTGCCGACGACGCGGGTCAGGCGCTGCGTGCCGCCGCCCCCCGGAGTGATGCCGACGGTGATCTCGAGTTGGCCGAACTTGGCGGTTTCGGCGGCCAGGATGAAGTCGCAGGCCATCGCAAGCTCGCAGCCGCCGCCAAGCGCGTAACCGGCGACCGCCGCGATCACCGGTTTCCGGCTTGTCGCGATGCGCAGCCAGTCGCCGCCGGCGAATTCGCGGGCGAAGACCTCGGCGAAACTGGTCAGCCCGGCCATTTCCTTGATGTCGGCGCCGGCGGCGAAGGCCAGATCGTTGCCGGTCAGCACGATGGCCCCGATCGCGTCGTCCTCTTCGAAGACGTCGATCGCCCGGCGAAGCTCCGGCAGCAATGCGAAGCAGAGCGCGTTGCGGAACGCCGGCCGATTGAACCGGATGAGACCGACCGCGCCGTGCGTTTCGGTCAGGATATGCTGATAGGCCATGACGAGCTCCGTCTTGTCGCACCGCTGTCGGTGCGATCGCGAGCGGAAACTAGCGGCCGCGCAAGATATAAGTATAATATATAATGTTGATGGAAAGACATAAGGAATCGCGATGAAGATCCAGCACTTGCGGTTCTTCGCGGCGGTCGTCGATTGCGGCGGCGTGGTCAGGGCCGCGGAACGCCTGCGGGTATCCCAGCCGGCCGTCTCGGCAAGCCTGAAGGTGCTCGAGAGCGAGCTCGGGCACCCGCTGTTCGAGCGCTCGGACAGCGGCCGGCGCCAGCGGCCGACCGCCCGCGCGATGCAGTTCCACCGCGACGTCCTGGACATCCTCCGGCAATGCGATGAGGCCCGCGCGAAATTCCGGGCCGAGCAGCCAAAGCCGGCCAGGCTGATCCTCGGGGTCCTGCAGACCATCGCCGCGAGCGACGTCGCCGCATGCGCCGCGGCCCTCGGCCGGCTCGCCCCGGACCTCCGGCTGCAGCTCTGGGAGGCCGCTCCGCTGCGCCTTGCCGAGTGGCTGCGGCAAGGCCGCATCGATGCGACATGGGCCTCGGTCGACGCCCCCACTGACCATGCCCGGGTTCTGTGGCGCGAACCCTTCGTCGTCCTGGTCGGGCATGCCCACCGCTTCGCCCGCGACCAGCATCAGGACGTGTCGCTGGCCGATCTCGACGGCGAAAGCATCGTCTTGCGCACGCGCTGCGAGATGCAGCGGGGCCGCCTGTGGCCCGACCGTGTCCGCATGCGGATCGCCGCCCGCGCCGAACGCGACGATCTGGCGCTGCGTTTGGTCGCCCAGGGTGTTGGCATTGCCATCGCACCACGAAGCCTGGCAAACGACGACGTCGTCGCAAGACCGGTCCGGGATCTCGATGCCATCAGATCGATCGGACTGAAATGGCGGCCGGAGCTCGCGCCGGAAACCCGCGACATCGCGCTCGGCGCGCTATCGTCCATGAAACCCGCCGGACAGCGCGCATGACACGGGCGGTCAGGGACAGTGCCGGTCGAACGGCGCGCCCACCGACGAAACGAAGGTCTCGGCGAGCGGCGTACCGTCATTCGCGCAGACCAAATGGATCGCCATGGTCATCGCGGCCCCTGCCGGCATATCGACAAAGGACACGGTCTCCGGCCTGATGCGCTCCAGGCTGGCCTGAACGATCGCCAGACCCAGGCCCGCGCCGACCATTTCCAGAACGGCCAAGGGATCGGCGGCCTCGTGGCGGATGTCCGGCCTGAAGCCGGCAGCCTCGCATGACGCGATCATCGCGCGCCGTCCCGTCGGAGAGACCGTCTCCGGCAATGCGATGAACGTCTCGCGCCTCATGCAGTCGGCGGCGGGCGCGTCCCGCCATCCCCGCTCCGCCGGGAAGGCCAGCCGGAATGGCTCCTCCCAGACCAGCCGCGAATGCAGGCCGTCATCCGCCGCGGGCGGCGAATAGGCGAAGCCGATATCGATGTCGCGCGCCCGCAGCCGCCGGAACTGCTCCCCCGATCGCAATACCTTCAGTTCCAGCTCCGCGCCCGGCGCCATCCGCCGGAACGATCGCAGCGCCCGCGCCAATAGGCCGGCATGCATGGCCCCCTCGACATAGCCGACGACGAGAGAACCTTCGCTTCCCATGGCAAGGCCGCGCGCGCGGCGCTCCATGCGCGCGCCATGGGCAAGCAGCGCATTCGCCTCGGCAAGCAGGTCGCGGCCGGCCGCCGTCAGCTTGAGGCGCTTCTTGGACCGGTGGAACAACGCCAGTCCCAGCTGCGCCTCGAGGTTCTGGATCTGCCGGCTGAGCGGCGACTGCGTGAGATTCAGCGCCCGCGCGGCCCGGCCGACATTCTCCATTTCCGCGACCGCGACGAAATAGCGAAGCTGCTGCAACTCGAACATCAGTCCCTCGAGGTCTCAACTTGCCCAATAACCGCATTGGACAAGACTGTATGCGATGCGCGACGGAAGCGTCGAGGCGAAGCGCGGTCTTGGCCTCTCGACCGGCCCACATCGCGGCGGCATGGCGGCTCGATCACCTCGCCGCTCCGAAGGAAAGAGATTCATGGCCCTGAGGAAATTCGGCTTCATCGTCACCGGCGGCGCGCTCGACCCCAAGCATCATCGCATGGTGATGGCCTCCGGCCGGTTCGAAATGATCGCGGTCGGGGTAAGCCAGCCGTCCGACGGCCCCGCGATCGCCAGGGAGCTGGTCGACGACGGGGTTCAATTGCTCGAGCTCTGTGGCGGCTTCGGGCCAGTCTGGACGGCCCGGGTCATCGAGGCGATCGGCGGCTCCATTCCCGTAGGTTCCGTCGGATACGGTCCCGAAGCGATCGCGCCGATGCAGGCGCTGTTCAACGATTAGCGCTGTCCGCTGCAACGGTCGGCGCGGCGGACGGACCCACGACCACCACCGCGACCGCGCCGTCGATCTCCGGCAGCCAGAGCGCGATGCCGCCGGTCGCCGGCCGTCCGGGGTCCTCGACCGTCACCTGGCCGGCCGCATCGACGCTGACGGCAAAGCCCCGCGGATCCTGCGACAAAGGCATGGCGGACGCTTTCCAGGCCGCCTCCTTGGCGGCCCAGGCCAGCGCCGCCGTGACGGCGCGGTCGGCTTCGGCCGCCGCTTCCACCGCGGCGATCTCGCGCGGGTGCATCATGGCCCGCGGCAGCACCGCCTCGGCGATCGGCCCTTCGACATCGACGCCCACCGGCCGGTTCCAGAGCGCCACCGCAAGACGATGGCCGCGGCTCGATGCCGAAACATGCAGGCCGAACCCGGTCACGACAGGCTCGCCGGCCGGACCGCGCCCGAGCGGCACCAAGGGTGGCGCCAGGCCGAGCGTCGCGCCGACCGCAAGCCTGAGTGCCGCCCGGCGCGCGGTCAGTTCGGCCCGCCGCTCCGCATGATGGATGCCGGCGAGCAGATCGCGCTCCGGTCGCGGCAAGACCACCGCCTGGAGCGCCGCCACCACCGCGGCGTCGCGCCGGTCGAGCACATGGACGGCCGGCCGCGACAACGGAACCAATCCGTCACGCGCCACGGCGAAAGCCCCCGGCGCCTGCGCGTCGGGGGCCTGGAAGCGGAAGTCGACATCGAGGTTCAATGCATGACCTTGGTCGGTTGGGCGGGCGCGCCGGTCCAGGCGCTGCTGGCCGGTATTGTCTCCCCCTTCATGACCACCGTGAGGCAGCCGAGCTGGGCGAAATCGCCGACCTTGGTGTCGTAGAGCACGGTGGCGCCGGCACCGACGGTCACGCCGCGGCCGAGTTCGACCCGGCCGACCTTCATGATCCGGTCCTCGTAGAGGTGGGTCTGCAGCGCCGACATGGCGTTGATGGCACAGTGGTCGCCAATGGTCACGCAGTCGAACTCGGTGATGTCGGTCGAGTTCATGCAGATACCCTTGCCGGTGCGCGTGCCGTAGAGGCGCAGGATGACGGGCAGGAACGGCGTGCCGCGCAGCGATTCCAGGAACACCTTGCCGGCAAGCCCCCAATAGAGCACGGCGGTGGCTTCGGCGCGCATCGACCAGAACGACCAGAGCGGCTGCATGCCGGGCCGGTAGCGGCCGACCATCAGCCATTTCAGGCCGGCGGTGGCGAGCGTCATCACAACAGGGATGATGCAGGAGGCGAGCAGGAAGACACCGAAGACGGCGAACCAGCGGCTCTCGTCGATTTCGGTTTCCAGCAGGGCCACGGCCCAGTAGCCGAGCGTGATGAACAGCATGGTCGGGATGGCGGTATGGGCCGCCTCGAACAGGGCGCGCGCGGCCTTGCGGCCGAACGAGGGCGCATAGGTCCAGTTGGCCGCGGCATCGACTTTCTGGCGGGTCGGCAGCTGAATGGCCGGCGAACCGAACCACGTCTCCTTGGGCCCGACGGCATAGGCATCGCGGGTTTGGCTTGCCGGCGGCACCGACTTGATGCCGAGCAGGGCGTCATCGCCGATCACCGTGCCCGGCGGCACAACCGCGTCGTTGCCGACGAACACGCGGTCGCCGGTCGAGACCATTTTCAACTCCATCCAGCCGCGCCGGATATCCTCGTCGCCGAGCAGCACCTCGTCGGCGATGAAGTTGTTGGCGCCGATCTCGACCAGGTCGTAGCGGCCGTTGATGGCGGTCGAGATCTCCGAACCCTTGCCGATGCGCATGCCCATCAGGTGGTACCAGGTCCGCATGTAGAGTGTGGCGAACAGCGAGGACAGCGTCTCGAGCTTCACCTCGGTCGCGAGCCCCAGCACCCATTTGCGGAAATAGACCGAGGAATGAACCGAATGGACGCCCGGCGTCAGCCGCCGCGGCAGGATGATCCAGCGCATGCCGACCAGCATCAGCATGGTGAAGACGATCAGGAGGATGGCGGTCGGGAAGGCGAGCAGGGGCAGATAGGTCAGGGTATCGGCTTTGGTGAAGCCCGAAATGACCTGATCCATGTTGTCGAAGGCCCAGAAGGCCGGGAAGATCGGCAGGAGCCCGAGCGGCGGCACGGTCAAGAGCGCGATGACATAGAGCGCGGTCATCGAGAACCGCTGGATGCGCGTCGCCTCCGCCTGTGCGGGCAAGGCGGCATGATCGACCAGGCCGGCCTTGGCGGCCGGCGAGCCTTTCCACAGCTCCCAGGCCGGGACATGGGTGCCCGGCTCGACCGCGCTGAGGTCGCCGATCTCGGCCCCCTCGCCGATCACCGCATTCTCGCCGATCACCGAGGAGGTGCCGATATAGGCATCGTCGCCAATGGTGATGGTGCCGACGATCAGCCGGTTGCCGACGATCTCGACATTGGCGAATTTGGTCTTGGCGCCGGTCGTGACCCGGTCGCCGATGCTGATCAGGTCGATCGAGCCGGCGTCGAAATCGGAAATGATGACGTCGCGGCCGATCCGGGCGCCCATCAGCCGCATATAGGCGGCCATGACGGGCGTGCCCTGGAACCATTTCGCCTTGATCAGCGAGGTGAAGCGCGAGGCCAGCCACCAGCGGAAATAATAGCTGCCCCAAAGCGGATAGACGCCCGCTTTCATCCGGCCGATCGCCAGCCACTTGCCGGCGATGCCGATGAAGCTGGTGATCACGGTAATCGCGACATAGACGCCGAGCAGCGAGAACACCTGGCCGGCAAAGCCCAGTTCGTCGGCGTCCAGCATCTGGAACACCACGAAGATGCCGAGCCATTGCGCCGACAGCAGGAACAGGATCACCGGCAAGGTGACCGCCTGGGCAAGGCCGCACCAGAACCGGCGCAGCAGCGGCACCGGCTCGAAGGACAGGTCGCGCGAGACACCGGCGCCGCGCTGGTCGAGTGCCGCCGCCATGGCGCGCAGCTGGCGCAGGCCATAGACGTCCTGCAGCGTTATCGACGCGAACCGCGCATCCTCGCGGACATGGCCGATGAAGCGCGCGGCCAGCAGGGAATGGCCGCCCATATCGGTGAAGAAATCGGCGTCGAACGGCACGGCCTGGCCGGGGAAGACCTTGGTCGCAGCCGCAAGCAGCGCCGCTTCCGTGGCGGTCCGCGGCTGGTCCTGGTCGTCGGCGGTCTCGATGAGCGCCAGGGGCAGGGCCTTCAACGCCTTGCGGTCGACCTTGCCGGAGGCAAGCCGCGGCAGCGCCGCGACGGTCTCGAAACGGCTCGGCACCATATAGGCCGGCAGGCTCTGGGCGAGGCCACGGCGCAGCGCCTTGGCGTCGAGCCCGGCACTCGCTCCATGGGCCACCGGCACCAGAAAGGCGACGAGTTGATCGAGGCCGTCATCGTTGCGCAGGACCACGGCCGCATTGCCGATCTCGGGCAAGGCTTGGATGCGCGCCTCGATTTCACCGAGCTCGACGCGGAAGCCGCGGATCTTGACCTGGTCGTCGATACGGCCGCGGAAATGGATCAGGCCGTCGGGATCGACCACCACCGCGTCGCCGGAGCGATAGAGCACCGGGTCGTCACCGTCGGAGGCATAGGGATTGGCGATGAATTTCTCGGCGGTCAGCGCGGCGCGCTTCAGGTAGCCCTTGGCAACACCAGGGCCGCCGATCAGCAACTCGCCTTCGGCGCCGACCGGTTTCAGCGTCAGGGTCTCGGGGTCGGCGACATAGCAGCTGTAGTTCGGGATGGGACCGCCAATGGTCACCGGCTCGTCGCGTGCCACCTCGGCAACCGTTGCAACCACCGTCGCTTCAGTCGGGCCATAGGAGTTGAACAGGCGCCGGCCGGGCGTCGCCCAGCGTTCGACGATGACCGGCGGGCAGGCCTCGCCGCCCAGAATGATGACGCGCAAGGACGGGACGTCTTCGGTCAACATGGCAAGCAGGGTCGGCACGGTGTCGAGCACGGTGATCCGCTCATCGGCCAGAAGGCGCGCCAGCTTGTCGGTCTCGCCCATCACGTCAGGCGTCGCCACCACCATGGTGGCGCCGACCAGATAGGGGATCCAGATTTCTTCCATCGACAGGTCGAAGGCGACCGAGGCGCCCTGGAACACCACGTCCTCGGGCGTGATGCCATAGACCGCGTTGGCGGCGCGCAGGTAGTGGCAGATATTGGCGTGGCTGACGACGATGCCCTTCGGCGTGCCGGTCGAGCCCGAGGTATAGATCAGATAGGCGGGATGGTCTGATGTCAGGCCGGGCGGGCGCACCGGCAGCGCGATCGCCGCGTCGCTGATCGCGAGATCGGCCTGCGTGAACACGGTCAGTCCGGCGGCTTCGGCACGCGGCCGGCCGCTGTCATGGGTCACCAGGCCCTTGGCCTCGGCATCGGCGAGGCAGACCGCGATGCGCTCGACCGGCGCGTCGGCATCGAAGGGCAGCCAGGTGGCGCCGGTGCGGGTGATGGCGATCTGGGCGATCAGCAGATCGGCGCCGCGCGGCAGCCACAGGCCGACCACGTCGCCGACCCCGATGCCGCGCGTCACCAGATTATGCGCCATGACGGCCGAGAGCCGGTCGACCTCGCGAAAGGTCAGCCGGCGGCCGTTTTCGATCATCGCCACCCGGTCAGGATCACGCGCTACCGTTGCCGCGAAGATCTCGGCCAGCACTTCGTCACGCTTGAAATCCGGCCGTTTCTCACCCTTGAGGATCGCCGCCGCCGAGCCGAGCTCGGGGGCGAAGACATCATGCATGTCGATCTGGGTCATCATGTTCCATCCGATCCGGCAGGCGAACGCCAGGGTTCGCCGACCGGGTGGTCGTCGTCGGGGCCGTCATCAGCGGCGGTGTGCATGGGCATTGGCCGTCCGGACCGGACGGGGCGCGCGGCGGTTCTCGCCGCCGGCGCGTCCCGGTCACCTGACGGGGATCGCGGCAAACGGATTAGCCCTTGCCATGCATCGACTTATGCCTGGATGGCGCTGAACCCGGTATGAATGCGGTCGTCAGCCTATTGACGGGCGACGGCGGCCGGCGGCGGCGGCGCGATCATGATGCCGCGCTCGCGGAAACGGTTGAGAATGGCGAGCTGCAGGTCGCTGCGCACGGTCAGCGAATATTCGACATTGGAAACCACGCAGCGCAGCTCAAAGTCGAGGCCGGTATCGGCGAAGCGCATCAGGAACACCCGTGGCGGCGGCTGCTGCATAACGAAGCGGTTCTCGCAGGCCACCGCGACAAGTTCGTCGCGCACCACCTCCGGATCGGAATCATAGGCGACCCTGACCGGCACGGCGATCCGGCTCAGCGTGTTCGAATGGGTCCAGTTCTTGACCACGCCGGTGATCATCTCGGCATTGGGAACGATGACGGTGGCCCGTTCGAAGGTCTCGATCTCGGTCGAGCGCACCGAGATCTTGCGGACATAACCCTCCTCGCCTTTCACCACGATGGAATCGCCGACGCGGATCGGCCGCTCGGCGAGCAGGATCAGGCCCGAGACGAAATTCGAGGTGATCGACTGCAGGCCGAAACCGATACCGACCGACAGCGCGCCGGCGACGATGGCGAGGTTCGACAGGTCGAGGCCGAGCTGGCGCAAGGTGATGCCGAGCACCAGCGCAAAGCCGGCATAACCGAATATGGTCGCAACCGAGTTCTGCAGGCCGGCATCCATGCCGGACAGCGGCAGCACCTTGTCGCGCACCCAGCGCTGCACGCCGCGCAGCACGAAGAAGCCGACGAGCAGCACCAGCACGCCGCCGGCGACCGTCAGGGCCAAGGTCCTGAGCTCGTGGAAGCGCAGGCCGAAAAAGGCATCGTCGAGGGTCGCCGCCGCGCCGCCGAAGCCCCACGGGCCGAACACCGAAAAGGCCGACAGGATCAGGATGACGACCCTGAGGACGCCAGCCAGCAAGGTTCCCGCCAATTGCAGCCGCTCGGGCTTGATGCCGATCGAGGCGGCCAGCACCCGGCCGCGGTGGGTCGCGGCGCCGCACCATTCGGCGACCACGGCATCGAGCAGGCACAGGATCAGGATGGTGGCGGCCGTGATCACCACGGCGGCAACCAGCCGGGTCGCGACGAAAGCGGCGAGTGCCGAATAGCCGGCGATCAGCCCGATGATCACCACTGCGACGATCAGCCAGAGCGCCGGCCGCGTCCAGCCCCAGACCGCCGGTTCGCTGGCCGGGGCGGCGGCGGCTTCGGCGGCAGGCTCCGCCTCGCCGTCCGGGTCCTCCTCCTCGTCCGGCTCGCGCTCGGTGGTGCGCCGGAGATAGACGAAGATGACGCCGGCGATCGCCAGCGCCGTCAGGCTGGTGATCAGCGCGGTGATCGCCACCGGGGCGATCAGCACGCGCGCCACCGCCAGCAGGAAGATGCCGGCCGCCACGACCCAGGCGGCCGCGCGCATGGCGTCGAAAATCGCCTCGGCCTGGGCGTCGGGCGCCGGCACCAGCCGGTAGGCCGGCGCGCCCGGCGCGAAGGCGCCCTGCATGACGCCGCGGGTAAACGAGATGACCAGCACGGCGGCCATGAGGGCCTGCGGCACCAGCGGTTCGGCCCGTGGCAGGACCAGGCCGAAATTCTCGACGATGGCGAGCGCGATGCCGACCAGGATCGGCAGCACCAGCGACCGCTCGGCGGTGACCCTGAGATCGGCCAGCACCTTGGCGAGTTCGGAGGCCGGCTTGTCGTCCGGCCGCCGGTAGAGCCCGCGACGGCGCAGCGTCCGGTAGATCGAGAACAGCACGAAGGCCGCGACGAGCCCGGTCGCGGCGGCCACCGCCAGCCGGCCGGTCCCCACGACATCGGTCAGATGCGCCCACCAGTCGGTGACCAGGAAGCCCGACGACCGCACCATCCAGGGCAGCGCGCCCGTCAGGTCGGACCAGAAGCGCGGATCGACCACGGAATTGGAACGCTCGAACAGCTCGGCGGTGAACAATTGGCGCCGCTTCTCGACGATCCGGTCGGCCAGCTGGTCGGCGCGCACCTGCAGCACCTTGATATTGCGCACCCTGGCATCGATATCGGCGACCGCCTTGGTCTGGGTCTCGCGCGCCTGGCGTGCTTCCGGCGCTTCCGCCGGCGCGGTGTCCGCAGGCTTCGGCCCGAGCTGGGTCAGCCGCTCGCGCGCTTCGGCCAGGCGCGGTTCGATTTCGGCAAGCACCGCCACCACGGCGTCGCGCACCGGGTCGAGCTTGCGCTTCAGGTCGGTCAGTTCGTCGCCGTTGAGTCGGCGCTCCAACGCCGATTCGATCTGGTCGAGCGCTGCCTTTGCCTGTTCGGCCGGGTCGCGCGCCGGCGCCTGGGCCAGAACCTGGCCGGCGATCAGGACGACGGCCAGAAGGGAAAGCAGGGCCTGGGCGAGAACCAGGCGGAAGCGTGAGCGCATGGTGGTTCCGGAAAGCGGGGACGAATCGGTTCGGCCACCATGCCACAGCCAGTGCGGCATGCCGAAGGCGACCGGGCGCATCATCTCAGTTCTGCGGCCTGAGCGAGGGATAGGGCGCGAAGGACGGGATCGGCGGCATCGGCTCGCCTGCGGCCTCCTGGCCGGCCTGGCGGTTGATGGCATCCAGCACCGCCCGCAGCGCGTCGCGGTCGCGGTTGACGTCGCGCAACGGCGCGGCGGCACCCGACCGGCGGATCAGGCTTTGCGGGTCGGGCAGCACGAAGGGGTCGTCCCAGGAGCCCTGAACGACAAAGGGCAGTTCGAAATTGCTGTCGACGGCAGCCGGCGTGCCGGTACTGCGCTTCAGCGTGGCTATGCCGCGCAGGTCGAGTTCGCGCGCCTGCAATTGCGCCGAGCCTTCCAGCCGCACCCGCACGATCTGGCCGTCGAGCACGATATCCTCGGTGCTGGCAATGCCGTTGACGATGCGGATGGTCGCCGCCATCCGCTCATAGGGCGTGCGTCCCGAGCGTGCATCGACCCCGGTCGCCGCCAAAGGCCGCCGTTCCAGCCGGCGCAGGATCGCCTCGGCATTGAAACCACGGATCGCGCCGTCGACCGCCGTCAAGGTCGCCTGGCCGGAGGCGGTCCGGGCCAGGTCCGACATGGTCGGACCGTGGCCCTCGATGCTGATCTGGGCATTGCCCGTGCCCTCCAGCCGGCGATAACCGAACCATTCGGCCAAGCCCTGGCCGAGTTCGGCGCGCTGGACGTTGAGCGTCGCGCGAACCTCGACGCCGTCGGCATGGGGCGACAGCACCAGGGCGCCGCGCAGGCTGCCGCCATAGGCCTGGGCTTCGCCCAGGCTGAGCGTCAGGCGGCCGTTGCGCGCGGTGACCGAGGCCGCCGAACGGCCGAGCGTCGCCCCGCCCAGCACCACCTCGCGCGCCGACAGGCGCAGGTCGATATCCGACGAGGTGAGCGCGCTGAGATCGATCGGCCGGCGGTTCCAGCCCCGGTCGGTCTCGGGAATCGGATTCATGTCGGAAAAATAGGGCGTGGCGACCACCCGGTCGGCGTCGAGCGTCCCCTGGACCAGTGGCCGCGCGCCGGCGAAACTCACCGTCAGCGCACCCTCGGCCAGATTGCCGTCGAGCTCGGCATTGGCCTGGGAGAAGGACAGTTCGGTCGGCGTGACGCGGACCTCGCCCTTGAGCGCGAACGAGCCGAGCGCCGATCCGACGCCGGGATGCTGGCCGAGCCAGCGCAGCAGCGCGCGCAGCGAGGCGGTTTCGACCGTCATGGTGCCGGCGGCCATGGTCTGGGCCCGCCCGGCGATCTGGCCCTCGAAACCGACTTTGACCGGGGCCGCCGACAGCCGCATTTTCAGGCCGGTCGGCTCGGCGGTCAAAAGCGCCAGCGGGCGCCCGATCACCGCGCTGATCTCGACCGGCTCGTCGCGCAACGAGAAACGGCCGGACAGATTGGCCTGCCGGTCGAAGCGCGGCCAGGACACCGCGATTTCCATATCGTCGATCGCGACGCGCTGCTGGGTCTTCTCGTCGATCACC
>BFBZ01000020.1_pt8 | contig 15637 bp, 16 predicted proteins | sample 1888401 | NCBI WGS metagenome assembly BFBZ01 (sample SAMD00112614, study PRJDB3348) | symbiont metagenome | host: Chara braunii | reverse complement strand
GGCGACGAGAGCATAGGCACGCGGTGGGACGCAAGCCGTGTATCGGCTTGTCGACAGTGATGCGGCGCCGAATTGGCAATGAAACGCCAGATTTCAAGCCGGGATCGCCTGCCATCGCCGTAGATCGCGATCGACATTAAAATTTGGTCATTTGTGATGTCCACGCGCTTGCGCACACAACCGTGTCAGATTGCCGCGTCTGCGGTGCCCCAGGGGCCCTTCGGCAATGCGGCCTGCTTCTCGGCGACCCGATGCTTGAGATCGATGCGGTCGCGCGAGGAAATGCCGAGCAGATCGGCGGCGCGCCAGACCACATTGTCCTCGAACTCGCTGACCTGGCCGTCGGCATAGACCAGCTCCCACATCATTTCGACGATGCGCAGCCGGCCTTCCTCGTTCACCGAGCGCATGATCACGCTGGTAAAGTGATAAAGATCCACGGCCTCGCCCTCGACCCGCATCGCCGAGGCGATCAGCTTGTCGGCGGTGCCGGGATCGAGCTGAAAGCGGCTCTCGATCAGGCTGTGCAGCTTGCGCTTTTCGGCGACGGTCGGCTCGCCATCCAGCGAAACCACGTGCACCAGCAGCGCGGTCGCCGCCAGACGATAGTCGCCGTCGTCGAAAGCGCGGTCGGCCTGTGCATCGGGGGAGACGATGTCGGCAATGAATTGGCGGAGTCCGTCGAGCATTGCTCTCTCTGTGGAATGAAGCCTGTACGCCTTTGAGCACGACCTATCATACTCTGCTGAAATCTATATGGCGTGGAAACAGAACCCACGCAATCCGTGCGGGTTCCGGCAGCGGCATTACGTTTCGGCAAGCATTACGTATCGGCAATCTAACACATGTCATTCCGGGGCTCGCGAAGCGAGAACCCGGAATCTCGAGATTCCGGGTTCGATGCTGTCGCATCGCCCCGGAATGACGGCGTGCTCGATCACGGTATCTCGTACACCACGAGCTTGTCGGCGATGCCGCGCAGCGCGGCTTCCTTCTGGATCGGCTTGATCGCCGCGCGATCGAGAATGCCCGCGACCTCAGCCGATTCCATCACCGGCTGGGTCAGGTGGATCTCCTGCGACGTCGACAGGCTCTGCACCCTTGCAGCGATATTCACGGTCTGGCCGAAATAATCCTGCCGCTCGTTCAGCGTCACCGCGAGGCACGGCCCCTCGTGAATACCAATCTTGACGATCAAATCTTCCTTGCCGCGCTCGGCATTGAGCTCCTTCATCGCAGCGCGCATCCGCAGGCCCGCCGACAATGCATGCTCGGGCCGGATGAAGGTCGCCATCACCGCGTCGCCGATCGTCTTCACGACGGCGCCGCGCTCGGAGGCGATGATCTCGAGCAGCGCGTGGAAATGCGCGCGCACCAGATCGAATGCAGCGAGATCGCCGACCCGCTCATAGAGCGCGGTCGAGCCCTTCAGATCGGTGAACAGGAAGGTCAGCGCGGTGATCTTCAGCCGCTGATCGACCGTGAGGTTGTCGGCCTTGAACACGTCGCGGAAGGTTTGGTTCGACAGCATCCGCTTCGCGGTGAGGATCGGCTTGCGCTTCCCAAGCAATTTGTGCAGCGGATCGCCGGCGACCCACACCGAAGGCAGCACGCGAACATCGGCGTGATTCTCCAGCGCCAGCCGCAGCGGCCCCGGCCGCATCGTCGACGTGCCGGTCGGCGCATGCGACTTGTTGAACGCAATCGAGAATTGTTGACGCTCGGTGGTGGGCTCGCCCTCGATGGCGAAGAAGTGCGCCGAATGCGTCACCGGCTCGAACACGATAACGAATTGATTGGGCAGGTTGAGCGACAGGATCGCCTTTTCGCCCGGCGGCAGTTCGAGCCCCTCCAGCGTCACCTCGTTGATCAGGGTCGACAGCGAGCTTTCGTCGAACTCGATTCCCGAGCTCCAGAACATCTGGCGGAAATATTCCCAGATCGGCAGCGTGTTGGGATCGTGCGCGGCGATGTGACGGACCCGCGGGCTGACGGTGAAGGCGACCTCGACCAATTCGTCGACGGAGGCCTCGTAGCCGGCCGCGCACAGCGCGCAATTGTAGTCGTCGTGCCGCAGCGACTTCAGCGTGGTGTGGGCATCGAGCACGCCGCCACACCCCGGACACAGCACGTTCCAGCTCATGTCGAACAGACCGAGCCGGGAGGCATGCAGGAAGCCGGTGATCACCTTCTCCTGGTCGAGCCCGGTACGACCCGAGAAATCCAGCGCGTTGATGCGATTGAGCTCGCGATCATGGCCATCGACGATCAGCTGCTGCATCGCATCGACGACGGCCGGATCGGTCGTCTGCCTGAGAACTGCGAACTGGGCCTGCGTATCGCTCATGGTGAGCACCTAGATGAGCATTTGGAAGCGCCCGCACAAGGTCAGCGCGGCTTGATCGTGAACACCGGAGAGCGGTTCGGCTGGGTCGTCACCACGCCGATCGGGATCACCGGATCCTTGTCGGCGAGCGCGACGCGGAACGCACCGATGATCTTGGCGAGCGCGAGCGTCGCCTCGACCAGCGCGAAATGCGCGCCGATGCAGACCCGCGCGCCGACGCCGAACGGCAAATAGGCGAAACGATCCGGCGGCGTTCCGGTCATGAAACGCTGCGGCACGAATGCATTCGGATCGCGCCACAGCTTTTCATGCCGGTGCAACAGCCACGGCGCGATCAGAATCACGTCATGCTTGCTGACCGAACGACCCGCGATCGTATCGGGCCCACCGGCCGCACGCGCGATCAGGAACGCCGGCGGATAGAGCCGCATGGTTTCGTCGATCACCGCACGGGTGAATTTCAGCCGCTCGATGTCGAGCGCGCCCGATGTCGCCACGCTCCTGACTTCTGCCGCCAATTGCTCCTGGGTCTCGGGATCGAGCGCGAGCAGATAGAGCGCCCAGAACAGCGCGGTCGCGGTSGTCTCGTGGCCGGCCAGGATCATGGTTGCGATCTGGTCGCCGAGCTGGGCGTCGGTGAAGGCGTCACCGGTTTCGGGATCGCGCGCGCTGCCCATCAGGTCGAACAGGTCGCGGGCCGGCGCGTTGTCGTCCTTGCCGGCGGCACGGCGCTCGGCCATCAGCTGACCGACGAACGCGGTCCAGCGCTTGCGGAAGCGGGCGCGCCGGAAATCCTGCGGGGTCGGCCAGCCCAACGGCAGCAGCAGGTCGAGCATATGCGGCCGCGCCAGCGTGTCGCCGTACTCCATCACGAAATCGCGCAGCGCGGCGCCGTGGCGATCCATGCCGAACGAGAACATGGTGCGGCCGGCGATCTCCAGCGTCATGCGCTGCATCACCTCGCGCAGATCGACCGGGCCGCCGCTCGCAGTCTTCAGCTTGGCGATGGTCTCGTCGACCGCCGTGACCATGTAAGGCACCAGCGTCGTCACCGCGCGCGGCGTGAACGCCGGCGCCAGCGTGCGGCGCTGATGCTTCCACGCCCGGCCCTCGGCGATCAGCAGTCCCTCGCCCAGCATCGGGCGCAACACGCGCAGCCCGACCGGCGTGCGGCTGTAGTTCTCGTAATTGTCGACCAGCACATGGCGGATCGCATCCTGCGTGTTGAGGATGAAGCTCGAGCGGCCGAGGAAGCGGCCCTGGACGATGTCGTCCTGATAGGCGCGTTGGCCCCAGGTCTCGATCGGCGAGTTGCGCATCACCCGCATCCGCTCGAACGCCCCCATGTCGTCGTGCGCGCGCGGCGGCGCCGGCGGGACCAGGGGGCGCCGCGTGACCGTGATATCGTAGACTTCGGCTATGCTCATGGTCTTCGCTTCCTGCTCACGCATCGGCCGATCGAGCCCTGCGATCCCGGCGCCATGAAGGCGCGCGGACCCTTTCACAAGACCTAATAAGTCAGCTCGGCAACCGCAATCCGGTTCTCCGACGCCGGCCAGGCCCGCATCACAACGCGCTCGGCGTTGAAGATCGCGGCGACCGGACGGCCGATCTCGGCCGCGGCGAGCCGCAATGTCGTCACCGCATCGGTCGGCACGCCGGATTTGACGTCGGCCGGCTCCTTGCCGTCAAACAGCACGATGTCGCGCGGTAATCCGAAATAGCCCCGCGGCCGCGACATCAGCACGATGGCGCCCGCACCTGCATCGGCAGGCGTGAGCGGCCGCGCCGCGCGCAGATGCACGATCTCGGAGGAGCGCGGAAATCGCGAGCGATAGATGTGCGTCGTCACCGCATCGGGCGACGTCAGCACGAACTCAAGTGGCCAGGACGGATCGACCTGCGCCGGACCCCAGCGGCCGTCGGCGCCGGTCTGCGAGCTGTGCAGCGGGCCGCCGATCCGCTCGCCGGTCTCCGCCGCCACGTGATAGATGTCGACCACAGCGCCCGGCACCGGCCGGTTGGTCGGCACGCCGCCGGGCGTGCCCGTGACGAGGCCGCTCAACCTCACCGACTGCTCCGGCACGATCTCGATCCGCGACGGCTCGTGGCTAGCTGTGAGCTTTCAATAGGTTGTCCATCCGGTCCGGACCGAGGAAGCTGAGGTTGCGAAGCTTCAGTGTTCCACGGAGGGACCGGATGAACATGCACAAGAATGCCCGTTTGACGCCGATTGGTCGAGAGCGGCTGGTGCAGGCGGTGCTGAGCGGGCAGACGCCGAAGGCCGCCGCACAAGCCGCAGGCGTCTGCCCGCGGACGGTTCGCAAATGGGTTTGCCGCTTCCAGACCGAAGGACGTGAGGGCCTGACCGATCGCTCGTCCAGGCCGCAGCGCTTGTATCGGCCGACGCCTGCTGCGGCCGTCGAACAGGTCGAGCGCCTGCGCCGCCAGCGTCTGACCGGCCAGCAAATTGCCGCCGACCTCGGCCTGTCGCCAGCGACCGTCAGCCGCATCCTGAAGCGGCTCGGACTGAACCGCATTCGCGATCTGGAGCCGGCCGAGCCGGTGCGTCGCTACGAGCGAGAACATCCCGGCGACATGATCCACATCGACATCAAGAAGCTTGGCCGCTTCGACAAAGTCGGCCATCGCATCACCGGAGATCGGACTGGCCAAAGCAAAAGCCGCGGCGTCGGCTGGGAGTTCGTTCATGTCTGTATCGACGACGCCTCCCGCGTCGCCTTCTCGCAGATCCTGCCTGACGAGAAGGCGGTCAGCGCCACCGCCTTCCTCAAGGCTTCCGTGGCCTATTATGCCAGCCTCGGCGTCACCGTCAGCCGCGTCATGACCGACAATGGCAGCTGTTACAGATCATTCGACTTCCGCAATGCCTGCCGGGCGCTCGGCCTCAAACACATCCGCACCAAACCCTATACGCCGAAAACCAACGGCAAGGCCGAGCGCTTCATTCAGACCGCGCTGAGGGAATGGGCTTACGCGCAAGCCTATCCGACCTCGGAACGACGCGCCCAGGAACTGCCCTTCTGGATGCACCGCTACAATTGGCATCGGCCGCATCGCGGCATAAAGTTACAAATACCGATCAGCAGACTCGGCCTCTCCGAGGACAACCTGTTGAGGCTCCACAGCTAGCGATGAATTTGTAGATCTCGCGAAAGGCGCGCGGATGATACGCGGTCTCGCGATGATCGACCGCGCCGAGCACCAGATTGGTCGCACCTTTCAGTGCCGGACCTTCCGCCGTGACGTTGGTCGGCGTACCCGGCTTGCCGATGAAGCGGCCGTCGGCCTGCGCATATTTATCGAGGCCGTCGCTGCGCAAGGTCAGGAACGCGGTGCCTGCGGTCACCTCGCTGTCGCCGTCGTTCAGCCCGCGCAGGAACGGGCCGCGGCCGTTGAACTCGTTGCCGAGGCCGTCGTCCGACGCGTAAACGCCGTGGTTGGGCGTGCCGCACAGCACCGCGTGGCTGATCTCGCCGCCGCCACCGTTCTTGATGAAGTTGCGGATCGCGTTGCCGCCGCGCGAATTGCCGACCAGCGCGATCCGCGCGGCGCCGCTGCTCTGCTTCAACTCCCTGACCGCCTCGGCGAGCGCGCGGCGCTGATCCTCGGTCGAGGAGCGCCCCGCCTGCTCGACCTTGTCATCGGCGCGCGCCAGCGGATCTGTGAAATTGATCGCGGCCATCCGCTCGCGCGGCACGCCATTGGATTCCATCCGCCACAGCATCGTCAGCCAGAGCGCGGCGTGATCGCCATTGCCGTGCACGAACAGGATCGGCGGGATGTCGGCAGTGGGCGCTGACTGGGCCAGCGCCGGCACTGTAAGCCGGCCAGCCAGCAGGGACAGCGCGCCGGCCCCTTGCAAAAACCCCCGCCGCGACAGCGCCATTGGTCCCCTTCCCCAAGCCTTTCAGGGCTTTAGCTGTGTCCTACAGCCGCCAAGCATAGCGTAATCGCTGGACAGCGCACGCGTTTGCCGGGCATCAGTTGATGCAGCCGGAATCATTTCAACAAGCCATAGCAGGCCAACCGGAACCGGATATGACCGAACCGCGYGACCGCKCCGACAGTATYACTGCACCGTTACGRCATTCAATCTTCAGGCGAATCTGGCTCGCCAGCCTGCTTTCCAATCTCGGYATCCTGATCCAGGGCGTCGGCGCCGCCTGGGCGATGACCCAGATGACCGCSGARGCCGACAAGGTCGCGCTSGTGCAGACCGCGCTGATGCTGCCGGTGATGCTGATCTCGATGCCGGCMGGCGCSATCGCCGACATGCATGACCGCCGCATCGTGGCGCTGGTSTCGCTGATGATCGCGCTSTCCGGCGCCACCACGCTSACGGTGYTGGCCTGGCTCAAYCTGGTGACGCCGAACATCCTGCTCGCGCTGTGCTTCGTGGTCGGCAGCGGCATGGCGCTGTTCGGSCCGGCCTGGCAATCCTCGGTCAGCGAGCAGGTGCCGTCGGAGACGCTGCCCGCGGCGGTCGCGCTGAACGGCATCAGCTACAACATCGCGCGCAGCTTCGGTCCCGCGATCGGCGGCATCGTGGTGGCGTCCGCCGGCGCCGTGGCGGCCTTCGCAGCCAATGCGGTGCTGTATTTGCCGCTGCTGGTCGTGCTGTTCCTGTGGAATCGCGTCAGCGAGCCGTCGCGGCTGCCGCGCGAGCGGCTGAACCGCGCCATCGTCTCCGGCGTGCGCTACATCACCAATTCACCGTCGATCAGGATCGTGCTGACCCGCACCATGGTGACCGGCATCATCGGCGGCTCGGTCTCGGCGCTGATGCCGCTGGTGGCGCGCGACCTGCTGCATGGCGGCGCGCAGACCTACGGCATCATGCTCGGCGCCTTCGGCATGGGCGCCGTGATCGGCGCGCTCAACATCAGCGCGATCCGCAGCCGGCTCAGTGGCGAGGCCGCGATCCGCGTCTGTGCATTGACGATGGGCGCGGCGATCGCGGCGGTCGCCGTGAGCAAGCAACCGGTGATCACGGCCGCTGCATTGGTGGTTGCCGGCGCGGTGTGGATGCTGGCGATCGCGCTGTTCAACATCGGCGTGCAGCTGTCGGCGCCGCGCTGGGTCGCCGGTCGTTCGCTCGCCGCCTTCCAGGCCTCGATCGCCGGCGGCATTGCGATCGGAAGCTGGTGCTGGGGCCGCATCACGGATCTGGGCGGCGTCGAGATGGCGCTGCTGATCTCCGCCGGCCTGATGCTGCTGTCGCCGGTGCTCGGCATCTGGCTCAGGATGCCGCCGATCGGCGCGCGCAACGAGGACGCGACCGATGTGCTCGCCGATCCCCAGGTGCAGTTGCAACTGACCGGGCGCAGCGGACCGCTGGTGGTCGAGATCGAGTACCGGGTGGCGCAGGACAATGCCCGGGCGTTCCACAATGTGATGCAGGACGTGCAGCTCAGCCGCCAGCGCAACGGCGCCTATGGCTGGTCGATCGCGCGCGACATCGCCGATCCCGAATTGTGGACCGAGCGCTATCATTGCCCGACCTGGCTCGATTTCCTGCGTCAGCGCAACCGCGCCACCCAGATCGAACGCGAACTGCATCAGAAGGCGGCCGACTTCCACATCGGCGCCGATCCGATCCGGGTGCGCCGGATGCTGGAACGCCCGTTCGGCTCGGTACGCTGGAAGGACGAGACCCCCGACCGCGCCGCCAAGGAGGTGATCCCGGTGGTCGCGACGGCGGCAGGCAGCAGCACTTAGCTTTGCGCGGTCGTTACTGCCCGTGATCCGTCAGCGTCTGCTGGCATGCCTTGCTGAGGCGGCTGCGATGCTCCTTCAGGCAGGCCAGCACGACCTGATCGCCCTCGCTGAGATGGGCGCGGCAGAACCGCGAGGCATCGCGCGAGCAGGCATCACGCCCCTGCTGTGCCGAGACGGCTGACGTCAGCAAAACCAGCGGAACGATGGCGAACAAGAATCGGGTCATCTCTCAAAGCCTCTAAGGAACAGAGCGCTGGTTCTATAGCGTTTTGACGCCGCAAAGAAGCTTGAAACGGTGCGGCGGACCGGCCCGGTTCCCCAGTCGATTCCACGCCGGTCACTCGGCGGCCGCCCTGCGCTGCGCGGCGAGGTCGCGATCCAGCACCACGCGGCAGCTGCTGCTCAGCTGGGAACGATTCTTGACCATGCAGGCGGTGATCCGCGGAATGTTCGGGATCTCGGCGCTGCACAGACGGAACGCATCGCCCGAGCACATCTGCTGCGCCTCGGCGCTGAACGCAAAGCTCGCGGTCGGCGACGACACTGAGGCGACGGCCGCAACAGCCAGCGCGCCACCGGTGCGGCGAGCGACACGCCCGAGAACCATACTTTTGAAGATGCTGGTCATGATCGGCTCCCATCGGCACCGCAAATGGCGGGGCCCGTTGTTGATGGGTCGATCTTGCACCGGCACGCGCCGCCCGACTGTGACGATCATCACGCGCGCCTAACCCGCACTTTTTCTTGTCCTTCCGACGCCCCGTTGGGATCGCGTTAAGACCTTGTTGGCATTAATTGCTCGTTACGGCTGTGGCGTGTCCTTAAGTCCCGAGAGAGTGTGTAGCGATGCGTAGTGCGTTGGGCCTGATGCTGGCCAGTGTTGTAGCGGCGATCGTGATCGCCGGCGTGTGGTTCTGGACCTCCTCCCCGCGTGCCGACGCGGCGCCTCCACAAACCACGGCCGCAGCCAAGGCCGATCCGCTTCCGGCGGCGGCGAAACTGGCCGCCAAGGACGATGTCGAGACGACTGCCGCGCTGTCGAAGCGCGCCGATGCCACCCAGGCGGCCGCCCCGGCCGCGGCCCCCGCTCCGGCGCCGAAGCCGGCTCCGGTCGCAGCCGCTCCGAACTGCGCCAACCCCGACGCGCTCGGCATCAGCCGCACCGTGGTGGTCGACACCACCGGCGGCCCCGGCTTCGGCTTCCTGCAATACAAGCAGTATGACTTCCTGACCGACCATGAGGTCGTGCTGACCTTCGACGACGGTCCGTGGCCGACCACGCCCGCCGTGCTGAAGGCGCTGGCGGACGAATGCACCAAGGCGGTGTTCTTCCCGATCGGCCTGCACACCACCTATCATCCGGACATCCTGCGCCAGGTCTTGGCCGCCGGCCACACCATCGGCGCGCACACCTGGTCGCACGCGCACCTGGCCAGCAAGAAGATCACCGAGCAGCAGGCGAAAGACGAGATCGAAAAGGGCTTCAGCGCGGTGAAGCTCGCGCTCGGCACGAGCCCGGCGCCGTTCTTCCGCTTCCCGGCGCTGGCGCACACCCCGGCGACGACAGCCTATCTCGGCACCCGTAACATCGCGATGTTCTCGGTCGACGTCGACTCCAACGACTTCAAGTCGAAGAATTCCGATGAAGTGATCAACAACGTGATGACCAAGCTCGACAAGGAGCACAAGGGCATCATCCTGATGCACGATCTGCAGAAGCACACCGCGCAGGCGCTGCCGACGCTGCTGCGCAAGCTCAAGGCGGGCGGCTACAAGGTAGTCTGGATGAAGGCCAAGACCCAGGTCGAGACGCTGCCCGAATACGACGCGATGATGGCAAAGACCGAGAAGCCGGTCGCATCGGGCCGGCCGATCGGCAACGTCGTGCAGACCGTCGATTAACGCAGCCAACGCATCGAACAGGCTCAACGCAAGGCGCCCCCGGATCCGATCCGGGGGCGCTTTCGTTTGTGGTGTCGCCGGTGGCGAAGTTCCCTGCAGATGCGCGCTGCCAAAATATCGAAAATAACCCCATGCAAAGCAGCTGGCGGGTGCCGGCGCGCGACAAGGCGCCCTCGCGTGCCTGCCGGGGGGCATGATGAACCGAACGGCGGCTACCAGTAGATCCCGTGGCGATGCAGCTCACCGATGATACGGCCCTCGGTCCAGCGCCGCGCGTGGCGGCGATGGCTCGACCGGTGCGCAACCGCCCACTGCTCAGGTCGTTGCCCCGCATCCGGCGCCGCCGACGGCTGCACATTGGCCTGCTGCACCGGGCGCCTGCTGCGCGGCCGGCTGGACTTGGAGCTGCGGGGCTGGCGCGTCGGCAACCTTGCCCGCCATACTGACCGAGTTCGAAGTGGCAGCCGGCGGCGACGCTGCCCCGCCCAACGACAGGCTTCGTTCGCCGGCCTGCGCCGCGGCGGAAGCCAACACCATCGCCGTGATCAGGATGAGTTTGCGCATTGTTGGTCTCCCGTTGATCACGGCGAGACTGACACGGTCAGGCGATGGATTTTGTGAGATGCGTCACGCGCGCGCGATGGCTCACTCGCTCCGCGCGGTCTCTTGCCCGCGGAATGTCGCGCTCAACAGGTAGACGCCGATGCCGACAAGGAGGGCGAAGCACCAGACTTCCCAAATGGCGAATCGCAAATGGACGGCGACCGGCAGCGCGGCCGCTGCGATGCATAAACTACCCAATAGCCTCGGACGCATGGTGCTTGGTCCAGCTGTTTCAACGAACGGCGTTGCGACTGAAATCTTCAAGCTGATGGTATGCGTGCACCCTTACGGGGAACTGACGCCCGCGCCGCTTGCCGCTAGCGCGCCCCCTTCCGTCAAATGATGCTTAGTTTTGAGTAAAGCCAAAAGTGATTCGGTCGGCTTGGTCCAGTCGGATTGTTGGAACTTGGTTCTATCGGCGGGCCCGCATCACGGTAGGCTATGGCCTTGAGATCTTGTCTCAGCGCAACGCCGTTCGCCCGTGCACGCCAGCGTCGACGGCACAGGCTTGTGAAGCGCGCCGCCGATCACGGCCTGGGAATAGACCAGTCGGTCCGGCCTTCTCCCCTACGACGCCTGAACTCCGGAGAACTCAGTGAGTGCATTTGAACAAGGTCGCGTCCGGCCCGGCGACGACGGCTTGGCGGATAGCGCCGCCGAGAAGCTCCGATCGATGGTCCCGGTGGCCGGCGCAATCGCCTATCCATTCCTGCTCGATGGATTTCATCTCGCTGTCTCGCCCGCGGGCGGCGGGCTCCCGCCTGGCCGGATGGTTCTGGCAGCGCTCTGCCTGCTGGCCGCGACGGCCGCGCCCTTGCTGGGTCTTGCCTGCGCCTATTGGATGACCAATGCCGCGCCCTCATCCTTCGAATTGCGCGCCCGGCGGCTCGCCTATGTCAGCATCGGCGCGCCGCCCTTGTTCGTGCTGACCGGCGTCGCTCTCGGACTGCTGCACATTCCTGTCAGCGACGAGATCGTGTGGGTCGCAGGCTGGCTCGCCGCTGCTCTCTACGTGCTGCTCGGCAGCGGGCAGCAGCGACCGGCGAATTCAGCCACGATTACTCGATCGATTGCCCGATGGCGCGTCACGCATGGCATCGCCGCCGCGGTGATCCTGCTCTACGTTGCGTTTCATCTCACCAATCATCTGCTGGGACTGCTCGGGCCCGAGGTGCATGGCGCAGTGATGAAGATCGGACGCACGGTCTATCGCTCCTCCGTGATCGAACCGATCCTCGTCGCCCTGATGCTGTTCCAGGTCGCCGTCGGCGCGCGGCTCGCATGGCGCTGGAGCTCACGGCCGGCGGATGCGTACCGCGTGTTTCAGATCGGCTCCGGCGTCTACCTCGCAACGTTCATCATCACCCATTTGAACTCGGCGTTGATCTCGGCGCGGGCCGTGCATCACATCGACACCAATTGGGCCTGGGCGTCCGGCGCACCGACCGGCCTGATCCACGATGCCTGGAGCATTCGCCTGGTGCCGCACTACGCGCTCGGCGTGTTCTTCGTGCTGGCTCATCTGGCGTCAGGACTGCGCGGCGTCCTGATCGCGCACGGCATCGCCACCACGATCGTCAACCGGATCTGGGCAGCTGGGCTCGCGGGCGGCGGGCTTGTTGCGCTCGCGATCATGAGCGGGTTGTGTGGGGCGCGGATTTAGCGGATCAAAGCTCGACGGCCGGTCGCGACCTCGGATCGGCACCGATGCCAGATACTTTGCGCCATCGTGAAAATCCGGATGCGGTGGATAACTTGCCTGTTCTAGGCTGAAAAACCGCTTGCATCCACAATCGGTTGTTGATGTGAAAGATTTTCGCTCGGCGCCGGCTTCGCCCCTCGTCGTGAATCACATAGATTCACAGTGTTTCCCACAGTTCGGTTGCGTCGCGTCCCCTGTCACAAGAGGCGCAGATGAAACACACAACAAAGGCATTGCGCGAGGCAGTTCGGCTTCGTGAGGAAATTGAGTCGATACTTGCCGATGTGGATGGTTGGTGCGGCTATGAGGAGCACCGCCGCTGGCTTCGCAAGCTGTTGCAGCACGAGGCCGGCTACACCTTCGCCGAAAACGAACGTGAGGCCGTGCGTCGGATCAGATACGCGCGCACGTTCTTCGACGGCTGGGCCGGATACAGCGTACAAGAACTCCTTCGCGCCGCACGGAGATATATCGCTGACTTCGATTATGAGAGCGAATGCTTCTTGAACGAGATCGAGCACGCGACGCGATTAGTTAGAGGAGATATGAGGGCCTTAGTTGGTCTGTGCGGGGCGGCCGGCATGGACATCCCGCGCTTCGGCCAACGTGCCGACGAGCACGAAGACGCCTAGCGACCGGCCCGTTCGGGGCCATTGCGTCGATATTTTTCGCTGCTGATCCGATGACGATCCTGTTCATTCCAGCGACAAAGGCGACTGATGCCAACCGAGATGGGAGAGTACTTAGTTGGAGCCTATCTGAAGCTAATCCTGAAATGCAGCGTCGTGGACTACGACGCCCGTCCGGCGGGCGGCGGCATTCAGGGTCTTGGCGAACTCGACGTGATCGGCTTCGATTTCATCAACCGAACCGTCTACCTCTGCGAAGTGACCACCCACCTGAACGGATTGCTGATTGGCAGAGGTGCTGAGAGCACAATAGCCAGGCTGACAGCTAAGTACGCGCGCCAACGTCAGTATTCGGAGCATCACCTGCATCTGCCGAATTTCAAGGCCCGTTTCATGTTCTGGTCGCCAGTCGTACGTCCAGGCTTGATTGCAGGCCTAAAAGGTATCGGCTTTGATCTTTTCATAAACGGGACCTACAGGGCCGCCATCGAAGAACTCCGCAACAAGGCAAGAACTTCGACGTCCGACGCAAACAATCCAGCATTCAGGGTGTTGCAAATTCTGGAGCACATGCGGGGTGATGCAGGCTAGAGCAACTAAAGTGCACGTCAGCCTGGCGTCGACTCGCAACAACGCTCGACGCCGACAAGCACGAAGTTGTCGCCCATGTCTTAGGTACGATCTGTGTTCGGGCCGGGCCGGACAAGCTGAGCGATGGTGCCGCAAGAGGGACTCGAACCCCCGACCCCGTCATTACGAATGACGTGCTCTACCAACTGAGCTATTGCGGCGAACCGTTCGGCAACTGCCTGAGCTTGCGCGCCACCTGATATCGGGCATGACCCCGATTGGCAAGGATGGCGCGGTTATTTAACCGCACAGTCATTGCCGAACCGCGAATTAGCTTCCCAAACGAGCCAGAAATCCGCGCCAGCCGCCGATCTGGGCCTTCGGCGGGCCGATTTGTTCCGCAAACTCGTCCACCGTGCCGTCCTCGTCGACCCCGGGGTCGTCGGGAGCCCGGACGATCGGTATCACCGCCGGGATTGGCGCCGGCGTGGCCTTTGTCAGATCCTTGGGCAGGTCGGTCCGGGAACGGAACAAGGGAGCGGGCGCTGGCGGCGCCGCCTCGGCCGCCGGCGGTGGTGCCGGCTCTGATATCGCGGTTTCGGCCGGGGGCGGCTCGGCCTCGATGGCCGCCGGCAGCGGCGCGTTGTCTTGCGCGGTCGGCGCCGGCTCGACGGATTTTGCCTCAGCCGGTTCAACCGGCTTGTTTGCCTCCGGCGGCCTGTTTGCCTCCGGCGGCCTGGGTGCCTCCGGCGGTTTGGCCGCCTCCGGCTCGCTGGTCGCCTCCCTCGGCGGCTCGACCCGCCGCGGCGCCAGCATCGCCTCCTCGAAGGGTGAGGTCTCGATCGCGCTGCCCTTGTCGGACGGCAGCGCCGCGACCGGCGTCTGCCACTGGAAGGCGTCGAGGCGGCCGGTGACCGGCGACACCGGGCGCCAGCGGTCGGAGACGTAGCCGTCGGCGGTCCACACCGGATCGTGCAGCGCGCGCACCGCGCGCAGGGTCCAGGCCCGTGCCCGACCGCTGTCGCCATGCTCGGTGCGCTCGATCTCGGCCATCAGCAGCGCGACGCGCTGGGTCGGCGCGGCTGTGAATGGCTCCAGCGCCGCGCGCGCCTTGCCGAATTCAGCCGCGTCGATCGCGGCGCGGGCGATCGCCAGCGCGCCCTCGATATGGCCAGGCGTCTTCGCCGCCAGCGTCTCGACGCGTACCAGGCGCTGGCGCGCGGAATCGCCGAGCCGCACATGCGAATAGGCGTCGGCCAGATCGGGATGCGGCTGCGCCAGCCACGCGGTCTCGACGATGCGCATCGCGCGGCGCACCTGATGCGCCTCGCTCTCGAACTTGGCCGCCAGCACGGCGGCCGGAATCAGCGTCGGCGCCAACTTGAGCGCCTCCATCGCACTCGAGCGCGACAGGTCGCGATCGACCGTCTCGAACTCCAGCGCACGCGCGGTCAGCAACACGCCGCGCTGCCGCCGATAGGTCGCCTTGTCGATCAGCCCGGCCGACTGGTTGTTGTCGATGATCGACAGCGCGCCGGCCCAATCGCCCTTGGCGCAGCAGAACCCCAGCACCGCATGCGAGGCCCATGACGAGGACGGCGACATCTTCAAGGCTTCCTCGGCAATCATCACGGCCGCCACCGGATCATCGGCGCGCTGCGCCTCGATGAACAGCCCGCGAAGGCCGAGCAGCCGCGTATCGGCGCGCTCGGCCATGGCGCGAAAGGCACGCTGCGCGCCGTCGCGGTCGCCATCAAGCTGCGCCGATTGCGCGTGCAGCAGCAACGCCAGCGGATCGTTTGCGGCATGACGTCGCGCCGCTTCGGCATGCGTGCGGGCGCCTGCGGAATCGCCATGGCCGATCGCGAGCAGGCCTTGCGTGATGGCATGACGGCCGCGGGCGTGACGGCGCTCGCGCTGACCACGGCGGACATGCCCGGGGATATTCCACAGCCCGCGCAGAATCATCCCCGCGATCATGGCGACCACGATGACAAGGCCGAGCAGGAACATGGGCTGCTTGGAGGTCAGGCGCAAACCGCCCCATGACATCACGAGATCGCCGGGCTGATCGGCCATCCAGGCCGCACCCGCGGCAGCGAGCGCGATCAGCAGCAGGAACAGAATGATCCGGATCATCAA
>BFBZ01001467.1_pt1 | contig 15644 bp, 14 predicted proteins | sample 1888401 | NCBI WGS metagenome assembly BFBZ01 (sample SAMD00112614, study PRJDB3348) | symbiont metagenome | host: Chara braunii | reverse complement strand
CCCGCCAATCAGGCCAGCATCGTCAGCGGGGCCGGATTTTGGTAGCTTCTGTCCAACACTGACAGCCTGAAAGTTCATACCAAACAAGGTGGGAACCGCCTGCTTGGTTGTGCCTGTGCTATCAAAGCCGTGCATCTCATTGATAACAGCCTTGACGCGGGCGTCGTCAAAATCGCGCTCGGCTTTGAAGCTGCCGGTTGTCTTCACTTTCGTGCCAGGGATAACGGAATCCTGCTCCAACGCAAAAAGGTCATCCAGACCCTTGCCCGACGGACCGGCAAGCCATTCATAAGCCGGATGCTTGTCAGACCAAGCGGTGCGGCCGCCATGCTTCTTCACGATTTCAAACACATTGTTCACCCGCACAAAATCATGCGGATAGACGGCTGTGCATTTGCCATTCACCATCGTCAATGGCAACTTCGCCGGGTCGATCTGCGTCATCGGCAACCCTGGCTTGCCGCCCGCATCAAGGCGCGTCGAGTCAACGTCGATATTCTCGGCAAAAGCGACCTCGGCACCGGGGGCGCCTTGACAGTTCGAACCCGGGGCGAAGTAGGTCCGGTCATAACTGTCGTCATAGAAGACGCCGGTGACCGCCGGGGAGCCGCCGGTTACTTGCGCGACCATGCCTGGAAATGAGTCAGATGGATTGGATGTTAGTGCATTGGGATAAAATAGACCGGTTTCGGCAAGATGAGCGAGAGTGCTCGTTGGGTGAGCTGCGACGTAATTTGCGAGATCAATGGCATGCATGCCATCGATGCTGATGAGCAAAACATGCTCATATTTTGCAGGAGCAGCTTGAGCCTGAACCATGCCCAGTGTTGGCATCATGGCAGTGGCGCCCAGCAGCATCGTGCGGAAAAATTTTCTCATCGGCTCTATCCTCCTCATCGTAAATTCACACAGGAGCGCTAACACCGGCCAATGACAGCCATGTGAAACCACACACGTCCTTCTGGACCCCAAGGTCGGCGGCGGGCGGATGAGTGATGTGAAGGCGATGCGGAATGGATCGCCCGAACCCGGTGGCATCGTTTTGCAAGACACAGCGCCGTAAGCTCACGAAAATTGACGCGAACGCAAAGCACTGGAGCCTGCATCAGCCCATCCGACGATCACGGCAACGGTGAAAGAAGCGACTCCGGCACCCACTGGCGACGGTTGGGCCGAACCACGCGCGGCCGTATGAGCAGATAATCCGCTCTCGGCGGGAGGGGAACGTCGGAGTAGTGACTGTGAATAACGTGAAATTCGCTTACCAGCGCTCAGGATTCTCTCGCCATGACCGAGCAGCTAAGCCCATTATGTAGCTGCAAGCGACCCAATACTCTATGGCGAATCCAACACGAAGGTGATCGAGCAAAAAGTGCGCGCGATGAACTCTCAATGCTGCCGCCGTCAAGCCTGAGAGAACATCTTCCCGAAACCTGACACACGCGTAAGATCATATCCGACCGTCGATAGCGCGCCATAGATCGCCGTCGCCACGCTGTCGTGGATCGCGATGCCGTAGGTTCTTTCCAGCTTGTCGACAAGCGGTGCTCCAGCGAGATTGGTGCAAAACACCGCAATCGAATCCGGCTGCGACGGAGCAAGCTCGTCGATCATCTTGGTGATTGCCTCAGGCATCACCTGACTGAAGCTGAAATTGTCTCTGATGCCCTGATGCCGCTCGCAAACGATCTCGACACCCTCGTTGGCGAATGACTTGACGATCGCCGCCTGGACATCCGAGGTATAAGGTGAGGCCAAACCGATCCGGCGCTCGTTTCGCTTCCGCATCACATCGAACAAGGCAAGAACTGAAGTCGACGCTTTCACGCCGGTTGCCTTTGTTATGCGTTCGCAGAGCTGCCTATCGCTGTCGAGGCCGAGCCATCCGGCGCTCGTTCCGTTCCACACGATGACATCGACTTTGGCGTCCGCCAGCAGTTCCGCGGCCGTCATCATCGGACGATCGTCGAACTGGCTTAGCGCTGCGGCATCCAGCCCGATCGCAGTCACCCGGAAACGAGAGAAATGCGCCGTCACGTCAGGCAGATCTTTAAGCATCTCGGTGGTGACGGGTTCCAGCACGGTGTTGGAGGAGGGTGTTAGCATTCCGATGCGCAGTGGGTTCACTGAAGTTTCCTGAGGGTAAGAATGATCAAGCATGGATCGGTGGCCGATCCAGTTTCGGAAGGACAGCCTCGAAGGCAGCCGCAGCGGAGAGCACTTTGGCGTCGCCCAGATGCGGGCCAACGATCTGCAAGCCGATCGGGAGGCCGTCGACCAGTCCGCACGGCACGCTGGCCGCCGGCTGCCCGGTCAGATTGAAGGGAGAGGTGAAAGGACACCATTCATAAGGGGCGATCGGCTTACCATCGATCGTCGATGGTCCATCCTGGTCCTTGGCGAAGGCGGTGACGGATACCGTCGGCGTTAGGATGAAATCACAGCCACTCATGACCTTCGCGACTTTATCGACAAAGGCCTTTCGAGCAGAGATGGCATCGGTAGCGTCCTCGAACGGGCGGGACTCTGCTAAGAGGTCAGTAACGGCCTTCGAAACCTGCAACGGCTTTTCCGCAAGCAGCGCCCGCATGCCGGTTAGATCGGTTTCCAGGGCCACCATGGCTTTGAATGTCGCATGAACATCGATTTCGGGTGGTGCCCCGACGATCAGTTCCAACCCGCAGGCTTCCGCAACAAGCTCTACCGCCTTGTCAGTCGCCTCTTTCAATCCGTGCTGGATAGTGTGGTGATGCCATGTCGGCCAGTACAGAGCCCTGGCTCCGCGAGGTAGCGGCGCGATGGCGGTCCAGGAAAGATCGGCGCAGGGGATAGACCAGCGATCGCGTGGGTCGGGGCCGGCGATAACGGACAGCATAAGTGCGGCATCTGCCACATCCCTTGCGATCGGCCCGATGTGCTCTATCGACTCCCAGCCGGATACTCCGGGAAGCGATATGTCGCGGCAGCCGGGCCATAGGGGAACCCGGCCCATCGCCGCCTTGATGCCGACCAATCCAGAAAGTGCTGCCGGAAGACGGACGGAGCCGCCGCCGTCGCTGCCGATCGCGATTGGGCAAACACCGGCCGCAACGGCGGCAGCCGAACCCGCACTTGAGCCGCCCGGCGAGCGCTCGGAATTCCACGGATTGCCCGTGGCCGGAAACAGGAGATTGTTGCCGTGGGCGCCAAAGCCGAATTCCGAAACGTTGGTCTTGCCGATGATGATGGCATCGGCCGCCTTCAGGCGCTCGACGACGATGTCGTCGGCGTCCGGAATATAGTCGGCGTAAAGATTGGAGCCGAATGTCGTTCTCAGTCCCTTCGTGAGGACAAGGTCCTTGATGGCAACAGGTACGCCGGCCAGCGGGCCGACAGGCTCGCCGCGCGCAATCCGCTCATCGAGCACGGCGGCAGTAGCGTAGGCTTCTTCTCGAGCCAGCGTCGCGAAGGCGTGGATGATTGGCTCCACCTTGTCGAGCGCTGCAAAAGCGGCATCCAGAACAGCTCGCGCGGAGACCGCGCCGGCCGAGACCTTTTGCGCGATTAGGCGAGCCGGCATCGTCGGGTATTCATCGATAAGCATGGAAGCCTCCTGATAAGAGAGTGTTTCGGTTCATGATCCTGTCTCGACGGGTTCGGCCATCAAGAGCCGTTCAAGCGCCGGAGACAGGCCGCGCGAGCTTTTTGGGTCCGGCCGACGGAAGGTGCCGGCGGATGCCTTCTTCGGGTTGAGCGCAACGAGGAGCTCTGCTTGTTTGACGGCCGCAACCACTGACTCGACGACAGGTACCGGGATGCGATCGCGAACGCGTGCGGCAAGACCGGCAAGCGGCGCGCCCGCAAGAATGATGACGTCTGCCTCATCCTCTTCGATGGCGCTCAGTGCGAGCTCGATGAGGAGTTCTTCTTTTTCGTCCTGAACGTTTGCCAGCGACGCGAACTTGCCATCGAGCAGCCTTATGCTCGCGAGCCTGTCCAGCAGGCCATGCATTGCCACGCATTCTCGGAACCACGGGCCGAGCGCGACCGAGAAGGAGACGATGGAGAAGCGCTGACCGAGCATGCAGGCGCTGAGCATAGCCGCTTCCGCCAGCCCTATCACCGGAACCGACATAAGTTCGCGCGCGCCCCCAAGACCCGGATCCCCGAACGCGGCGACAATGGCGACGTCGAAGCTGCCGTCTCGCTCGGCAAGAACGTCCAGCACAATACTTGACGCGATTGCGGCCTCCGCCCTCGTGGCGATGTATGGAACACCGCGCGTAGCCGTCACGGGTATGAGTTCGGAGCCAGGCGAAAGCGATTGGCTTGCCGCTCGAACGAGGTGATCCGTCACATCTGCGGACGTGTTTGGATTGAACAGCAGAATCCGAGTCATGAGGGGCTTACCCCTGCTTCGGTTGATGGCATCTTTGCCAATTCGTCCGCTCGATGGCATGCCACCAGCCGGTCTCGGTCGCGAGCAATCATCGGCGGCATGGCCTGGCTGCACATGGGCAGTTCCACCGGACAGCGCCCAGCGAAGCGGCAGGCGCTCTGATTAGGGTCGATCGGGCTCGATGCCGAGCCCTCGAGCTTGGTGCGCGTCGTGTTTTTGCGTTCGGGATCCGGGATGGCGTCGATAAGCGCACGGGTGTAGGGATGCCCCGGTTCGTAAAAGACGGATTTCGACGGGCCGAACTCGACGATACGACCGAGATACATCACTGCGATCTTGTCGCAGAGCAGGCGTACGACATTCAGATCGTGCGACACGAACAGGTAGCTCATGTTTCGATGCTTTTGCAGTTTTGCCAGCAAATGCAGGATCAGGGACTGGACCGAAACATCGAGTGCCGAGGTTGGTTCATCCAGAATAAGCAGCTTTGGCTTGACGGCAATCGCCCGTGCGATGCCGACGCGAGCCTTTTGTCCGCCCGACAACTGGTGGGGATAGCGGCTCCCATATTCTCGCGGCAAACCGACATCATCCAGGGCCGCTAGGACCATCTCGGCAATCTGTTGACTTGAGCCGCCCACAAGCCGCTTCAGGGGGTCGGCGATCGCCTGGAACACGGTAAAGCCGGGGTTGAGGCTCTCCGTCGGATCTTGGAAGACAACCTGGATATCGCGCCTGAGCGGCGACCCGCCGAACGTCTTCGCCGGCGTGGTTCCGACGTCAACACCGGAGAGGGTGATCTCTCCTTCAGTTGGATCGATCAGGCGTGCGAGCACGCGAGCCAGAGTCGACTTCCCGCATCCGGATTCACCGACCAGGCCAATGCATTCGCCTTCGGCAATCGTCAGATCGACCTCATCGACTGCATAAAGCATCTTGCGGCGCATCGCACCAACGGGATAGCGCTTCGACAGGCCGCGAACCTGTATCAGAGGAGCAAGGGAAACTGTCATAGCGGGTGCCTGCAGCGAACGGAGTGATCATTGCCCAACAGTTCGAACGGGATAGGCCCTGCTTCGCAGTCCGTCTTGCGTCTGTCGCAGCGATGCAGAAATCGGCAGGCGGGCAGGTCGCCTCTCAAATCAGGAAGGCTTCCGGGTATCGAGGCCAGATCTTGAAGCTCCGTGTGGGCGGTCGGCGTGGCTGCGAAAAGCCCGCGAGTGTAGGGATGGGCAAAATGCGACTGCAATTCATCGGCTGGAGCCGCTTCGACCATATGACCCGCGTGCATGACGACGATACGGTCGCAATATTCACCGGCCAGCGCCAGATCATGAGTGATCAGTATCGCCGACATTCTGGTTTCCTGCACCAGATCGCGCATCAAATCCATGACCACGGCCTGCGTTGTTACGTCGAGCCCGGTGGTCGGCTCGTCAGCGATCAGAAGGGAGGGCGAGCATGAAAGCGCCATAGCGATCATCACCCGCTGGCACATGCCGCCAGACAGCTCAAATGGATAGGCATCGTATCGTCTTTCCGGATCCGGGATTCGCACGCGTGCTAGCGCGGCTATGGCCGCGGCTCTGGAGTTTGCCCTGGATACCGGGCCGTGCCGCCTGAGGACATCCTCGATCTGGCGACCAACCCGCATGATCGGATTGAGCGCCGTACGTGGGCTTTGGAATATCATCGACAGCTCGCGGCCGCGGATCGACGCAAGCGGGGAGTTTGGTCCGGAAAGGTCAATGCCGCCGAATTCGATGGCATCGGCCTTGATCTCGGCATTGTCGTCGAGAAGCCCCATCAGCGCATAGGAAAGCACCGATTTCCCCGAGCCGCTTTCGCCGACGATCCCCAGCACCTCACCCTTGCGGAGAGAAAAGGTGATATCGTCGAGAACCTTCACGGTGCCTGAGCGGGTCCGAAAATTCACACTGAGGTTCTTCACTGATAGCAGAGGAACGGTCATGTCCGCCTCCTTGGATCGATTATATCTCTGAGACCGTCGCCGATCAGGTTGAAACAGAAGACGGTGATGACCAATGCTGCGCCGGGAAACAGGAAGGTCCACCATTCGCCAGAGAAGATGTAGGACGCACCCTCGGACACCATGATCCCCCATTCCGGCGTCGGTGGACGCACGCCCAGGCCGATGAAGGAAAGTCCTGCCGCGTTGAGGATAGCCCAGCCGAGATTGAGGGATCCCTGGACCATCATCGTCGGCAGGATGTTAGGCACGATATGAAAGGCCAGCAGCCGGAACGAGCGGTTGCCCCCCATCCGGGCTGCCTCGGCGAAGGTCATGTCCCGCCGGACGTTGACCTCGCTGCGGGCGAAGCGCGAATAGAATGGCAGGTTGATGATCGCGGTTGCCAGCACGATGTTCTCGACGCTGTTGCCGAGGGCAGCAACGATGCCCATGGCCAGGACGAAGAGCGGGAACGCCATGATCGTATCCATGAAACGGCTGATGATGGCATCGGTCCAGCTGCCGAAATAACCCGCGATCGCGCCAATTGCCGTTCCGACGATGAATGATAGCGCCACGGCTCCGATCGCCATGCCTATATCTAGCCGCGTGGCAATGGCGACCCGGCTCAAAATGTCGCGGCCAAGCGCGTCCGTACCGAAGAGATGGGCAGGGCTTGGAGGTTTCAATGGGGCAGATGTGTCGACCGCCAGCGGATCGTAGGGAATGACCCAGGGCGCAAGTAACGAAATGACGACAAGGGCCAGCAGGATCAGCGCGGCAAACAACGTCAGCTTGTTTTCGCCGGCCATATGGCGGGCGTCGCGCCAGAAAGTGCTGCTGTGCGTGTTTGCAGATAAGGTTTCAGCCATCGTAACGAACCCTCGGATCGATTGCGGCTGCCGTAAGGTCGACGGCCAGATTGAGGAGGATGTAGAGGATCGCCATCATCAACACGAAACCCTGAACTGCGGCGTAATCCGACGTGATAACCGCATTAACCGCGTATGCCCCGATCCCCGGCCATGCGAAGACCTGCTCGACCAAGACGTTGGCGCCGAGCAGGAAGGAAAAGACCATCCCCAGGATGTTGACGACCGGAAGCATGGCGTTGCGCAGCCCATATCCGTATACGATCCTTGTTCGGGAGAGGCCCATGGCGCGCGCCGTCCGACAGAAATCGCTTGAGAGTGAGGCCAGCATCGATGCCCGAGCAATCCGTGCGATCGGGGCAAGCGCGAACAGTCCAAGCGAGATCGACGGCAGGACCAGTTGCGAGAGAGATGCCCAGAAGGCGGTAACGTCGCCCGCGAGCAGAGTATCTATGAGGTACAGCCCGGTTACAGTCGGCGGTACGCTAAAGTAGGTATCGTTCAGCCGACCGAGAGGTTCAGGTGCGATGCCCAGCCTGAAATAGAAGACGTAGACCAGACCCAGGGCGACAAAGAAGGTCGGGAACGCGGCGCCGACCGAGACGATGATACGACAGAAGTGGTCTACCGCCTTGCCAGGCCGCGTGGCAGCCGCGATACCGAGCGGCAATCCGATCAGCATTGCAAAGAGAAGAGCGCAAAGCGTCAACTCTATGGACGCCGGCAGCCTTGTCACCAGATCCTGGAACACAGGCTGGCCGCTTGAAAGTGACGTCCCAAGATCGCCGTGCAGGAGACGGAATGCATAGTCGCCAAACTGAAACCAAAGCGGCTTGTCGAGCCCAAGGGCTGTGCGAATCTGCGCAATGCTTTCCGGGGTTGCCGACGAGCCTGCGTAATAGGCCGCCGCGTCGCAGGGTAATGCTCGCGCCAGCAAGAAGGTGACGATGACGACGCCGATGATGCTCGGAATTGCCGTGCCAATTCGCTTCGCAAAATTCAGGGTTATCTTCATGAACTCAATCTCCGCAGGCCCGTTTCCGAGCGGCTGATCGACGTGAATTTGTCTTCGGGGAGCCGAGCCTGGTTTCGGCTCCCCGATCGCGTCTATTCTTTCGAGATCGACCGGAGGTCGAGATGCGTGTGGAACCAGTAGACGTAGCCCTTCACGTTCTTCTGCATGGCGATGTCCGAATAGAGATGCGCGACGGGCACTCGTGGTACATCGTCCATGGCTATGCCGTTCATCTTCGTGATAATCGCGTCATAGGCCTTCGAATCGCTTTCGAAGCGAGCTTGCTCGATCAGCTTGTCCAGTTCCGGGTTCGAATAGTTGGCCGTGTTGAACACGCTGTTGTTCTTGCCGTCATAAGTCCAGAAATAGAAATATTCGGGGTAGTCGAGCCAACCGTAGAAGTAGTTGATATCCATCGGCATGCTCTTCGAGCCCATCTTGGCGAACCACTCTGAGCCAGGCACTTTGTGGATCTCTATGTTGATACCGATCTTCTTCAGCTGTTCCTGTATCAGCAGTGCCATCGGCTCCTGAACGGTCGTCTGGCTCATGTCGATATAGAGATCTGTCTTGAAGCCGTCAGCATAGCCGGCGTCCTTCAGCAGCGCCTTCGCCTTGTCGAGATCCGTTTTGTACTTCGATGCGACAGGCCACTTCGGCGGAAATGGCGCTGAAGGATCTGCCCCGAAGAGCGGCACGCCGCGCTGGTAGAGCGCCTGCTTCATGATGGAGTCGTAGGGCAGCGCATAGGCGATCGCCTGACGAACGCGCTTGTCGTCGAAGGGCTTCATCGTGACATTGAGATCGACGTTGAACTGCTCGTTCTGCATCAATGTCCCGATAACGTTGACCTTGCCGGCCGCGGCCAGTTCCGCGTAGTCCTTCGGGGGCAGGCCGACGGAAACATCGACGTCACCCTTTTCAAGTAGGGCGCGGCGTGTTCCAGGCGACGCGATCTCACGCAGTACGACGCGCTTGAGTGCCGGCATTGGTCCCGACTTCCAGTTGTCGAAGCGGTCGAAGACAATCCTGTCGCCACTTTTCCAACTGCCGACCTTGAAGGGGCCACCACCGGAATCGTTTAGCGAGGTCCATTTAAGAGCCCACGGATCCTCGGTCGTCGCATGCTGCAGGGCGAGCTTCTTGTTGACGACGTAAGGAACCGGAACCGCAAGGTCAGGCAGTGTCAGCTTGTCGGCTACGGGGAGGGTGATCTTGAACGTATGAGCATCGACGACGGAAAACTGCTTGGGATCCGTCAGCGATCCGGCTGCCATCTGAACGGCCGGGAATCCACCGACCGACACGGCACGATCAAAAGACCATTTGACGTCGTCGGCCGTCACGGGGGATCCGTCGTGGAAGGTCGCGTCTTCGCGCAGGTGGAAGATCAGGGTCTTGCCGCCGTCCTGGATCTCCCAGCTTTTGGCAAGCTCCGGCTCTATCTTGGTTGCATCGTACATCACCTTGCCGTCGGGAAGCGTCTTCGTCCCGTGTGTGATCAAGCGGTCATAGAGCTGCCATGATGCCATCTGGCTGAATTCGTTGGCCGCCGGGGCCATGGCGTCGAGCGAATTCGGGCCGTGTTCGGCAACCTCGATCAACACATCCTTCGGGGTTTCGGCATGGGCAGAGGATTGGAGCAGACCGAGCGACAGGGTCGCGAAGATCCATAGACACGCATGTGAGCGATAGACAGACGAGCGAGAACGCTGGAGTTTGCTGCTGGTCATGATGGCTTACCTTCCGCAAGTGTGACAGACGATCTGGGACTTGCAAGCATTATGCCAATTCATAAACATTTGATTATGTTATATATCTTTACAAAGTGCATTATTTATGTAATTGTTCGCGTGCTTTGAATATGGTCAGAGTGCTTGATTTTTGGTCAGGCAAAACACTTGCCTGGGTGCTGAGCAGTTCGGTATCTGTAGGACCGGCAAGGGGGAATGATTGGGGAATAACCATGGATGAAGACGAGGAATCGTCCGCTACCGCGCCCTATGCAGTAGCCATCAAGCGTGCATCGCTCCATCATCATGTGGTCGACAAGCTGCGCGAGATGGTCAGCCGCGGCGATTTGCCGGCTGGCGAAAGACTGAACGAGGTTGCTCTCGCCCAGGCGATTGGAGTCTCGCGGACCCCGATGCGTGAGGCCGTCAAGTTGCTTGCTTCCGAAGGGCTTCTTGAGCTGCTACCGGGTCGGGGAGCAAGGGTGCGGCAGTTTTCGGCGGAGGAGCTGCTGGATGTGTTCGATGTTCTCGGTGCGCTCGAACGACATGCCGTCGAGATCGCGGTATCGAGGATGACGCCGAAGGCGCTCGCCGATATCGAGCGTCTGCACAATCAGATGGGCGAGGCCTACGGGAAGCGGAGCCAGAAGAGCTACTTCAAGGCAAACCAGAAGCTTCACGCTCTCGTGGTCGAGCTGGCGGGTAATCTGGCACTGTCGAACACCCACGTCACATTGACAAAGCAGTCGGTCCATAATCGCCACGAAACGCTTATTTCAGAGCAGCGTTGGAAAGAGTCCGTCGATGAGCATCAGGCTATCTTTGATGCCATCGTCAAAGGCGATGCGACGCTTGCAGGTTTGCTGGTGCTGGATCACAGCCGAAAAACTGGCGCCGCCGTTGTTGACGCTGCCCGTGCTGCAAATGAAATCCGAACGGGTAATAGTCGATGAGCGAATTTGATCTCGTCATAAGGAACGGCGCGGTTGCGACCGCCGCAGGCGTCTTTCAAGCTGACGTCGGTATCAAGAGCGAAAGAATTGTCCAGTCGGCGAGCGGCTGGATGGTCGAATTGCACTGAGAGAACGGAGCGCTAGGTCTCACCAAACGGAAGAGCTACCATGATTTCGGACCGCGCCGAAATCCTCAAATGGACGCCGCAGGCGATGCCGCCAACGGCTCACATTATCGATTGGTTTCACATCTCTATGAAATCCAGAGTTGAATTCCACGTCGTTTTCACTCCGATTTTTATTTCGCGAGGACACATCAAAACAGTTGAGAAACCCTACGGCACTTTGCTTGATGCGGATTGGTCATGGTTCGCAGTAAACAGAAAAATGGGCTCAAGGAATGTGGAGCTGAACAATGCGGGGTCACAATTTTGGAAAATAATCCTTCCTACAATACAAGAATCTATCAATCATATTGGCTGAAATGCTTCTGTAATGTCTGCAAGCTTTCGTCCATCGCATATGTTTTCGACAGATAGGGGATTCCTATATGGCCATAAGCGATGGAAAGCTGGCGCGCGGCCGCTTTTGCATCCATGCCAGCAATTTCCTGACTGTATATAACGGCGACAAGACCGCTTCTGTCCGCGCCTGCCTGACAGTGTATGAGGATAGGCTTTGGTGCCGAGCGTAGGATATCGACCAGTTGATCGGCCCTGTCGGGCGTCATTATCCTTCGCGCCGACATTTTGAAGTCGATATGCTCGATGCCCAGGCGCTGAGCTGTTTTGATCTCCTGATTGTACCAATCATGTTTACTGTTCGCACCGCGTAGATTGACGATCGAGCGAATGCCGTTCTCGCGCACGTAAGTCTCGAGCTGCGTCGGCGACAGTTGAGCGGAGCGATAGAGTTCGCCGGGGATGACGACATGAAAATTACCGTCCCAATGCAGCACGGCCAGATAGATGCCGAACGCCGCGGCTGGTGCCGCAAGTATGGCGGCTAGGAGGCCAGCCAGTTTCGCCTTGCTTGATCGCAGCCAATGCCATCTCGTGTTCGCCTTTGTCGTCGTTGTGACAACGGGATATTCCGATGGCGGGAGAGCAGTACCAATCGCATCCGTCGGATGGTTCGCAAGAGCAGTCGCTGCGGCTGATGGACAGTTGGCGCCGAGGACGGTCCCGATGAGGGTGGTCAGCTCGTCAAGGCCGAAGGGCTTGACCAGATACTCAACCGCTCCGAGCTGACGGCTCTTCTGCCTGTCGGCGACGTGATCGCCGGGGGTGGAGATAATGATCGCAGGTATCGGGGGTAACCGGGATTGCAAACGCTTAAGCAAATCCAGCCCGCAGTCGTTAGGCAAGTCAGAATCGAGAATGATCAACGAATAGGAGGTCGTATCAATTGCATGTACTGCCGCCTGGAGATCGATCACCCAGTCAATGTCCCAGCCTGCCGCGGCGATATTGTCTCGCAAGGCATTTCTCAGGTTCGCATCATCCTCGATCGATAGTATTCGCACGTCTACCCCCACCTTGCGGACTTGCGTGATACATGCAGCTCCTTGCTGACATGCATCTGCGCTACAGCTTGAATTATGGCACGCTAAAGTAATCAAAGTCTTAGTTCGATGGGCGCGAAGCAACCAGGGCTAGGCTGTATGAAGTTGCCGGGCCGAAGGAGGATCGGCAATACTCTGTCCTTGGAAAGTGTGTTTCGGACCATTCGGTTAGCCAGCTTCATAACTTTGGCGATAAGCCGTAGTCAGCAAAGTCCCTTCAGCCGATTGCGATTCGAGGGATTAACTTGAAGCGTTGACAGGGGAGCGTTGACGCCGGCCATTGAGCCGCGAAAGTTTGGATTTTTCGGGTGCCGTCGTTCGTCTTGTAGACGGAAGTCAACATGAGTCGGCGCGACAGTGCGAGTGGCGGCTCAACCCGATGTGGTCTGAGGCCCTGAGCCGGAGCGGGCGGGATTAGTGTTGTGAACGGTGCGGCCCGAGATCGGGTGGGCTAAACTCTTGCTTCCGACGTGAGGTAGGAAACGGCGACACGAGACTATCGATGAATTAACCGAGAGCAGTTTGATTGATGGTTCAAGAGATTTCGAAGCAGGCCCGATCAGAACTCGCCGGAGACCTCGCGGCGACGGCGGTCGAGTTCTTCGCTGTAGCGGCGCAGCGTATAGCTCTCGGTCAGCAGGCCAATTGCCCGGCGCTCCAAGGGGTCATCGACTACCACCAGCGCTTCGCTCTTGGTTTGCTCAAACATTGCTGCCGCCTGCTTGGCATTCATCTGCGGCTGCAGGAATTCGCTGCGGTGGCGGATGAAGTCGGAAAGGCCGTGTTCCTCGTCATCCTTCTCGACCGGGCTGGCATAGACATCCGGTACCAGCACCATACCGGAATATCTCTCCTTCTCGTCGATCAGGATGACGCGCTGCGCCGAGCCGATCGGGAAGGCCTTTCGGAATTCCTCGATACTCATTCCGACATCCGCCGTATGCACATCGGGGCGCATCATGCGCTCGACTGTGAGATTGCGGATCCAGCCGACGTCGTGGGCGCTGCGGATGCTTTCGCCACGCAGATGGAAACGCCAGGTGGCGAAGGAATAGCCGAAGGTCGTGCGCACGACGAGGGACGAGGTGATGACGGCGGCCAGTACCAGCGCGGTGATCGGGAAGTCGCCGGTGATTTCCAGCGCCAGGAACGTCATCGTCAAGGGACCACCGATGATCGAAACGGCGAGCGAGCTCATGCCGACCACGGCGTAGACGACCGGCGTCAGTGTGGCGTGATCGAAATAGGGCGCGCAATAGGCGAAAATCTTGCCGAGCAACGCGCCCATGAACAGCGACGCGAAGAACAAGCCGCCTCTAAAGCCGGAGCCGATCGACACAGCCGAGGCGAGGGATTTCAAAACGAAGAGGCTGACCAGCGCCCATAGGGTGACGTCGGTGGACAGATTGAGATGCAGGGCACCATGGCCGGCGGACAGAACCTGAGGCGATATCAAGGCTAGCAGGCCGACGACCAGACCGCCGAGCGCCGGGCGGAACGGCGGCGCGATGGAGCTTTTGCGCGCCAGTTCCTCGACCCAGGCAACGCCCTGCATGATCAGGATGCCGATGCCGGCGCAAAAGGCGCCGAGCAATACAGCTGGAAGATAATCAGCCGGCACGATCGCGCCGAAATGGCCGATATCAATGGTGAAGTCGTCGCCTGCAAGCAATCTCGCGATCATCGTCGATAGCAGGGCGGAGACGACGACCGGCGTCAGGGTCAGAATGGAATAGGTGCCGATGATCAGCTCGAAGGCGTAAAAGGCGCCGGTCAAGGGCGCGTTGAAAGCCGCAGCGATGGCGCCGGCAGCGCCGCAGCCGACGAGCATGCGCAGATCCGCGCGGCGCATCTGCATCTTGTAGCCGAACTTCGAGGCGATACCGGCGGCCAGCTGAGTGTAGCCGGCCTCTAGTCCGACGGAGGCTCCGAACCCATTCGAGATCAGGTTCTGTACAGCGACAAGGATGCTGTCGGTCAAATGCATACGGCCGCCATGCAGTGCATTTGCTTCGATCGGGTCGACCATCGGCTTCTTGCGGGCGCGGGACATAGTGAAGATCATGAGGCCGAGCAGGATGCCACCAGCGATCGGGGCGAGCAGCAGCAGCGACTTGTCGTCGGCTGCAGCACCGCTTAACCGGCCGTCGCCGGAAACCCGATAGATCAGCGTATGCATGGCACGAGAGGTGAGGCTCATCGCTGTGACAACACAACCAGAGGTGACGCCGACGAAAGCGCCGGCGAAGATCAAGCCCAACTCGTGAACACGAGCCAAGGCACGCAGTCGACCGAAATTCCAACTCTTACGATTTATTGGTGAGCTGAAGGACTTAAACGGATTGTTCATGAGATTCTGTGTGGTAAATTCCGCAAATTGGTTCTTCTTACCACATAATCGGTCGGGAACTGAAAGCAAAGTCAGAGTTTTCCAGCGTTCCAATGGAAGTTTCAAGCATCCTGCGCTCAAAGGCGGGACCGTTCGGACCTCGGCGCTACGCTCCGCGGTTATCGGGAAGTGCGCCGCCTAGGTATTTTCCGGCAGACACAGCATCCGCTTCGGTTTCCGATTTAACGGAAGGTGTGAGTTGCACTGTCTGCCCATCGCAGATCGGCCGGACGGATGCAACAGGCTACCAGCCTTTCGAGACGGTCAGTGTTCGAATCTGCGGAAGTAAGCGCGCGCGAATGCGGCAGCACTGCTGAAGCCGACTTGCTCTGCACTGTCTTCACTCTGGCTCCTTTGGACAGGTTCCGGCGGGCAATAATCAAGGAAATCCTTTGGTCAGGAGTGCCTCCCAAGCCGCGGCTACTCCAGATATTCCGTGCTGCTACAGGCGGCCAAACGCGCTGAAGCCTCGACTGCGGCATCGCAATGAAATCTGCCGTAGCCGTCTTTGGCTAATAGCGGCCGCGTGCGATTTGAAACAGCTTTTGTTCCGACCTCAATCTTCAGAATAGGCTTGACCATATCCTCTCCGGGAGGATAGGGAATGAGCGACGCATCGATCTCCGAACCAACGTGGCCGGAGAATGGATTGCAGCGAGGTTTTTATGTTCACGGCGATTAAGGATTGGCTGGGTTTCGGTGCGCATGACCACCATGCCGCTGGGCATTCCCATGGCGATGCAGGCGGGCACGGCCATACTCACGGGG
>BFBZ01001459.1_pt1 | contig 15647 bp, 14 predicted proteins | sample 1888401 | NCBI WGS metagenome assembly BFBZ01 (sample SAMD00112614, study PRJDB3348) | symbiont metagenome | host: Chara braunii | reverse complement strand
GCGCCTATCACGCCATTGTCGACCGGCCGCAGGGCGCCGGACGTTTCGTCATGCTGACCGACGGCGAGGTGCCGGCCGATCGGGATTTCGAACTGACCTGGACCCCGGCGCCGGTCGAGGCGCCGCAGGCCACTTTGTTCCGTGAACGGATCGGCGGCGAAGACTATCTGCTGGCCTTTCTGACACCGCCGACCCGCACCGTCGCCGATCGCGAACCGCCACGCGAGATCGTCTTCGTCATCGACAATTCCGGGTCGATGAGCGGCGCCTCGATGCGCCAGGCCAAGCAGAGCTTGCTCTTCGCTCTGTCGCGCCTGAAGACCGACGACCGGTTCAACGTGGTCCGTTTCGACGACACCTTGACCAAGCTGTTTCCCGATACCGTCGCCGCCGACACCGATCATCTCAGGACAGCGCGGGATTTCGTCTCGGGCCTCGAAGCCCGCGGCGGCACCGAGATGGTGCCGGCTCTCAGGGCGGCGCTCGAGGATCCGCGACCCGAGGATACGAGCCGCGTCCGCCAGGTGGTTTTCCTGACCGACGGCGCGATCGGCAACGACCAGCAACTGATCGACACCATTGCCCGGGAGCGTGGCCGGTCGCGCCTGTTCATGGTCGGCATCGGCTCGGCGCCGAACAATTTCCTGATGACCCGCGGCGCCGAGATGGGCCGGGGTACCTATACTCATATCGGCTCGGTCAACGAGGTCGAGACACGCATGCGCGAGCTGTTCGGCAAGCTCGAGCGCCCGGCCGTCACCGAATTGACCGCGCGTGTCGACGGCACCACGGCCGACGTGACGCCGGCCTCGCTGCCTGATCTCTATTCGGGCGAGCCGGTGGTCCTGGCCATGAAGGTCGGCGCACTCAGCGGCACGGTTCTGATCGAGGGCCGGATCGGCGGCCAGCCTTGGCGTGTCGCGCTGCCGGTCGATCAGGCGATCGAGGGCAGGGGCCTCTCCAAGCTGTGGGCGCGGCGCAAGATCGCCGATGCGGAAGCGGAGCGGTCGTTGCGGATCATCACCCGGGACGTCGCCGATGCCCGCATCCTGCAACTGGCCCTGACTCATGGCCTGGTCAGCAGCCAGACCAGCCTGGTCGCCGTCGACCGGACGCCGGCGCGTGCCGTCGGAACGCCGCTGACCCGCCACGACCTGCCGCTGAACCTGCCCGCCGGCTGGGACTTCGACCGGCTGTTCGGCACGGCGGCACGGGCGACCGGCGTCGGGTCGACCAGTGCCTCTCTGGAAACCGCCGAGAGCGCCGTGGCCTTGCCCCGGACCGGCACGGATGCCGGGCTCCGGTTGATCGCCGGCGCCGGCTGCCTGATGCTCGGCGCGATGGGTCTTGTCCTGGCGCGCCGGCGTCGCGGGGCAATGGCATGAGCGCCCCGGACCTGGCTCTTGAAGGAGGCGCCGGACGGCGCCTCCTGTTCGTCGTGCCGGCACTCGCCTGCCTGGTTCTCGGCCTCTTGCTGTGTGGCCAGGGCGCCTGGATCCATGTCAAGGCGGCGACCGCCCAGGTCCTGCTCGATCATGCCTTCGCCCGTTCCATCCGCGAGGGGCGTCCGGTCAGGCCCTGGCCCTGGCTCGACACCTGGCCGGTTGCCCGGATCAGCGCGCCACGGCTTGACCGGCAGGTCGTCGCGCTGGCCGGCGAGAGCGGCCAGGCGCTCGCCTTCGGCCCGGGCCATGTGCCGGGGACGCCTGAGGCCGGCGACGAAGGCACCGCGGTCTATGCGGCCCATCGCGACACCCATTTCGACTTTCTGGGCCAGGTACGAACGGGCGACCCGATCGATGTCCTGCGCGCCGATGGCAAATTTGTCCGCTTCATTGTCGACGGCGCGCGGGTGGTCCGTTGGGACGCGTCAGGCATCGATGCCAAGGCCTCCGGCCGGCATCTGGTGCTCGCGACTTGCTGGCCGCTCGATGCCAGGACCGAGGGGCCGCTGCGCTACGTCGTCTCGGCCCGTGTGCTGGACGACTGAGCCTGGGCATGTCCGCCCCGTGCGGTTTGCGATCGGACTCGCTTCCATTTTTTTCGCGAAGCAGCCAAAACCCTCCGATGCCGCCTCGTTCCGCCCCTTCGAAATCCGCAAAGCCTCGTGCCTGGCAGCGCATGCTGTCCGGTCGCCGGCTCGACCTGCTCGATCCCTCGCCCTTCGATGTCGAGATCGAGGATATCGCCCATGGCCTGGCACGCATCGCACGCTGGAACGGCCAGACAACCGGTCATCACATCTTCTCGGTGGCGCAGCATTCGGTCCTGGTGGCCGACATCGCCAGGCGTCTGGAGCCGGGCCTCAGCGCCCGCTGGCAATTGGCCGTGCTGCTGCACGATGCCCCGGAATATGTCATCGGCGACATGATCTCTCCGTTCAAGGGGGTGATCGGTGGCGACTACAAGGCGGTCGAGGCGCGCCTGATGGCGGCGATCCACATTCGCTTCGGCCTGCCCGCCGAGCCGCCGCCGGAGATTGTTGCGCTGACCAAGCGGGCCGACAAGGTCTCGGCCTATCTCGAGGCGACCCAATTGGCCGGTTTCGGCCTGGAGGAGGCGGCCGCGATCTTCGGCGCGCCGCTCGGCGTCTTCGGTGGCGAGCGCGGCATCCCGCCGGTGCTGGTACCCGAGGACGCGGACGAAGCGAAACATGCGTTTCTTCGCCGTTTCGCCATGTTGGAGACACCAGGCTGAAATGCGCATGGGGGAAAATCATGCCGGACCGTCGCAGAATCGCTGCGAATGCATGATCTAAGTTGATCACCGTCGAGGACCCCTCCCGTGAACGTTCATGTCTGTTCGCTTGCGCGCATTGCCGACACGGTGTCGGCCACCGGCGCGCGGCATCTGGTCACCCTGATCAACGAGGGCACCACGGTCGCGCGTCCTGCATCGATCCGTCCGGAGGACCACCTCTTCCTCGGCATGAACGATATCGTTTCGCCGATGGACGGCTATGTCGTGCCGGGTGAAGCGCATGTGGCCCGCCTGCTCGGCTTCGTCGAGGCCTGGTGGGGCAAGAGCGGTGCGGCGAGCCCGCTGGTCGTCCATTGCTGGGCCGGCATCAGCCGCTCGACGGCGGCGGCCTTCATCACCAGCTGTGCGGTCAATAGCGACCGCGACGAGGCCGAGATCGCGGCCGACCTGCGGGCCAAGAGCCCGAGCGCCACGCCCAATGCCCGGCTGGTCGCGATCGCCGACGGCCTGCTCCGGCGCGACGGCCGGATGATCGACGCCATCGCCCGCATCGGCCGCGGCCGCGATGCCTTCGAGGGCGAGCCGTTCTGGCTGCCGCTCGGTCGCTGACTAGCCAGCACGCGTCGAAACGCCGGACCTCCGAAACATCCGGTCATCGCGCGCCACAGGCCTGAAACCTTGGCGGCGCTTGTACGGTGCCGAACGCATCGCACAGGCGGTGCTAACATGGCGAATCGGCCGCCGGAGACTTTGTCGCGATGGAAATCGTTCTTGCTGTGCTCGCGGGCCTTGGCCTCGTGCTGGTCATTCCGATCCTGGCGATCATCGGTTTCGTGCGCTCCGGCGACCTGCAGCGGCGCTTCCGGAATGCCGAAACGCGGCTCGCCCAGGCTGAAACCGAACTTCGCCTGATCCGCGAGGCCATGGCCAGCGGGGTGCCCATCGTACCGGCAACGGGCATCGCCGAAGCGCAGGCACTGGACGCCGCCGAGCCCCCCGTGGCCGACGCGCCGCCTGTCGAACCTGCGGTCGAGCCGATCTCCGGTCTCGAAGCCACGGGCGAGGCGCGGCCCGCGCGCGGCACCGTTCCGACGCTCACAAGTTCCGAGCCGCTGGCGCCGATCGATCCGATCGGCACGCCGCCAGCGTCCCCGCCGCCGCCTTCTCCGCCGGCCAATCTCGGCGGTTTCGAGGAATCCATCGGATCGCGCTGGGCGGTCTGGGTCGGCGCCTTGGCGCTCGGTCTCGGCGGCATCTTCCTGGTCCGCTATTCGATCGAGCAGGGCCTGGTCGGCCCGGGCATGCGCATCGCGCTAGGCGTCTTGTTCTCGATGGCGCTGCTCGCCGGTGGCGAGTGGCTGCGGCGGACCGACAAGGGCCTGCCGACGCTGCCGGTCGCCGACATCCCCTCGGCGATCACCGGGGCCGGCGCGGTCGCCGCCTTCGGCACCATCTATGCCGCGCACGCGCTCTACGACTTCATTGGCCCGGCGACTGCTTTCGTCATGCTCGGCGCGGTCGGCATCGGCACGCTGGTGCTGGCAGGCCTGCACGGACCGCTGCTCGGCGGCATCGGGCTCGTCGCGGCCTTTGCTGCGCCGTTCCTGGTCGCGACCGACAATCCGAGCCCGCATGTCTTCCCGCTCTATGCGGCGGTCATCACGGCCGCCTGTTTCGCGCTTGCCTGGGTCCGTGGCTGGGCATGGCTGACGATCGCGGCGACCGCCGCCTCCGTCGGCCTTTCCAGCCTTGTCCTGGTCGGTGGCGGCGGTGGGTCGACCGCCACCCTGGCCCAGGCCGCGGCCGGGCTGCTCGCGGCGGCGCTGTTCCTGGTCCCGGGCATTCGCTTTGTCGCGCCCCGCGATCGTGGCCTCGCCCCGCTCGCCAGCGCGGTGCTCGTCGCCTTCACCTTCCTGGCCGCGGTGGCCGTGCTCGACGCGCGCCAGGAGACTTTCGCGCTGCTGTTCTTCGCCGCGCTGATCGTGGCGATCATGGCGCTGGTCTGGCAGGCACCGTCGGTGGCGCCAGCCATCGCCGGCGCCGGCCTGTTCACGCTCCTGGTCATGCTCGCCTGGGTCGCCGGCCTGAGGCCTTCGCTCAATCTGGATGCCCTGGCGATTCCCGACCCCTTGCCGGCCGTGCTGTCGCGCATCGTCTGGGCCGGCCTCGGCTTCGCGCTTCTCTACGGCATCGGGCCGGCCATCCTGGCGGTCTATCGCCGCCAGGCCGAAGCCCGCACCGTGCTGATCCTGGCGACCACCTCGGTGGTCATGCCGCTGGCTTTGCTGGCCATCGTCTATGGCAAGGTCGAAGGTTTCATCATCTCGCCGCGCTTCGCTGCGCTCGCCATGGTGCTCGCGGCGAGTTTCGGCGCCGCGACCGAAGCCACTCACCGGCTGCGCTCGGGCCATCGCCCGGGGCTCGCCAGTGCTTCGGCCGTCTATGCCATCGGTGCGCTGGCGGCACTGGCCTTCGCTTTGACGCTGCTCCTGGAAAAGGCGTGGCTGACGCTCGCGCTCGGCGCGCTGATCGCCGGCATCGCCTGGGTCTATACGCTGCGCCCGCTGCCGGCGCTGCGCTGGGTCGCGGCGCTGACCGCGCTCGGCGTGCTGGCGCGGCTCGTCTGGGATCCCGCCATCAACAGCGGCGATGTCGGCCAGACCGTCGTCCTGAACTGGCTGCTGCCCGGTTACGGCGTGCCGGCGCTAAGCGCCGCCCTGGCCGCGGTCCTGCTGCGCCGCCGGCGCGGCGAGGATACCCCGGTCAAGATCCTCGAAGCGCTTGCCATGGTGTTCACGGCGCTGCTGGTCATTGTCGAGGTGCGCCATGCCTTCGGTGCCTATGGCCGAGGGCTGCTGACCCGGGACATGACCTTTGCCGAAGCCTGCACCCATACCGTCACCATGCTGGCCTTCGGCCTCGGCCTGTCGCGGCTCGCCGCGGTGCGCCCCGGCGCGCTCTGGCAGAATGCCCTGCTGATCGTGCGTTACGGCTCCTGGGCCTGGATCGTGGTGACCATGGGCATCATCATGAACCCCTGGCGTACCGGCTATCCGATCGGCTCCCATGCGGTGTTCAACTGGGCGCTGCTCGGTTATGGCGGCGGCGCGGTCCTGGCGATCCTGGCGGCGCTGTTCGAGCGCCGCGCCGGCCGTGCCACCGAAGCACGCGTCATGGCGCTGATGGCGCTGGGGCTGGTCTTCGTCTGGCTCAACACGACGATCGGCGCACTGTTCCGCGGTACGGACCTGACCGAGGGCGAGATCTCCAATGGCGAACTCTACGCCTATTCGGCGGCCTGGCTGGTGCTCGGCATCGCGCTGCTCGGCGCTGGTGCTGCGCTCGGCAGCCGCATGCTCAGGCTGGCCTCGGCCGCTCTCGTCGCGCTCACCGTGCTGAAGGTGTTCCTGCTCGACATGGCCGGCCTGACCGGACTGTGGCGGGCGCTGTCCTTCATCGGCCTCGGCCTGGTGCTGCTGCTCGTCGGCCGCATCTATCAACGCGTCCTGGGCATTGCCCAGCGGCCGCCGGTGGCCACGCCGCCGGTCGTGCCGCCGCCAGCCGAAGACCAGAGCCCGCGCGGCGCCTGAGCGTTCTCAGGAAGCCAGCGTGGCGTGTGAGCGTTGTTAAAGCGTCGCGAGGCCGGCCTTGCCGGCTTCGGTTCCGAACACGATGGCCTTGCCGTCGGCGCGCCAGGCAATGGCCGTGACGGGATCTCCGTCCGGTTCGCGCAGCAGGATCTCGGCGCCATCGTCGATACGCGCCAGCAGGATCAGCCCATCGGCGAAACCGACCGCCACCACCGCGGCCGCGGGATGGCCGGCGACCGTCGTGACGCGCACGCCGGCCTTGGCCGACGGCGCGACCATGGTCGGATTGACACCCATCGGGCCGTTCTTGCCGCTGAACGGCCAGAGGATGGCTTCGGTCGCGCCGGCCGTCGCCAGGAATTTCGCGCCGGTGGTCCAGGAGAATGACTTCACCTTGCCGGGATAACCGGACATGCGCATGTGCTGGCCGTCCTCGATGCGCCAGCCGTGCAATTGCGGTTCCTGCATGGTGGTGACGACGAAGCGCTGGTCGGGGCTGATGGTGACGCCGAGATGCGAGCCTTTCCAGGTCAGCGTGGCCGGTGCCGCCTCGCTGTTCGGATACCAGAGGCTCACCCCGCCATAGTGGGCGATGGCCAGCCGAAAACCCTTGGGGAAGAAGGCGAGGCCGCCGGCGGCCGAAACCAGGTTCAGCTGTTTGGGCTCGCCCTTGCCCTGGGTCGCGAAGGCCTTGCGGCCGACGCTCCAGGCCATGGCGCCATTGGGCCCGAGCGCGACCCGGTCGATCCAGGTGCCCCCGCTGTCGTGCACCGTCGCGCCGCCGCTTTTCAGCGTGAAGCGGACCACCTTGCCGTCGTCGCCGCCAGTGATGAGCGTCGTGCCGTCGGCGGCGCTGTCCAGGATGCCGCCGTCATGCAGCGCTTCGCGTCGGTCGGTCTCGCCGGCCAGCACGATCTCGCCGGACACCAGCGCGAGGACGGCGGTATCGCCAAGGAAATGCGCGGCGAGAACCGGCTCTCCGGCATCGACGGGCCGGACGCGCTCACGAACTGAGGGGCGGGCAGGGGCAGTGCTCATGGCGCCTTGCTAGCCGATGCGCGCGATCATGGCGAGAGGCAGCTTCGCGATGGCTGATTGCATGAGTGCCCCTTTGACTCTTCCGCCACACTCGGTCATTGCAGCGCAAAATCTGCAGCACAGCCCAAAACCTGGAGCAAAGCCTTGGCCGCAGGCACCCCGACCCAAGTCGCCCCGACGCTCGGTTACGAAGCGATCCAGGATCTGACCCGGACCATCCCGTTTCGCCCGCGGCTGACCCGTTTCATCTTCCTGCGCCACGGCGAAACCGAGGGCAATCGCAAGGGCATCTATCAGGCCGCCGATGTGCCGCTGAACGCGGCGGGCGAAGCCCAGGCGGCGGAAGCCGCCGACCGCCTGGCCCTCGCCTCGATCGCCCATGTCGCGGCGAGCCCGATGATGCGCGCCTGGCGCACCGCGGCCATCGTCACCGATGGCCGCGGCCTGACGCCGGAGCCGGACGGCGGCCTGGCCGAGCGCTATTTCCTCGGCCTCGTCGGCACGACCGTCGGCCGGATGGACTGGCGCGACGATCCGCCGGCCTGCGAAACGCTTGCCGCCTTCGTTCACCGCAGCGGCAATTGCCTGTCGCGCTGGCTGTCCGAGGAGGACAACCCGGACGGCGACCTGATGCTGGTCTCCCATGGCGGCCTGCTGCTGGTGCTGGCGGCGCTGACCGGCGTCGACCTGAATGTCGAGCTGCGCCGTAACGCCACGCCGATCCTGTTCACCCGCTCGACCGCCGGCTGGGAGGCGGTCGCCGTCGGTTGAAGCCGATCAGCATTGCCTATTCGCATTCCAGAGTCGGGCTGCGGAAGTCGGTCACCGACCAGCCACGCTCGGTCAATCGTGCGAAGAACGTATAGAAGCACTCCTGCTGACTGACATGGCCGGGCGTTTCCCGCGTCTCGTATTGCACCCCTCTTCGCGTGTCCCGGATTTCGGTGTGCGTTGAGCCGGCGACGACATTTGTCGATATCTTGCGCCATTGGTAGGCCCGCTCGCCGGGCCCGAGGTCGACGATGGTCGTGGGCGGACCGTAGTCGATGATGACGGATTCGACCGGGGCTCCGACATAGTTCTTCATGGTGTCCGACGCGCAGGCGGAAAGCGCCATCGCGGGCAATGGTGAGAGCGCGCGGGCGCTGCTGCGTTCATTGATGTTCATTGTCGATCCAATGGATGTACCCCGCGGGATCAAGCGCAGAGGCGCGTTGCGCAGGCATTGCGCCTGACACCCAGACCACCGCATGGCTGCTGCGCCGCCGTCCGCGACCAGGTTTGCCTGGGCAGTCGGCTACGTCCGAGATGGGCCACGCCGGCGGGCTTCCGGCAACGGATCGTCCGTTACGGTTTCAGCCGAACTCTTTCTTCAAACGGTCGGTATGGGCGCCGAGCGCCGGCACCGGGCCGAATTGCGGTATTTCGCCATCATGCAAGGCGCCGGGCGCCAGCATGCGCTTGCGACCGGCCGGCGTGTCGACTTCGATATGGCGATTCTGCGGGTGGTTGCGCAGGTCATCAAGCGACGAGACGCGGCCATAGGCGATTTTCGCGGCCTCCAGGCGCTCGGCGATCGTCTCGCGCGGCGCGTCGGCGAAAGCCTTGACGATGATCTGGTCGAGCTCGGCCCGGTTCTTCACCCGCGTGACATTGTCGACGAAGCGGGCATCGCCCGCGATCGCCGCATCACCGAGCACCTCGGTGCAAAGGGAAGCCCATTCGCGCTCGTTCTGGATCGAGAACAGGATCGGCTTGCCGTCGCCGCAGGGATAGGCGCCATAGGGCGCGATCGTCGGGTGGTTGAGGCCCGAGCGTGGCGGATAGATGCCGCCATAGGCATATTGCAGATAGGGCACGTTCATCCAGTCGGCGAGCGCGTGGAACAGCGACACCGCGATGTGCCGGCCTTCGCCGGTGATGGAACGGCCGATCAGGGCCTGAAGGATGGCCTGGAAGGCGGTCATGCCGGCCGCGATATCGCAGACGGAGACGCCGACACGAGCGCGCGACGGGCCCTCGCCGGTGACTTCGGCGAGCCCGGCCTCGGCCTGGACCAGCAGGTCATAGGCCTTCAGGTCCTTCCACGGTCCTTCCTCGCCATAACCCGAGATCGAACAGGTGATCAGCCGGGGATATTGCCGGCGCAGGGTTTCCGGGTCGAAGCCGAGGCGGTTGAGCGCGCCAGGCGCGAGGTTCTGGATGAACACGTCGGCCTTGGCGATCATCCGGGCGAGGACGGCCTGGTCGGCTTCGTCCTTCAGGTCCATGACGACCGATTCCTTGCCCCGGTTCAGCCAGACGAAATAGGCGCTCTCGCCATCGACGGCGCGGTCGTAGCGGCGGGCGAAATCGCCCTCTTCGCGCTCGATCTTGATGACCCGCGCCCCGGCATCCGCCAGACGGCTGGCGGCATAGGGGGCGGCCACCGCCTGTTCGACGGAAATGACGAGCAGACCGGCGAGATCGGTTTGCGAGGCGGTCGGCATGGGTGGTCACTCCGGCGGCAGGGTCTTCTCCATAAAGAGGCTGCCGGGGCCTGGTCTATAGGAGCCGAACGCTCCGCATGGCCTGTATCCGTGTTTCGCATAGAGTTTCAGGGCGGCGTCGTTGCGCGGGCCGGTTTCGAGCTGAAGCAGTTCGATGTCTTCCTTTCGCGCCAGATCCTCGATGGCGGTCAACAGCAGCCCGCCGATGCCAAGGCCGCGGGCGTCGTCATGGACGAACATCCGCTTGATCTCGGCCTGCCTGCCGGCCAGCACCAGGCCGACGCAGCCGAGCGCGCGGCCGTCACGGCGCGCCACCAGGAAGCGGGCGTCGGCGGCGGTGAGCCGCTCGACGCCGACGCCATGGCGATGTTCGGCCGCGTAGAGCGAGGCGGCGAAGGCGTCCGAGGCTGCGATCAGCGCCAGGATGTCGGGCTGGAGCGGCGTTTCGAGGCCTATTCGCGTTGCCTCCCTGGTCACCGCAACCCATCCCATTTCGCAATCTGGCTCTGCTCCAGCCCGCCCATCCGGGCATGCGGCCGGCCGCCCGTGGTCATGGCCAGCGCGAACAGGATTTCGTCGGCGCGCGGCGCGTCGGCCACGCAAAGGGTGATGCCGTCGAAATGGCTGCGCACATAGGCGGCGTCCTTGTGGTGGATCGGCACGTCGAGGATCGCGCCCATGGCGCCCATCTTGGTCATGGAGGGCACGATGGAAAGCGCCTGGCCGAGCAGTTCGCGCATGGCATAGCCGCCCGGCACGTGCCAGAGCGCGCCATGCTCCAGTTCGCCGTCGGCGCCGACGATCGAGCCCTTGCCATAGGCTTCGATCGCCTTCGGATCGCCGCCGAGCGCGGCCAGCAGCTTGGTCGAACATTCCAGGCCGAGCGGCTTCAATTCGTCCATCATGCCGGTGACCTCGGCCTCGTAGCGGCCGGCGAAGGGGTTCTTCAGCACGCAGGCGACGAAGCCCTTGAGGATCGGCCTGTCCAGTTTCGGTCCGCCATCATGGCGCACTTCCTCGACCCCGACGACGATCTTGCGGACATTGATGGTCATGGTCTCAACTCCCTGAGGCGTGTGAACGGCCCGATGGTGACGGTCTCACCTTTCAGGCTGAGGGCGGCATCGCGGATGAGGCCGCGCTTGCGGAACTGTTCGGCGCGGGCACGGCCGGCTTCGAGCGCCTGGGCGATATCGCCGGGCGCGAGATCGCCGACGCCGACCGTGACCAGCTTGTCGCCGAGATCGCTGTCGGGATCGAGATCGCGCGCCGGCCGGCGCAGGACCGCGGGATGATCGAGCTCGACGGCGTTGGCGATGAGCGTCGCGGCGGCGTCGGCGGAGGCCGCGTCGCGGGCGAGCACCGTCACGGAATCGGCGATGCCGAGCGAAAACGACCGGCCCTGCGCGCCCGAGGTCGCGATGCCACCGATGCCGTCGCTATAGCCGAGCGTGATGCGGCCGTTCAGTGCCGGGATCGTGCCGCGCGAGAAATCGGCGGCCAGCGCCACTTCCATGGTCTCGCCTTCGGTCAGGAAGATCGCGATGTCGCCGCCGTCATTGACAAAGGCGCGATCGAGCGGGGCGGCCTCCGTCATGACTTCGATGAGTTCGTCGGCGACCGCGCCGGCCACCGCCGCCATCGGCGTCAGGAAAACGCCGGCATGCGGCCGGCAAGCCGCCAGCATGCGTTTGGCCACCGGCGTTTCGACCTGCGGCCGCTCGCTCATCGGTTTGCGCAGTTCGGTCAGCTCGCCGGCCAGTTCCGGCAGGATGGTCTGGAACCGGGCGATCGCGGCCTCATAAGCCTGCTGCACGGCGCTCGCCGCGCCCCATGCCCGGGTCACGACATCGATCGGCCCGTGCTGCAGATGCAGCCGGTCGCCGGCGAGCCATTGCACCGAAGGGCCGTCCCACATCGTCTCAACCGAGCTTGGTCAGGAGCCGGACCAGCGTCTCGGCTTCGTCGCGGCTGAGCGGCGCCAGGGTCTTGTCGGTGACTTCGAGGCCGCGCGCCTTCATCGCCTCGACGGTCTCACGGCCGACATCGGTCAGTTCGAGCAGCACCAGGCGGGCGTCGTTGGGGTCGACCGATGGCGTCACCAGGCCGCGCTTGGCCAGCCGCCCGGCTACCCCGAACATGGTCGCGGGATCGATGCCGACCAGCCGGCCGAGGGCGTTCTGCGAGGTCGGTCCGAGATCGTGCAGCTTGGCGAGCGCCGCGTATTGCACCGGCGTTACCTCGAAACCGGCCATGACCTGTTCGAAGATCGCGGTCGCCCGCTGGTGCGAGCGCCGGATCAGGAAGCCGATCTGGTCTTCCAGCACATAACCCTTCACCGATGCCGGATCGGCGCCGAGCGGCGAGGTTGCCTGCCTGTTAGCTGTCATGCACGGGCTCCCGGAAAAGGCCAGGGATTGTCGCTGTCCCAGCCGTCGATGCGAGCCTGGGGTGCGACATCGCGCAGGATGTCGCCGATCGACACGACATCCTCCATGTGGCCGCCGAGCCTCTCGTAAAGTGTCCGCGGCAAGGTGAACTCGATCGGCGCGACGATGGCCGGCGTCGGCACGTAGCCGAAGGCATTCTTCGGCAATTTGGTGACATCGGCCATGACGGTGATGCCGCCGCCGGGCCAGAGATAGACCGGCGCGCCGCCCATGGTGACGCGGGTCTCGCCGCTGGCCACCGAGCGGGTGAGCAAGACGGGATTTTCGGTGACGCCGGCACGCAGCGAGCCGCCGGCCCCGGCCATGAACAGCACCGTGCAGAGCGAGGGTTCGCAATTCTCGCCGATACGATCGACCACTTTCATCACCGGCTCCGGTATGGCCGCCGGCACCGGCACCAGATTGTCGTCGAGCACGCAATAGAGGAAGTGCTCGCCGGTGGTCGAGGTCATCAGCAGGCGCAGGCCAGGCCACGCCGTTTCCGGATCGATCTTCTGGATGATCGACAGAGGATCCTCGATATCCGTGCCGCCCCAGCCGATGCCGGGATTGGCCACCTGGAAATAGCGGCCGGGCGTCGACTTTCTGCCACGCACCCGGATGCCCGCCTGTTTCATCTCGAGCACGCGGCCGGCCTGATGCTCGGTCAGCACGCCGGTGATGTGGTCGTCGACCACGATCACCTCGTCGACATGGCCGAGCCATTGCTTGGCGAAGATGCCGACGGTCGCCGAGCCGCAGCCGACGCGCATGCGCTGCTCCGGTTTGCCGTCGACAACAGGCGCGGCATTGGCTTCCACCACCACCTCATGGCCGCCGTCGATCACCATGGTCACCGGCTCACCGGCGCACAGCTTGAGCATGGTGTCGCAGGTGACGTTGCCCTCTTTCTTCGAGCCGCCGGTCAGGTGCCGGACGCCGCCGATGGAAAGCATCTGCGAGCCATATTCGGCCGTCGAGACATGGCCGACCTGCTCGCCATTAACCCGGATAGGCGCTGCCTCGGGCCCAAGATGGCGATCGGTATCGATCTTCACCTTGACCCCGCAATAACTGAAAATGCCTTCGGTCACGACCGTGACCGTGTCGACGCCGTCATGCTCGGCCGAGACGATGAACGGCGCCGGCTTGTAGTCGGGATAGGTGGTGCCGGAGCCGATGCCGGTGACGAAGGTCCGGTTCGGATCGAGCGCCTGGCCATCCCAGTCGTTGCGGCCGAATTCGACCAGCTTGCCGCCATCCTCGACCGTCTTGGCGAGCAGCACCACCGGATCGGTGCGGATGAGCTGGCCGTTTTCGTTGGCATAGCGCGAGCAGGCGCCCGACCGTCCCGGCCGGATGCGGCAGAGCACCGGGCAGGCGTCGCAGCGCAGGATGCCGTCGCCTTCGGCGGCGCCGAATTTCTTCGAGCGGGCTTCCCGCGAGAGCTGGTCGGTGGCGGTCATGAGGACCTCCCGAAAGGAGTAGAGAATATTGCGATCGGCCGGAGCGATGAAAACCTCATTGCGCCGCCTCCCGCACCTGCATGGCTTCCCAGAGTTTGTGTGGCAGCACCGGCACCTGGGTCATGCGCACGCCGGTGGCGTGGCGGATCGCCGAGAGGATGGCCGGGGCGGTGGCCACCAATGCCGGTTCGCCGACGCCCTTGGCGCCGAACGGCCCCTCGGGTTCGGTGTCCTCGATCAGCTTGACCACGATGACAGGCATGTCGCCGGCGGTCGGGATCAGATAATCGTGCAGGTTTTCGGTCCGGCCGGGTAGATATTCCTCCATCAGCGCCAGGCCCAGCCCCTGGGCGATGCCGCCATGGATCTGGCCCTCGGTCAGCGTCGGGTTGATGGCGCGGCCGACATCATGGGCGGCGACGATACGGGTGACCTTGACGGTGCCGAGCACCCGGTCGACGGCGACCTCCGCGACCTGGGCGGCGAAGCCATAGGTGGCATAGGGAATGCCCTGGCCCTTGGCGTCGAGCACGGTGGTCGGCGGGTCATATTGGCCTTCGCCGGCCAGCACGACGCCGTTCTCACCGGCTTCCAGCGCGGTGAGATCGATCGCCCGGCCGGCCTCTCCGTCGGTCACCGTCAGCCTTGGCCCGTCCAACCTCAGTTTCGCCTGCGGTCCGGCATTGGCGAGCGCCAGGATCTTGGCGCGCAGGTCGATGCCGGCGAGCCGGGAGGCATTGCCCGACACGAAGGTCTGGCGCGATGCCGAGGTCTTGCCGGCATCATAGGTCCGGTCGGTATCGCCGATGACGAAATCGAAATCGGTGGTCGGCAGGCCGAGCGCATCGGCGGCGATCTGCAACAGCACCGTGGTCGAGCCCTGGCCGATATCGACGGCGCCGTTCAGGAAGGTCAGCTTGCCCTCGGCGGTCAGCGTGATGCGCATGCGCGAGGGGTTCGACATCGAGGTATTGCCGCAGCCGTACCACATGCAGGCAACACCGACGCCCCTGGCGAAGCGACCGCCTTTGGCGTTTTCGGCCTCGGCCGCCGTGACCATTTCGTCGTATTCGGTCTTCACCGCGTCGAGGCATTGCGGCAGGCCGGCGGAGGCATGCAGCACCTGGCCGGTCGGCGTCCGGTCGCCATGGTCGATGGCGTTGACCCGCCGGATCGCCCAGCGGTCGAGCCCGAGCTGTTCGGCAAGGTCGTCGATCAGCGTCTCGCCGGCGATCGCCGCCTGCGGCACGCCGAAGCCGCGAAAGGCGCCGGCCGGAACCTCATGGGTGTGCACGGCGCGCGTCGCGTTCTTCACGTGCGGCACCTTGTAGGGGCCGGTGGCATGAACCGGCACGCGGTTCGCCACCGTCGGCCCCCAGGAGGCATAGGCGCCGGTATTGAAATCACCGGTCATTTCGTAAGCCGTGAAGCGGCCTTGGTCGTCGGCCGAGGCCTTGGCCCAGATCTTCGAGGGATGGCGCTTGGTGGTCGAGGCCATGCTCTCTGTGCGCGAATAGATGATCCGGACGGGCTTGCGGAGGAGCCAGGCCGCGACCGCGATCAGCGGCTGGATCGACACGTCGAGCTTGCCGCCGAAGCCGCCGCCACAGGCCGTCGGTACGATCCGGACCTGGCTCATCGGCACCCCGACGACGCGCGCGACCTCTTCCTGGTCCATGACCGCGGCCTGGGTGCAGGCGGTCACCTCGATGCGGTCGCCGACACGCAGCGCGTAACCGGCTTCCGGCTCGATATAGGCATGTTCGACGAAGCCGGTGCGGAAATGGCCTTCCGCGGTCGCCGCGCCCAGCCGGTGGCCGGTCTCGACATCGCCTGTCTCGAGATAGCCGCGGGTCAGCACCTGTCTCTTATACACATCTAGATGTGTATAAGAGACAGGGCGACGACGACCAGCGTTTCGCCGTCCATATAAGC
>BFBZ01001466.1_pt1 | contig 15659 bp, 9 predicted proteins | sample 1888401 | NCBI WGS metagenome assembly BFBZ01 (sample SAMD00112614, study PRJDB3348) | symbiont metagenome | host: Chara braunii | reverse complement strand
CGCGTGCGACCGCCGGTCCTGATCCGTCCCCGCGCGGAGGTGCCCACCGTGCTGCTGACCTGCCCCAAATGCCGTAGCGGCCTTCAGGTGCCCGACAACACGACGGCGCTGGTGCGTTGCCCCGCGTGCAAAACCGTCTTTTCACCGGCCGAGGGACTTGCGCCCGAACCCGACGAGGACGAACCGCCGGCGAAGACGCGCAAGCCGAGTCGCGGTACGGACGACGAAGACGACCGCCCGCGCAAGAAGCCGCGCCGCGCCGCCCGCGCGGACGAGGAAGACGAGGAGCCGGAGAACCGCGACTTCGACCCGGTAACAGAGGAGGAGGACCGGGCCCGCCGACGAAGGGGGCGCGCCCACGTCGACGATGGGCTCAGCCCAGAGGAGAAGGCCGCCAAGCGGGCGGCATTTCAGCGGGCCGCGTGGGGCGTGCGCCTCATCTGGATCTCGTTCGGGCTGTTTCTCCTCTCGATGCTGGTCATCATCTTCTACTACTTCCAGTACACGTTCCGAGTCGTCACGCCGGGGTACCTCACGATCGCGGGTGCGATCGGTCTGGTCAACTGGCTGCTCGCCGCGATCGGCGTCGGGCTGTGCCTCTCCGGGCCGCGCACACCGGGGCACTGGGGGTACGGTATCGCGGCCGCGGTCGGCGTCTTCGTTCACGGCGTGTTCCTGTTCATCATCGTCACGCACCGAACGGAGAACCCGAGCGGTCGCGATACCGACGGGGTCAGTACGGTCCAGATCCGCTGGTCGCACCTGGCTACGAATCTCGACTACACCATGTTTTACCTGCTGGCCGTGGCGTACTCCGGCGAACAGGGCATCATGGTCCGGCAGCCGCCGCCTCTTTACATGGTGGCCGGTGTTCTCGAGATGGTGCGCACGATGCTCATTATGATGCTGCTGTCGTGCCTGTCGCGAGCGGCGCTGGACGAGGACCTCGCTCACAAGTGCACGCGGGCGGCGGGCGTCGCCTCCATCGCCCCGGCATTCGTCGGTATCGTCATCCTGATCGTTTTTGCGTTCGTCATCGAAACCAACGCCGGTCTGGACCTGTTCGGAAGGATCTTACTTAACACGACCGTCATGGGCGTTCACGCCATCATGATGGGCGTCGTCTTCCCGTCGTTCATGGCCGCGCGCGAGGTGGTCGACGCCTGTGACGAGCCGTTCCAGTCGCTCATACCGCAGTTGTAGGACGGTCCGCCAGACGGTAGCGCGACTCGAAGCACCGGCGCGCCAGGAGTGCGTGATGCCGMCCCCCMCCCCGCTCGCGAACTACACGCCCTACAAGGGCCTCCCGCCGCTCGCGGGGCTCTGCACGATCGAGGAGGCGGCGAAACCCGGCCTGGCCGTGGACGAGTGCGTGCGCCGGCTGAAACGGTTCCATTACGGCTTCAAGCGCCTGCACCAGATCCTCACGGCGCGCATCACGGCCGAACCGATTTACGAACTGAAGACCGGCTTCGCGCACCACGCGTACCTGTGCGCGGAACACGCTACCGCGCTGCGCACGCGCATCGGCGAGATGCGCGAGCCGCCGCTGGGACTGGAAGACGTGCCCCACCCGGCGCTGGAGGTGTTCTTCGACGAGATCCTGTGTGCGCCGACGACGGAGGAGCTGGTTGCGGGTGCGTATCGAACCGCAATCGACCAGTTGTGGCACGGCATCCGAGCGTACCGGGACGACACGAACCCCCTCACGGACGCTCCGAGCCGGCGCGTGCTGCGGTTCGCTCTGGACGAAGCGAACGACATGGCGAACTGGGGGGCGCGTGTAACGAGCTGTCTGGTGGAACCCGGTTCTGAGCGGGAAAACGTACTGAACGAGTGGGGCAAGTACCTGGGGGGCTTGCTCGTCGTGGCCGGTGGCCTTGACGGAACGGCAACCGCCCCGGCGAGCGGGGGGCGCGAGCCGCCCGCGCAACCCTTCACGCAACCCGATATAGTGGCCGCGTTGCACGGGGCCGCAGAGCTCGCTTCATCCTCACTCGGGGGGCTCATGCCCCCCGCTCGCCGCGGGGAGGAGTTTCCCCGGCGCTATTCCGCAAAGCCCTATCAGTACGACCCGGTTCCGAACCGCGACGAGCGGTTCTCCGACCCATGGAACCAGGGTGTGAACGCCGAATCGTTCCTGTACAACCCGGCGTACCCGGCGCGGGCGAAGGCGCTCATGATGCTCTACAAGCGCCTCCGCGAGATCGACGTGCCCGAAATGATGGCGTCGATCATCACCCAGACGCCCGGCAAGCCGTGGGGCTATTACCGCGACATGACTCGCCAATTGTGGGACGAGGCGCGACACGCGATGATGGGCGAGGTCGGGTTCGTCGCGCTCGGTGTGGACTGGACGAAGGCGAAAATCACGCTCAACTGGTCGCACCGGCTCAACACCGAGTGCACGCCGATGGAGCGGCACGGCGTGCTGTACTTCATCGAACAGGGGCTGATGCCCCGAACCGGCAAGCGGTACGAGTTCGAGACCGGCCAGGGGTCCGGTCTGCCGCTCGTCGCGACGCTGCAAGATTTCGACTGGGCCGATGAGGTGCTCCACTCGCAGATCGGCCGGCAGTGGTACGTTCCGCAGTTCGGCGGCCTAAAGGAGGCGCTGGACTACGGCGACGCGGCGTGGTCGAAGGTGCTGAGCAACTGGGCGACGGTGAAGGAGTTGGGGCTCACGCGGCACGAGAACTGGTGGCCGGCGGTGTACGAAATGGCGTGCCGCGCCGAGGGGGTACCGCCGGACGCGGCCGTGCTCGCGTTCGCCGAAACCTACGAGGGGAAGCGGGCCGATCTGAAGGACGTGGGCGAGGGCCTGAGCGGCTGAGGCGGTCGGTCTTCGGGCTCCGACCGGGTTCCCGGTGCGAAACCGCGCTCCGCGCTCGGGCCGCGTGCCCACGCGCAACGCCTGCCCCCATTTGTTAATAATTCAGTATCTGATCCAGCACCCAGCACCCGCGGATGTGCTGTCGCACTTGGCGGCAGTGTTTGAGGATCTTGTGGTCGTCGCACCCGGCGTCTTGGAGCGCGTCCGCAAGAATGGACATCGCACTGAACTCGCGCCGCTCGTACATGTTGCGGGCGAGGGTCATCACATTGTCGGTGCGCCAGTCCGCGCGGAACGGGGCGAACGCGTACGGGTGCCCGTACACCTCGTGGAGCAAGCGGACCGAGTGCAGTGCGGTCGGAACCCACTCGTAGCTCGGGGTCTTCGAATCGAACGGAAAGTACACGAGCCGCGCCAGCCCTTGCCACTCTTCGTACTCGAGGGCCGGCTCGGCCGGATGCGCTTCGCGCACCCGGGCCTTCTGGCGGGCGAGTACCCGGGCCGGTACCGCACAGCCGCCCGCGTCGAGGGCGGACAGCCCGGCCTCCGCTTCGAGCAGATCACTCTCTTCCCCGAACGAGTTCATCAGCTTTTCGGCGATCGGCGCGAGGGCGCCCCGGAGCCCTTCCTGTTGGCGCGGCGCCTCGGTGTACACCTCGGCCAGCGCGACCAGCGCCCGGCACGCCGCCGGGAGCCGCTTCCACGTCTGCGCCCGCCGGGCGCACGCCAGCAGGTACATGCGGCTCTGCCGGGTCTGTGGCCGCACGCTGCCGAGCGTGCGCATCGGGTACAATTCGGCCAACAGTTCGTGCGGGTCGGTGCTGTTGCGCCAGAGGTGTTCGTTCATATTTTGCGCCGCGTCGACAACGGGAACGGCGAACGTGAACGGTGAACCGGTCAGCCGACCGCGGGCGGCCCCAGCCGCTTGAGCGCGTCGGCCAGTTGTGTCTCGAGCGATGCGACACGCGCCTTGAGGGCGTCGAGCTCCGCGACCGCGGCGGACAACTTGGCGTCCAGAGCGCCCGCGGGGGCCGGCGCCGGCCGGGCCGCGGGGGCGGACAGGTCGGCCACGGCCGTCGGCGCGTGCGAGTGGTGCGCCTTCAGCCGGACCAACTCGTCGGCCGCGTGGAACCCGTGCGTCACCACCGCGCCGCGCCGGTCCGGCTCCGTCAGGTAAACGACCAGGCGCCGCTCCACCAGCGGCTTCAGCACGTCCTCAAGGGCGTCGAGCGAGTCGATCGGGGCCATGCGGGCGGCGCGGGTGCGCAGGTCGCCCTTCGTCTGGGGGCCGCGCAGGAGCAACTCGGCCAGTACCGCGAGTTCCGGGCCGCCGTTCGTCCACACCGCGTACAGCTCGTGGCGGAACCGGTCCACCCGGCCGCCGGTGATGCGCGTCACCAGCCCGCGCGGCTGGAGCGCCTCGACCACCTCTTCGACCTCCACCTCGTCCAGTTCCAGGACCGGGTCGCGGTTCGATTTCTGGTTGCACCCGGTGACGAGGGCGTTGAGCGAGAGCGGGTACGAGTCCGCGGTCTTCGAGGTCTTCTGCTTTTCGACCAGCACCCCGAGAATGCGCCGCTCGATGGGCGAGAGCGGGTCCCAACTCGGCCCCGGCGCGGCGGGGGTCGGGGCTGTGGCGGACGCGTTCGGGGCCGGCTGCGGTTGGGGCGATGGGGTCGCGTCCGCCGACATGTCAACCGCTCCGGAGAAGGGCAAGGGCACGCGGGTCCGTTCCACGTACTTTTGTCTTACGAACTGTGAGAAGGGCGAAAAGTGGTTCGACAACCGCGCCGCCGCGTTCTCATCGAGTGCGGCGGCCGCCCGGTCCGTTATTTCCCCGGGAACCTGGCGGGGKCGGCGACGAGCGGGTCGAGCGGATCGCCGTTGAGGGCCTTCATGAACAGCACCAGGTCCGCCTTCTCCTGTGCGGTCAGGTTCAGCTTCAGCGGGACGATCGGTTTCCTCGTCGGGCCGTAGGTCCTCACCGCGGGATCGACCGGCTTGCCCTCGGCGCGGGCCTTCACGTAAGCGGCTTCGGCGGCGGTGTCACGCATCTTCTCGTCCAGCCACGCGTTCACGTTGCCGCCGCGGTCGTAGAACTCGACCACTTCCTCCAGCGTCTTCTCATCGCCGCTGTGCATGTACGGCGCCGTTTGGAGCAGGCCGCGGACGCCCGGCGTCTTGAACGCGCCGACGAACGCGGTGTCCTTGTGCCCCGTGGGCAACCGCAGGAACCGGCCGAAATCGTCGAGCGGCAGCTCGCCGCCCTTCGCGCCCACGCCGAGGTTGTGGAACGTGTGGTCGGTGTACGTGTCGCCGGTGTGGCAGTTCGTGCAGCGGGCCTTGTTGAAGAACAGGTCCCGACCGGCGAGCAGCCGCTTTCCGACCGCGTCGGCCCTCGCGGCGTCCCTGTCGGCGTCCAGGCCGAGGTCTTTCAGCGCGGGGCCTTTCGCAGCGAATTCGGCCTTCAGCACGGCGGCGTAGTCCGCCGCGGTTAGTACGAACTTGCCCGTCTCCTCCTCGGTCACGCGCGCCCGCATCGCGGCCTCGGCCCGGTCGTGCAGGCTGTTACCGAGGAGCACGGTGCGCTCGTAGGTCGCGACGGCCTTCGCGGCGGCGTCGCGGGTGGGCGCGTGGCCGAACACGGCGTTGAACGCCTTCACGAACTCCGGGCTGGCGCGGAGCCGGGCGACGGCCTCTTCCCACGGGTCGGCCTTCCCGCCGAACATTTCCTTGTTGTTGCCGACCGGCCCCTGGGCCTGATCTTCGAGCGACGTTCCGCGCCCGTCCCAGAACTGGAGCCGGTTGTACGCGGCATTGAACACCGTGGGCGAGTTGATCGGTCCGAGCGCGCTGTTGATGCCGGTGGAGGTGCGCTTGCCGTCGGAGAAGCCCTTGGTCGGGGCGTGGCACGTGGCACAGGAGACGGTTCCGTCCGTGGACAGGATCTCGTCGTAATAGAGCTTCTTCCCGAGCGCCCATTTTTCGACCGTCATGGGGTTCTCGGCCGGCACCACCGGCGCCTGAGTGAGGCCGAGCGGCACCTTCAGCTTGACCACCTTTCGCGTCACCTTCAGGCCCGTGGCGGGGTCCGCGTCTTCTTGCGTGCCGTCGGTCCAGAAGCCCTTGAGCGCCTTCCACTCCGGCTGGTTGCTGGTGACGAACACCATCGGCACGCGGTCCTTGAACGGTGTCATCTTCGACTCGTCCGGCAGCAGAAAATCGGCCGGTTCGAGTTTGGGCTGCGCGAGCGCCGGGGCCGCGCCGGCGAGCAGCGCGAGCGCGGAGAAGAGCCTGTGGAGGGTCATGGGGGTCCTTGGGTTCGGGAGCGGAGACGCGGTGCGAGCAACCGGTCGCGGGGCGGGGTGTCGTGTACCATCCGACCGCATTTGTGGCAACCGGTGTGCCCGCGCCGCGCGGCGGCGAGAAGCGGCAGCGGCCCAACAACGGGCGGAACAATCTGAAGGAGTCCGGCGGGCCAGCGAATAACAGAGTATCGTTAGGCCCCCGGCGCGGACCCGTCAACGCCCCGGCGCATCGGGTGCGCATTCGTGAGGAATCGGTGGGACCGATGCGAGTACCGCGGGCAGATCGGTCACGGGCGGCCGATCGGCGGGACCGGCCGCCGGGGCGAGCGCCACGTCCGAGTGCGGGKGAGAAGGAAATCGCCACCGGGGCTCGGCGCCCGCCAAACCGGATTGCGACACTTGAAGTGCAACGGCCGCCCCGAAAGCCGGCCGCTCGAACGAAACACCACAGGTACTCACGCGGTCCGCAGCCGTTCGCCCAGCCGCTTCAACCCTTCTTCAACCGATACGGACGGTTCGTAGCCCAGATCGCGGCGCGCGGCCGAGATGTCGTACCAGTGCGACGTGGAGAGTTGGCTCGCGACGAACCGCGTCATCGGCGGTTCGCCCGGCAGCGGGAGCAGCCAGTACACGTATTCGAGGACGCGCCCGGCGAGCTTGGCCTTCCACGCCGACACGCGCCGCGTCACCGGGGGGGCGCCGGCCTCTACGAGAATGCGGTCGATGAACGGCCACAGTTCGACGGGCTCGCCGTTGGAGACGAAGTACGCCTTGCCCGCGGGCCCGGTGCCGATGTCGAGCCGGTCGGCCGCATCGAGGTGCGCCTGCGCGGCGTTGTCGATGTACGTGACGTCCACCTTCACCGGGCGGGAGCCGATCCGCCGCAGCTTGCCCTTGCGGGCCGCGTCGATGATGCGCGGAACGAGGTGCGGGTCGCTCGGACCGAAGATCAGGTGCGGGCGGAGCGAGACGGTCGCGAGGTCCGGACCGTTCGCGGCCAGCACGGCCTTTTCGGCCGTCGCCTTCGTTTCGGAATACGCCGCCTCGAAGTGCTTCGGGTACGGCAGCGCCTCGGTCGCCCCCTCCACGTCCTGGCCCGCGTGGACGACGCTCGGCGTGGACGTGTACACCAGCCGCCGGACGCCGTGCTTTTTGCACGCGGCGATCACGTTCTGCGTACCGGTCACGTTCGTGTCGAAGAACGCGGAGTACCGGCCCCACACGCCGGCTTTCGCCGCGACGTGGAACACGACGTCGCACCCGCTCACGGCCCGTTCGACGTCGGCAAGTTGCGCGAGGTCGCCGAGCGCCTGCTCGACCCCGAGTTCGTCCAGCCACGGGTACCGCGAGCGGGTGAACGAGCGCACGGAGTCCCCCCGCTGGCGGAGCAGTCGCGCGACCGCCCCGCCGAGGAACCCACCGCCACCCGTGACAACCGCCTTCACGCTTCGGCCTCCGGGACCCACTTCGGGCCGAGTTGCTGGTCCGCCCACACGGCCAGTTTCTCGCGAAAGATCTTCGAGTTGTGCCGCACGTCCACGGGGAAGTTCGGGTGGTCGAGAAACGTCGTGATCCCGCGCACGTGGTCGAACCGCCGCGCGTGCGCCCGGAGGGCGGCCGCGATATCCGCCGCACGCGTCGGGTTGCCGAACGCCCCTTTCGGAAGCGGCTCACGCGCGACCCGCTCGACGCACAGCACCGGGTGCGTTGTGCCGTTCCGTCGAACACCCACGAGCGCTGTTCGTGCTACGCCGGCGACCGTGTTGAAGATCGGTTCCACCATGTCCGTGAACAGCGTGCCGTGCGGGGTGGCAACACGATGCGACTTCCGACCGCAGAACCAGAGCCGCCCGCGGTCGTCAAGATAACCGACATCACCCATGCGGTGGTACACTTCGCCGGTCTTCGGGTCGCGAATCTTCGCGAGTCTGGTCGCATCGGGCCGATTGTAATACTGCCGCGTGACGACCGGTCCACGAACCACGAACTCACCGACCTCGCCCGGCGGTACGGGGAGCGAATCGGACCATTCTGCGATCGGTTCGTCGCTGATACGAATGACGCGCACCTCCATCCCCGCGACGGGCCGACCGACGCACACACCCTTACCACGCTCGGTGAGAAACCGCGTTTCCGTGAGAATCTCGCGGCTGCCGATGTTCGCAACGGGGAGGGCTTCGGTCGCTCCATACGGCGTGTACACTTCCACGCCGTCGGAAAGGAGCCCGACGAACCGTTCGATCGAGGACGCTGAGGCCGGCGCGCCCGCGGAGATGACGCGACGGAGGGTGGAAAGACAACCTATCCCCCCGGCCCCCCTCCCTTCAGGGAGGGGGGAGGAAGAACCCACCCCCCAGCCCCCTCCCTGCAGGGAGGGGGTGAACGCGCGCAACGCCTCTTCCGATTCCGCAGAGGAGACGGAGTTCCGAAGGTCTTGCTCCCCTCCCTTCAGGGAGGGGTTGGGGGGGGGGGCTTCGGTTTCCTCCCCCTTCCCTTCAGGGRGGGGGGCCGGGGGGGTAGGTCTTTGCGGCAAGTCCCCCAACCGCCGGATCACCGCCGGCGAGCCGAACATGTTCGTCACGCCGAACTGGCGGATCTGTGCCACCGCTTTTCGCGGGTCGATCCGCGCGGGTCGGCTCGCGTCCATGTCCGGGATCACGCACGTCATACCGAGCGCCGGTCCGAACAGGGCGAACAGCGGGAACGTGCAAAGGTCGATCTCGCCCGGGGCGATGCCGTAGGTCGATTTCAGCAGCTCCACCTGCGCAGCGAAGATGCCGTGTGTGTACACGACGCCCTTCGCGACGCCCGTGCTGCCGCTCGTGAAGAGGATCGCGGCCGGTTCGTCAGCCGTGGGTTCGGGGATCGGATACGCGCCACACGCGCGGCCCGCGGTCCGCAGTCGTGCCACCGAGGTGTCGCAGGCGAACCGCCACCGGCCGACGTTCACGGTCGTGCGAACCGTCCGCTTCGCCCAACCCAGTACGCGACGGGCGGCGTGGGCTTTGGCGATACCGACGAACCCCTCCGGCCCCGCCTCCGCGAGACACGTACCGAGGTTCTTCACCCCCATGCCGGGATCAATCAGCACCGGCACCGCGCCGACCTTGAACAGCGCGAACGTGAGCGCAAAGAAGTCCGGTGACGGGGGCACCATGAGCGCCGTCCGGGTCCCGCGCCCGATCCCGGTCGCGTGGAGCCCGTGGGCGATGGCGTCGGCGTCGGCGTTCAGTTCGGCGAAGCGGATTGCGTGATGATCAGAGGGGCCGTCGGGGCTCACGCGCCCGCGGGGGGCGTGAACCGCCACCTGGGCCGGGTGCGAAGCCGCCATGCGTGCGAGGTGCGAAGCGACGTTGAGTAACGGCACGGCGTTCACGCTCAGCCCGGCGCACTGGGGATTTGTTCGGCTCGGCGCTTCAACGAATTCGCGGGCTTGAACCTCACGGCCGACTTGGGCGGCACGTCGATCCGGGCGCCCGTCCTCGGGTTCCGGGCAATTCGCGCCTTTCGTTCAAACACCTCGAACGTGCCGAACCCTTCGATCTCCACTTTCTTCTGCTTCATCAGCAGCCCGGCAAGTGCATCGAAGACCTTCTGCACCGCGTCTTCGCTACCGAGGGATCGGCTCAGTTCGGGTGTGGTCACGGCGTGGCCTCAATGGGATACCGCTGCAAGAACTCCCACACGCGCATAATGGCGAGTTCGCCCGCGTCGTCCAGGAGGTAATGCCCGCAGTCCGGCCAGGTGTGAACCTCGGCGTGGGGGAAGTGCCGCTTCCACTCATCGAGGAAGTGACCGTCGAACACGAAGTCCTTCATCCCCCACAGCAAGAGCGTCGGCGTGGCCCGGAACTTGTCCAGAGATGCCGCGGCGCCGCTGACGATATCGAACCCTTCGTCACCCGGTTTCAGCGGGATCGTCTGGACGAACTTCAGCACCGCCACGCGGTGGGCCGGGGTGTCATACGGGGCGAGGTACGCCGCCTTTACATCGGCCGGGAGCGGTTTGCGGGTCGCGCACCACTTCGCGGCGTATTTGCAGAACGCGTTGCGCTGGGTGATGAGCCACGCGCCGAGCCGGGTGTTGCGGCCGAGCCACAGCGACCGCGGGAGCTTCTTGCCGGGCGGCAGGGGGAACGCGCCGGTGTTGCTCGCGACGATTCGCTTGATGCGGCCCGGGTGCCGGGCCGCGAAGCCCATACCGATCATCCCGCCCCAGTCGTGTAGTACGAGCGTGAGGTCTTTGGTCAGCCCGCGCTCTTCGAGGAGCCATTCGAGGTCGTCGATGCGGTGTTTCAGCGAGTAGTCGTACGCGCTCAGCGGCGGCTTGTCTGAGAGCCCGCAGCCGATGTGATCGGGCACGATGCAGCGGTACGACTCGCGGAGCGCGAGCACCAGATTGCGGTAGTAGAAGCTCCACGTCGGGTTGCCGTGCAGCATCACGACGGGGTCGCCCCGGCCCTCGTCCAGGTAGCTCATGCGGAGCCCGCGCCGCGCCGCGATCCGCGGCGTAAACGGGTACAGGTCCGGCGCGGGGTTTGGAAACGGGGGCGTTTCGTCGTCGGACGGAAGGCGGGTGGTGCGAAGGGGCGGGGGCGCGTCGGACCCGGAAGCCGCAATGTTGCTCATATCGCTTTGCGTTCCCGGGGCGGTGCCCCGGGCTGAGGAACCCCAGCCCGTCGGGCTGAAGAATTGGTTTCACCCCGCGGGGGGAGCTTTTCGGCCCGCGGCACCGCCCCSGGCGGCGCCGTCACCACTCCAGGCCGAGCATCAGGCAGTTCAGCCCGCTGCCGATGCCGAGGAAGCCCACGCGGTCGCCCGGCTGGAGGAACTCGCGCTCCTCCGCGATGGCCGCGGTGATGGGCAGCGACACCGTGCCGACGTTGCCCAGGTACTCGAACGTGCTGAACTCTTTTTCCCGCGGTATGCCGATCGCTTTCAGCACCGCGTCCCGGTGGCCGGCGCCGACCTGGTGGCAGATCACCTTGTCGAGCTGGTCCGTGCGCCAGCCGAACTTGGCGAGGAACTTGTGCCAGGTGCGGTTGCCGAGCTCGACGCCGTACTTGAGCACCTCACCGGCGTGCGTCTCCATGAACGGGATCATCACGTGCCGCAGGCCGAGATCGACGCCCTTCTGCACCAGCCCGGTGGCGTTATCGACGCCCTTTTGGACCAGCTCCGCGGCATTGTGACCGAGGACGCGTTCCACCGTGCCGACCGCCGCCGGCAGGAGGGACTGGAGCCCCCACCGGCACAGCGTGTTGTGCTGCGGAGCGTTCTGGGTGACGCCGCCGAGCAGCTTCCGCCGCTTCTCGCGGGACAGCTCTTCGCTCACCACCAGCACCGCCACGGCCCCGGAACCGCCGGTCAGCGTCGCCACGCTCTCGCGAAACAGCTCGACCGACTTCGTCCGCACCATGCGGTCGATGACGTTCTCGTTGATCTCGCGGGCGGTCTCGGCGGACACCACCAGACCGGCTTTGGCCTGCCCGAGTTCGATCTTGTTCGCGATCTCGACGATGCCGTTGAGGACGCCGAGGCAGGCGTTCGACAGGTCGAAGACGGCCGCGTTCGGGTTGATCTTCAGCTCGTGGGCGACGGCGCACGCCGTGGCCGGCTCGAAGTTCTCGCGGCACACGCCGGCGTAGATGAGTACGTCGACGTCGGCGGCCGACATGTCGGCGGCGGCGAGGGCCTTTTTCGCGGCCGCCGCCGCGCCGAGCGAGAGCCGGTAGCCCGGCTCCCACCACCGCCGCTCGTTGATGCCGGTGAGCAGTTCCAGTTGCCCCGGCGCCATCTTGAGCGCCTGGTACACGGGCGCGAGGCGCGTCTCCAGTTCGGCGGTGGACACCACCACCGGCGGGAGTTCGTACCCGATCGCCTCGAGATGGACGCGGTTGTAGTTCATGCGCGAGGKCGGCAACTTCCGGTGTTGGGGCGAGTGCGAGTCTTGGCCACCCGACAAGAAAGCGTCTGCGTGTCGGCAGTCACTCTAGGGAAAAGTCGATCATCTGGTAGATAACGCGACCGTCCACGGTGAGGAACCCGTTTGCGGTGAGGCGCCGATTATGGTCATCCGCCGCAACGATTTCCAGTACGACCGTCACCTCGCGGTCGGTGGGGAGCACCTGCCCGCGGTACACCCAACTGTGTGGGCGGTTCACGGCGACCGTCTGCCACGGTTTCCCCTCAGCACCCCAGCGCCGCCACGCGGCGTACTTCAGGAGCTGCAAGAACGACTCCAGGCCGAGCGAGCCGGGCCACACCGGGTCCTGGTAGAAGTGGGCCTTGAAGAACCAGAACTCGGGGTCCACCGTGATCGTTCCGACCACGAGCCCCAACCCCTTCGCGCCGCCGTCCGGGACGTAAGCGGTGACGCGGTCCACCATGCGCATCATCGGCGCGGGGAAGGGGGCGGCGTGTGGTAGCACGTCACCCTGAGCGCGTGCGAGTTCCTGTTCATTGGGCCAGGGCACCTTCGCGTCACGGATGCCGATCTGGTTCGCCAGCGCCGGTTTCGTGAAGAACCCGAAATACGTGGTTCCTTTGTAGACGTCGCCCTCACGATCCCGCACCAGCATGTCGTAGTGCTGAATGATCATGCCGGCGGAATTGGACACGCTCGTCATCTTCACGGTGATCGTCAGCGTGCCCGTGGCGGGCGTGATCGGCCGGAACTGCGTCGCCTTCCCCCCCAGGTTGCGGAAGCTCAGATCCTCCTTGCTCGTGAGGGCCGATCCGCAGTACGCGGCGAGCCAGCCGCACGGTTGGAGGGCGATTTCCAACAGGACCGCGAACGGCATGTTCTCGCACCGGTTCGCGTCGAAGTACCACGCGTCGGAGGGGATCGCGTATTGTGCTTCGCACGAGGCGCCGGCCTTCAGCACGAACGGTTCGCCGGTGACCGCGGTGATGCAATCGAGGAACTGGAACGGCGGGCCGGGCAGCCGCGCGATGACCCGCCCGGAGTCGAAGATGCGGTACGGGTCACCGAACGCCTCCGACGGCTTGCCGTTGGAGTACGCCATGATCTTGGCGGAGTCGTACAGCGGCAGACCCACCCCCCGGCCCCCTCCCTGAAGGGAGGGGGTGAACGCGCGAGTCGCCTCCTTGAACTCTCCAGAGGCACTGAGATTCCGAAGGTCTGGCTCCCCTCCCTGAAGGGAGGGGCCGGGGGTAGGTCCTCTTCGTGCCCACACGGTCTCCAACCGCTCGCGCGACAGGCCCGACATCCGCAGGCTCATGTTGGTGATTTCGACGATCGGCTTGCCGTCGGCGTACATGAGCGCATCAGCGAGGCAGTACGGTTCCGGGCGGAAACCGAGTTCCTTCACCGTCACTTCGTAGGTCACGGTCTTTGTCGTCGGGAGCACCTGACCGCGACACTTCAACCGGCTATTAACGCCCGGTACTGGTTCGTGGACGACCTCGGCGCGCTCCCCCACCCAGCCCATTCGCATCAGCAGCACGCGAAGCGTGTGCAGGCAGCACTCGTACATGAGCGTGCCGGGCATCACTTGGTCATCCACGAAGTGGCAGGKGATGAACCAGTCGTCCGGATGGATGTCGAATTCGGCCCGCACAAAGCCGATGCCGAACCGCCCGCCGTCCGGTTGGAGGAGCAGGACACGGTCCACCAGCCTGAGCATCCCGCCGGGGATTGTCGCGGGGTGTTTCAGGTTCGCGTGGGCAAACTCCGGCCCAAATGCGGTGACCAAATCGCCTGCACGGAGCGCGGTCACCTGATCGGCCGTGAGCGAGCACGGCCGCCACGGCACGAAGTCGCACCCCTCGGCCTTTTTGCCGGGGCGGTGCTGCTTGTCGAGGGTCGTCTGAACGATGCCCTTCCCGGCCGCGAGCGCTTCCGCGGTGAAGAACCCCGCCACGCCGTTTCGCATGGTGATGAGTGGTTCGCCGTTTCCAGGAGGGGGGGTGGGGGGGAACCCGTGGGGGGGGCCCCCTGGATAAACGGTGCCGTCGAACCAGAAGTGAAACAGCCACGACCCGGCCTGCTGAACGAACCGGTCGATGTGGATGTCGTACACCACCGTCTCACCGACCGCCGGCAACCCACGGTGGAACGAGACGACCGCGTCGAGGAGGCGGTACACGGCGAGGCCGCGGGTCTGGAAGTCGATGCCCAGATAGCCGGAGAGGAACAGGTCGGCCTGACCGCTCTCGACGCAAATCGCCGTGGGGATGCGGCCGGCTTCGAGGTACCAGCGGTCCGTGTGGACCGTGTGCTCGGTGACGACACGCCCGCTCGTCATCGACCGCGGTTCGCCCTCAATGAGCGTGATGCGGTCCACGAGTTGGAGCGGACCGTCGGGCAGGCGCACGCGGGTCGGGAACGTGTCCACTTCCGCGAACAGCGGCCCGAGGGCGTTGGCGATTTTGCCCGCAGCGAATTCACAACACTGTTCGTAGGTGAGACCTACCCCCCCGGCCCCCCTCCCTGAAGGGAAGGGGGAGGAAGAACCCACCCCCCAGCCCCCTCCCTGAAGGGAGGGGGTGAACGCGCGAGTCGCCTCCTTGGACTCTCCGAATGCTTCGCGTATCCGGATGTCTTGCTCCCCTCCCTTCAGGGAGGGGCTGGGGGTGGGTTGCCTTTCTTCCTCCCCTCTCTGAAGGGAGGGGCTGGGGATGAGTGCATTCCCACCACGCACCCAAGCGTCGAGCAGCGCTGTCTGGAACCGCAGCACGCCGGCGGCTGACTCCATCAGCTTGCTGTTGACGCGGAGGAACGCTTCCTGCGCTTGCGCGTTCAGGGTTTGCACGTTCGCGGCCGATTCGATGAGCGGGGCGATCGTGGCGGAAAGCGCCACACCACCCGCGCTCACAGCGGTTACTGGCACGGCTGTTTCGACGAACGTGGGCTGTGGTGCTTCGGCACGCGCGATCGGTACTCGTGCCGGCGGCTGGTTCCGTACAGCCGGTTCATCTACACGTACCGCGTGTACGACCGGCGGTGCTTCGCGCACGACCGGGCGCGCGCCGACCGGGATCGCGATTTCGGGGCGGTTCGTGCCGTCCGGTTCCCGGTGCCCGACGCACGCCGTCTCGGTGCCGTACAGCGCTGCCAGATCGACCGGCAGGCGCTCGGCCGCGAGGTGCGCGACCAGCCGCAACACCTGCGAAACCGCGTCCTGCCGCGCCGCGTGCGCCGCGCGGGCGAAGTGCCGACGGTCGCCGAGGATCGCGCCGATCATGCGGGTACACGAATTGCCCGGTCCGACCTCCACGAACGCCCGCACCCCGTCGCGGTACGCGGACTCGATCACCCGCGGCACGTCGATCGGCCCCACCAGCCCGGCGGTGATCGACTCGGCGCACAGCTTCTCACTCGGCCGGTAGCTCTTGCCCCACGCCCCGCTGTAGTTCGTGACCCGCGCCGGCGGCGTGACGGGCAGCGTGTGCAGGTCGCGGTACGGCCCCTCGACCGGCCGACCCGCCTCGCAGTGCGCGAGCGTCACCCCGTCCAACAGGTGCAGCGGCTTGTTGAGCGCCGCGGCCAATTTC
>BFBZ01001465.1_pt1 | contig 15669 bp, 7 predicted proteins | sample 1888401 | NCBI WGS metagenome assembly BFBZ01 (sample SAMD00112614, study PRJDB3348) | symbiont metagenome | host: Chara braunii | reverse complement strand
GATCCTGTACGAATTGCTCATCGGCCAGCCCCCGTTCCCATCCGACTCCCCGCTCAAGACCCTCTACCGGGTCGTTCACGACGCGCCGCCGCCCGTCTCCCGTCATCGTCCCCGGTTATCGGCCGACCTGTCCACGATTTGCGCGAAGTGCATGGAGAAGGMCCCGGGCCGCCGGTACCCGACGGCCGCGGCACTCGCCGAGGACCTGCGGAGGTATCTTGAGTCCGAGCCGATCCTCGCCCGGCCCATCGGTCCGATCGGACGGCTCACCCGGTGGGCCCGGCGGAAGCCGTCCCTGGCCGTCATGGTGTCGATAATCGCCGGGACCGTCCTCAGCGCGTTCGTCCTGGTCGTGTGGCAGTGGCGGGTGGCGGACGACGAGCGAGACCGTGCCGCGAAACTGGCCACGTCCGAGGCCGGCGCCCGGACCGAAGCCGTGGAACAACGGGACGGCGCGAACCGGGCCCGCCAGCGGGCCGAACGGTTATCCGCGGAACTGCTACTGGACCAGGGCGTGCGGTCGTGCGAGCAGGGCGACGTTCATCAGGGCCTGCGCGAACTGGCCCTTGGGCTGGAGCAGGCGGTCGGGGCCGGGCTCGACGACCTGGAGCCCGCCTTCCGGGCCAATTTGGCCTGTTGGGCCGACCGGTTGGTCGTGCCGTCCAAGGCCCCGGTGTTCCCGTCGGCCGTCTTGTCCGTGGCGTTCAGCCCCGACGGGAAGAAACTGCTCGTCGGGCTCGGCGCACACTCTGGTCGGACGGGGGGCGTCCAGTTGTGGAACCCCGACACGTGGACGCCGGTCGGCCCGGAACTCCGGCACGACGCTCATGTCGGGGCGGTCGCCTTCAGTCCGGACGGGACCCAGATCTTGACCGGCGCGGACGACGGGACCGTCCGGCTCTGGGAGACCGCCACCGGGCACCTGATCGGTGCGCCGATCCGGGAGTTGAAACGGGTTCGGACCGTCGCGTTTGGCCCCGACGGCCGGACCTTTGCCGCTGGCGGTACGACCATCGACCGTGGTGCGTCGGGCGAGGTCCGCATTTGGGACGCCGGTACCCGAAAACCGGTAGGCCCCGCGGTGCCTCATCCGGGGGATGTATATTCCGTGGCGTACAGCCCGGACGGGAAGACGCTCGTGACCGGGTGTCACAGCCCGCCCGAGGGCGGCCAGGCCCGGCAGTGGGACATCGCGACGGGTCGGACGGTCGGTCAGACGATGGTTCATGGAGCCTGGATCACGGCGGTCGCGTTCAGCCCGGATGGGAAACTCGTCATGACCGCGAGTGCCGACCACACAGTGCAGTTGTGGGACCGGGCCGCGGGCACCCGGGCGGGGGCTCCGATGATCCACCCCTACCCGGTCACGACCGCGGTGTTCACCCCGGACGGGAAAGCCGTGCTGACCGGGGGCGGGGACGAGCACCAGCGCGGGAGCGAACACGACGCCGGCAGACTGTGGGACGTGGCGACCGGCCAGTTGTTGGTGGGGCCGCTTCATCACGAAGTCTTGGTTCTGAGCGTGGCGGTCAGTCCGGACGGCCGACGACTGGTGACCGCGGACGAGGCCGGGCGGGTCCGCCTCTGGCCGGTGGGCCCCTGGCGGCCGGCGGTCGAGCGGTCGCTCCCGGATCGGCCGGGCGCGATCGCCTTCAGTCCGGACGGGAAGTGGGTGGTCACCGGCGGAGGGGGCCAGACGGGTTGGAGCCAGGTGCTGGAGGCCCGTACCGGCCGACCCGTGTCGCAGCAGAAGCACGCCGCCCGGGTCGAAGCCGTCGCCTTCTCCCCCGACGGCCGGGCGCACGCGAGCCTGACCCGGACCGGGACCGCCCGCGTGTGGGATGCGGCCACCGGTGGCCCGCTCGGCCCGGCGCTGGAACACCCGCAGATCTCCCCCGCCATCGGGGATCGCCCTCCCGGAAGCAACGCCCTGACGTTCACCCCCGACGGCGCATCCGTGCTGGTCTCCGACATGTATGGGGTGAACGTCTTGTGGGACTGGAAGGTCGGGAAAATCGCCTGGGACAGATCGTCATGCGACAATAAGCATGCCACATGTTTGGCGTCTCTCAGCCCCGACGGGCGGACGGTCCTCGTCGGGCGAACGGACGGCGGCGCGCAACTGTGCGACGTCGCCACCGGGCGCGTACTCGCGGATTACCCGCGCGGGCCGGCGACGGTCACCGCGGTCGCCTTCGGCCCGGACGGTCGGTCGGTCTTGGTCGGCCGGCTGGACGGCAGCGTTCGGCTCGGCGATGCCACCGGGACCGCTCTGATCCGCGCGCCAGGTGCCGTCCTGGACGTGGGATTTTCCCCCGATCCGTCCCGGATCTGTACCGTCCTCCTCTCGGCGCCGACGCCAGAAAGCACGGTTCGACTCTGGGACGCGAGGACGGGCCAGTCGATCGGCGGCCGGCTCCCTCATGTGGTCCTCTTCCGGACCATCGCGGCGCACCCCAGGAGCCGTCTGCTGGCGACGGGGAGTTTTCGGGGCGATGTCCGACTGTGGGACGGTCTCAGCGGGCGCCCGGTGGGGCCGCCGCTCTGGGGCGCGGGGCTCGTGACGGGGGTCGCGTTTTCGCCGGACGGGGGAGCGGTCGCGACTGTCGGGCAGGTTGGGTTTCTGCGAGTTTGGACCATMCCACCGCCGGTGGAAGGGACGCCCGAGGACGTAATGCGGTGGGTTCGGAGGCTTACTGCCAACGGCCCGTGAGTAACACCCACGAACCTCCAGAAGTCCGGGCGCAAGTCCGGTGGGGTAACCACCTGGTCAGAAGCCCCACGCGGCGCCTGGGTGCTAAACAAGTACCCCACACCGCGTTGGCGCGACCGGCTGGCGCGACGTTCTCGATAGCACGCACGGCGGTCGGGTCTCAGAAGCCGAGCCCTTCGCCGTCATGGATCGCCACCCCGATCTGCTCGACCCCACCCCGCCGCCCGTTGTACCACAACAGCCATCGCTTTCCGTCGAAGATCGCGTACGGCTTGTACACTGCGTCCGCGTCCCACCGGTCCTTCCCGGGTCGGATGATCGGGTTGGCCGGGTGCCGCTCCCAGCCGGTGATGCCGTCCTTCGACCGGGCCAGGCCGATCTGCGCACGGTTTTGGTCGGCGAACCCAATGTAAAACATGACGTGCCACTCTCCCTGCCGCACCACCTGGCAGGCCGTCACCCGATCCTTCTCCCACGCGGTCTTCGGGTCGGGTCGGAAGATCGGGTTCCCCTTGTGCTTCGACCACTTCTGCCCGTCCGGACTCGTGGCGTACCCGATCGCGTTCGGTTCGTACTGCTCACCGCCCGAGTACCACATCCGGTACTCCTTCCGGTCGGCATCGTAGATGACGTGCGGGCACATGACGGCCACCTTCTCCCACGGGTGCTCGGCAGTCAGGACCGGCTTTTCGCCCGCCCGTTCCCAGGTCTTGCCGTCCGCGCTCGTCGCGTACCCGATCGCGGACTTGCCCCCGGCCTGACCGGTGTACCACATGTGGTACCGGTCGCCCTCCCGGATCACGACCGGCCGGTTCAGGTCGTCCTCCCAGCCGGACGCCTTGCGTGGGCCGAGGACGATCCGCGGTTCACCCCAGGTCAGGCCGTCCGGGCTCTCCACGAGGGCGATGCTCTGCTTCGGGCGCCAGGAGAACCACATGCGGTACCGGTTMCCCTCCCGCAGCACGGAAATGTCGAAGCAGGTGCCGAGGGCCCCGCCGAGAACAGGGTTCTTCTCGTACTTGCGCCACCCCGCGGCCGTCTCGGTGTCGCCCTTTCCCTTCTCCTCGGCTGCCAAGAGGCCGGCCAGCAGCGCGACGACCGGCGAGCATAAACCCATGACTCGCATCATGTTTCGACCTCGACAGGGAGTAGATCCGTACGCGAATACAGGATTGGTTTACCGGTGGTCAGGTGACGAGGGTAGGTTGCGCCAATCAGTGTGAAAGCTCCGGCGCTGCTCGCCTGGCTTGCGCCGAAGGTGCCGCACCTGCGCGGCCTGGAAGTGGTGTGCCGTTCGGCCCACGCGCGAGCCGACCTCACGCAGATCTATCAGTAGGGTTCCTTCGGCGGTGTGAGAGCTTTACCGAATGCGCGCGGACCGGTAGACTTGCTCATGCGTCACTCCAGCGTGCTGGGGTTGGGGTGGCACCGCCATCTGTGGATCTCACCCACCGACAGCAACTTTTGGGCACTGAGCTGTTGCCGGTTGTGTAGACCGGTAGGGCGAAGTGTTAACCCGAGAGGATTTGCCTGAAATTTCTAGCTTTGGGAGTGTTTGTACGGCTGGTGCCGGCCCAGGTCTTCAAAACCTGTGGACCCCTTGAATAGAGGGGTCAGAGGGTTCGATTCCCTTACACTCCCGTTTGCCTGAAACACTTTGATTTCACGTTGTTTTTCACCAATTTTGCAGGTGACTGCGAGTCGGTTCGGCAAGCTGCGCGAATCGGGATCGGCGGCCAAAAGAGGCAGGTCGAGGCCATGAAAAGGGTAACCAAAAGGGTAACGAGTAACTATCACATCGAGTTAGTAGCTTGTCCGTCGCGATAGGTGCCCCGAAATCAAGTGCGGAACGGTGCGTTGGGGTTGTACGGGCGAGCAAGGTTGCAGGCCAAGACGCCAGAGCAGTTGCTCCGCTTGTGGGTTGTCCATGCAAAGCAGTCACGATCACCGCTTCAGACTGCTTCCGCAACTCGCTTGGTCGGTTCGGTCCAGGCGAAGAACCCCAGCGCCTGGTAGTAGATGAACAGCCACGCGGTCCATTCGGGGTCGGGGGCGTGGCGCACACAGCGGCAACTGAACACGTCGTCGCCGACTCCGGCTGGTTCCATCATCGCCGCGAGCAACTCGCCGAACCCCGGCGTCTGCCAGAAGCCGTTCCCCTCGAACACTTGCACCCGCGTATCCGGCGCGAGCGGCCGGCCACTCTTGTAGAAGAAGAGGCCCCGAACGGTCTTCTCGACGCCTTTGTAGAGTCGGGCCGTGTCCAGTTCAAAGCCACACCCCCAGCCGCCGAACACGCCGCCCGGAGTGGTCTGGGGCAGCAGTCGCGCGCCTTTGGTGAGGTCGGCGCGCAGCCGTGCGTTACGGTCCAGCCCGCGCCTCACCTTGCCCGCAAGCAGACGATCCACTTCAGGGTGGCACCCCTCGCCGGCGAGGGCCACCAAGACGGTGCGGAAATACTCCTCGTCGCGGCCGTAGTCGGCGTTGCACGCGGCGCACGCCGGGACGGTGACCATGTGCGCGGGGCGATTCCCGTCCCACAGACACCGGGGCACGACGTGTTCATCCTGAAAAGGCCCTTGATCGGTCCCGCAGTACGCGCAGATCGTCGGTCGCGTCGCCGTCATCAGCAGTCCTCCGGTTTCAGTGTTCGTACTCATTGACCGGCAGGTGCTTCCACCCCACCAGTGTGGGATCGGCTAGGTACGCCAGCCACCACAGCCCCGGCAGTGCGCCCAACTCGGTCGGCAGGTCGCCGTCGGTCAAGAACAGGTAGCGCGACGGGCGGCGGCCGTTCTTGTCGGCGGCGGTGAAGTACCCGTGGTGGCCGTTGCGGTAGGCACGCATCAGGTTGGCCACGAAATAGGCGAGGGGCGTTATACCCGGTCAAGGACAAGATCGACGACCCAGCAACCGCGAACGTGCGAGAGCGTCGTGTCGCGGCAGTGGTTCAGAATGTCGTCGTTGTCGCACCCGGCGTCTTGGATCGCGTCGGCCAGAATCGGCATCGCACTATACTCGCGTGACTCGTACATCGTGCGCGCGAGCGTGACTACCGTTGATGTGCGCCACTCGCGCGCGAAGTTGATCGACCGGAGCGGGTTGCCGAAGACCTCACGCATCACGTCAGCAACCTCGGCCAGTCCCGGCAGGTCGTCCCCGCGAACAGGCTGCGATCTCTCGCGGTTGAGACGACGTTCGACATCACAAGCCGCCGTTACGAGGCCGAAGAGTTCGCCGGCCGCCGCATTCTGGAGTAGTTCTAGCGCGCGCAAAGCCGGCAGTCCGAGTGGTGGCGATGCGGTGCGGTTGACCTCCTCGGTTGCAGCGATCACGGCTGCCGCGAGAACGTGTTCGTCCGCGCATTGCTCAATCACCACAACTACCTCCCGACATTGCGGCGGGAGCCAGTCCCACCGGCGATAAATGCCAGCGGCAAGCAGAGCGAGTTTCCGAAGGCTCGCGCGGTCGCGAGCAAACCTGTAGATCACGGGGGGGGCGTTGCTGTTGAGCCAGAGGGCTTCCGACATCGCACTCTCCAAATAGGTGGGCTGGGCACCGTGTAACAAGATAACCGGTACACGGGAGGCCCTGCGATGACGGGAGGAGCTTGCGGCTTGGCATTCGTGGCAGGGCGGGAAGACGGCGGCCGTCTGCCTGTCGCCGACGTCCGCCCCAGTCGCCACACCTCCTTCCATTCCCCCCGGCGCGCACACGCGGTCCGGACTCACCGGCCCGGCTCGATCCACCCTGTGACCTGTCCAGTTTTGCCCCTTTGAAGCAGCGCACCTGTGCGAACCGCCGTGGCGGTATGTCCGTCCGTTCAGATATGCTGGAGCGATCCTTTCCCGACCCTGGACCACGATGTCGACCACCGCAGCCACCCTCGAAGCCCTGACCGACCGCGCCCGGTTCGAAGTGTTGGCGACCAGCATTCTGCGGAAGGCCGCACCCCGATACGCGGGAATCATCCAGACGGGCCTCAATGCCGAGGGCGAGACCATTGTTTCACCCGTCGATGGGCTTTCACTTCTTACAGATAGCACCCCCCCGCATTACGTTTTCGTGCAACACACCACGACTGACCGGGCGCGGTTGCGGGGGAAGTGGCTGACCGCGACCGACGCCGATTTAGTGAAGGCGGCGGCCGAGGCCCGCCGCGTTCGTCAGACACACACCAACGCGATTGTCACAGTCGTGCTGACAACCACGCAGCGGGTGGACCTAGACTTCGCACAGGACGTGTACCGCGAAGCGGCCGCGCACAACATCGTTCCAGACATCTGGGATCAGCACCGCTTGGCCGACTTCCTCGACACCACACCCGACGGGCAGTGGCTCCGTAAGCACCACCTCGGTGTCGAGGCGGACCGGCTATCGGCGGACCTCCTTCACCGGATCGGGCGCGACAGCCTTGCCCTCTACCAGCAAGAAGTGGTCCCGCCCAATCACCCGCAACTGATTGATCGGAATGTGGCCCCTGCCATTCTCGAAGCTGTGGCCGGAGGCGGGCTGTGCCTCGTCGTAGGGCGGTCAGGTTTCGGAAAGAGCGTTGCGACCGTGCAAGCTCTCCAACACGGGCTCGTCAGGGGCGGCTTGGGCCTCTGGTTGCCGGCTCGCGTCCTCGAAGGGGCCACGAGCCTAGAAGCGGCCTTGAGCAACTGGCTGCGCACCCTGTGCCCGTTTCTCCAGACCGGAGCGGGACCGCTGGCGGTGGAACTGGGAGCAAATCGAGGCGGCCTCGTTCTCTACCTCGACGACGTGAACCGTTCTCCGGATGCGGCGCGTCTCGTCCGAGCCGCAGCAAGTGCCGCCGCACCATCTGCCAGCGGCAACGGCGGCTCCGGAACAGGGAGCGGCGACACCAGCGCACCACGTCCCGCTGTGGTTGTCCCGGTCTGGCCTGAGCAACTTGAGGGGTTGTCGACAGGGTTAACCAAAGCGGCCTGGATCAAGACGGTTCACGTCGGCGAACTACTCTCCGCTGAATGCGAACGAATCATTCGGGATGCCGTACCGCGCCTGTCGTCGGCCTCGGCTACGGAATACGCGAACCGGCTCAACTACGACCCCTTGCTCGTCGGGTTGTTCGCGACTCTCGTGGGCGACCAGATGAACGACGCCGAACTTGGCGCGGTGGCGGACGACGCTGTTGGGCGGTTTGTTGAGTCCCAAGTGCGGGAACTCACACAGGCGGCCGGAGTGGACCTGCTCCCCACCGAGTTGATCGCCGCACTCAACCGGGTCGCTCACGAGATGCTGGCCCGGCGGTTGGCTCGCCCATCGTGGTCCGACTTAACGACTTGGCTCGGAGCGGATTCGCAAACGGTCCGCGCGATGCGGGCCTTGTTGCGGCAGGGAGGAATCTGTCGGTTGGACGACGAGAACCGTCTCGCGTTTCGCCACGACCGGCTCCGTGATCGGTTCCTCGCGGATGCGGTTTCTGATCTCCTGCGGGCGAAGGAATTGGCCGAAGGGGTGATCGCGGACCCGCACTATGCAGCGGTCGTGGGCAAAGCGATTGCGGGCACGCCGGTCACGGCGGATCGCCTCTCCCGCATCCGCGTTACCGCTCCGTGGGCGCTGTTCGAGGCCGTTCGGCAAATCGGCGAGCCTACGCAATTGCACCACGAGCAAGTGTTCACCGAAGCCCAAACTTGGGCCGCCACGGAGAGCCGAACCGCGCCGGAATTAATTCTCACGATGGTCTGTTGGAGTCTCTTGGAAACCGATTCCAGCCGCATCTTCCCTCTGATCGAGGCGATGAACCCAAACCACCTGCTCATGGCCGCAGGTCTTCGGAACGGAGCGGCGCGATACGGAATGCGGTTCATACGCGGGAGTGCTAGAGGTCACTTCGAACCGGGTGTCGGAGACCTGCTTCGCAGCCGTCTCGTAGATCACGCTGCACGCCGGTACGGTCCCCAACTTGGGGCGCAACTCCGAGAGGAATTGGGCCGCGCCGMCCTCCCGCCGCTCGACGTAAACTCCTACCTCGCACTCGTCGGGCACTTCCGGTTTCCTGGGTTCGACGACCTCATTCGCGGCGCGTGGGAGCGCCACGGAGACGAGGTGCTTTCCTACGCGATTTGGGCGTCCGCTCGCTGCCTGCTCCCCGACACCCCAGCCCTCATGGGGCCACTACTCGAACGACTGTCCACTCTGCCGGTTCGAGACGACCTGACACAATCGCTCACTGAGCGAGAGTGGATGACCCAACACCTCCGTTGGGCTTTTCGGAATGGGATCACACATGAGGCGGTGGCCTGTCTGATTCAGTCCGCGACCGTCAACAACGGATTGCGCGAGGATGTCGCCCACATCTTGGGAGAGGTGGACGATCCCGATGCCGCCGAGTTGGTCGTCCGTTCCCTCGCGGCTGCCGGCTCCGGCATAACAATCGGGGACGGGGAACTAGAAGTGTCCCTCCGTTCGACAGCAACAACCGACCGCCTCCGCACACTCTGGGAGTCCACGACCGAGGAGGACAATGTTCGCAGCCAAGCGTTCATCGCGTGGCTCCGGGGGACCGGCTCGAAGGACGCAACGATTCTTCGCCCTATCGGACCCGAATCGCCGCTCTACCAGACCGCAATCCAACATCGGGTGAAGCTCGCCGACCCCACCGTTGTACCCGACCTACTCGCGCTACTGCGGGCAGACGACAGCCACGGATTTTGGTGGTGGATGAGCTACCGAGTCTGGTGCAGCGACCTGCGGGTGCTCGCGTCGGAAACCCTCGCCTCGTTCAAGAATCACATTCCGGACGACTTTTCGAGGGGTCGGTCGGATTACTGTTACTGGTGGGGCGAGTTGCTCGTGAAGATTCCGGTCGGAGATGCGATCGAGATACTGACCGCCCATTGGGGGCACCTGAAATATAGCCCCGCGATGGTTCAGGCGGCATATCGCATCGGAACTCCCGCTGCGGTGACGCTGGCCGAGCAGAGCCTCACTTTGTGCCCACGCGAAGTGGACATCTTCCATCTCGCCTTTTCAACGACGTGGGCGCGCGGGAACCCGACCAACCCCGTCACCTTGCAGCACCTGCGAAACTTGGAGCCACACCTTGATCGGATGACCGAACAGGAGGTCCTTTTCCTCGCTTGGGAAACTGAACGGGCAGTGGGCTCGGATGGGGCGATTGCCAACTGGATTCGTACCCAACTCGTCCCCCGCCTCCAACCCGTAGACCAAGAGAGGGTCCAAGTGGCCGACCAGAGACTTATCGCGACGCTCGACAGGCAGTTTGTGCAGACCCAGTTCGGCTCGCACCTCGGCTTCTTGTTTGAGGAACGGAACGGTCAGCGGTTCGTCTTCCCCGCACGGCGACTGGCGTTGCTCGATACTTGGCTCTCGACCCATCGAACCGTGCGGGGTCTGGAGGTCGCCGGGGAGTGCCTTCGCCACATCGGAACTCGCCGCGATTTGGATTTGCTCGACCGTTACCCAATCGAAGGCGATCAGACCGAGATCGAGCGGGTGAAGGCCAGCGTCCGGTTCGCGGTACGGCGGCGAACACTGGAGTGACCTCGCCGCGCCTGTTAAGAATCTTGATTCGGTGGGTTAACCAGCGTGTCTTGCCTTGCCGCGCCCTCACGTTGGTATCCGTCACACTGCACGACCGGCTGCGGCGGATATTTTGGGAACTCGGCATCCGCCAGGGACAACTCGCATAGCAGGAAGCGTGACCGCGCCGTGCGAACTTCTCGCATCTTCACACACGACTCGCACAGGCTCGTTGTCGTCATTTCTGGTGACCAACACCCGCAGATGGTCCATTTGCGTCGCGGCGGCGCATCCGTCGCACAACCGATCTTTGCCGGAACTCTCTCAAGAGCGACAATGGGGTGATTAGAAAGCGCGCACCAACGAGGTCTACAATCATTTTCTGTGGAGCCGCCGAGAGATGTCCACGCTCGAAGAACTGCAAGGCATGTCGGATGGAAACTTTCACCTGCTGGGCGACGACCTACTCCGGCGGTTGGAACCCCGCTACCGGCATTTGCGCACTCACGGAGTGAACGACCGGGGTGACAGCATCAAGGGACAGCCCGACTCCTACGTGGGCAACACGGCGAACACCTGTACCATCGCCGTTTGCTACACCATCCAGCGCGCCGGATGGTGGAAGAAAGTGGTCGAGGACGTTCGTGACGCGGTTGCCGCGTCTTCCGCCCTTACCGAAGTAGTCGTGGTCATCCCGCACAACGCCGACAGAGATGGACCAAAGGACAAAACTATCGACTGGTTCGGCGATGCCCAGAAAGCTGCCGGGCGTGTGTCGCTCCACCTTTTCGACGGGCGCGATCTCAGCCGGCTTCTGGACACCGAACACCAAGATCTTCGTCACGAACACCTCGGCATCCCGTACTCGCGCTTGTGCGGGGCGAGTATCCTCACGGGTTGCCGGTTCACATCGACGACGGCGATCAACTCGATCCAGGCGAGCGGGAGGTACGATCCGGGGCGGTACTCTTCGCGCTCTGCGGACCGGGAGTTATACAGGCTTTGGCAGACCACCCTACGAAACGACACGGGCACGGAACGCCGAGCCGCTCCCGTTCGGCTGATCGCGCTGGTGAGTGATTCGGGCGTCGGGAAGACGAGCCTCGTCTGCGAGTTCGCGCGCTCGCTCGGTCGCGTCCTGCCGGTCCTCCTCGTTCAGGCTCGCGACCTCGCGTTCGGAACCGAAGACGGGCTCGTGGCCTCTGCTGTTCAGGCTATCCAGGGGTTCCTCGAACCGTCCGTTCGCGTCATCGAGGAAGCCGCTCTCGCCAAACACCTCGCCGGCCCGATGCCGTTGACGATTGTACTGGACGGGCTGGACGAAGCCCGCAACCCGGATGCTGTCCGGAGGGCGATCACATTCTGGTTGGGGTCGAGGCTCGGTCAGTCCAGCGTCCTCATCGTCACATCGCGTCGAGAGTTCTGGCGGACGTGTTCAGATCCGTCTTGGGCGCGGTGGATGCCGAAGGCAGTCTCGGAAGACCGCGAGCCTGTGAAGGTAGCTCGCCACACGGATGTGAAACGGAATGATCCGATGGAGGGTGTTCGGCTGCCCGGCCGATTTACACGCGACGAGCTTGAGGTCGCTTGGGCACGAGCCGGACACGCCCAACAAGAGTTGTTAGCTCTGGCGACGGACGCAAGGGAAGAACTCCTTCACCCATTCACACTCCGGCTTTTTCTCGACATTAGCACCCAAGATGGGCCGCCACGGACCGTGACGCGGGCGGCGCTGTTGGAACGGTGGTTGAACCGCTGTCTCGACGTAGAGGCGGTGCCGAGTGATCGAATCAGCCGCAGTCACTTCCAGCAAGCACTCCGAACCATCGCGACCAAGTTGGCCGACTCGAATGCGGGGTCCGTGTGGGKTGATGAACTGCGCGAGGTGCCACGATTCGATCCGGTCCACCCGCCTGGCCCCGTCGTGCAGCGGCTGCTCGGCGCGAATATCTTGGAAAGTCTCGCGGGGCAACCCGATCACGTTCGCTTCTCGGTCGAGGCGGTCCAGGATTTTTTCCGCGCCGAGGCAGATGTCGAGGCGATCCGCAGCGACCCCGATCAGGTGGCGACGAGGTTCTCATCGCGCAGTTTCACGGCGGCATATCCACGACTGGCACGCATCGGACAGCGGTTGGTTGAAGAAGGTAGCCGCGAGGCGTTTGTGAGCCGGTTGGCGGAGTTGGACGCCAAGATGGCTTCGGTCGTCGTGCGCGCCGCCCCCGAACGCTATTCGGCCGCCCTTCGCGAGCGGGTGACGAGTGAACTCGGTCGCGAGATCGCGGCCCGCCATCGCGTCCGGGCGGCGCTCGCGATTACCCTTCTCGGTGAGTTGAATTGTCTGGAAGCCGCGCGAGTATTGAGCGACCAGTTGCTGCCACCGACCGACCCGCACGAGTACCTCCGTTATGTCGGGGCGACGGCCTTCATCAAACTCGGTCACGCCCCGGCTGCCCCTTTTGTCTACCGTTGGGAGCGGTTCGGTTTGGGGAAGGGAAACGACAGTTACTACTACAGCGATCTGCTCGGAACGATTCGCTCCTCATCGGCCGAGTTTCGCGCCGCTCTCGCCGCACAAGTCCAGGTGCCCCTCGGCAGCGGGACCGGTTCCCCGGAACACGCCAAAGCCGTCATCGTTCTCGCCTACTTGGGTGATGAGCGTCTGGTCGAACACCTCGCGAACCGGCTCAACGACAACGGACTACTTGCCTACTACGAGAATCACGCCCTCATCGCGCTCGGAACGGGCGTAGCGGGGGATTTGTTCGCTCGCTCGGTCTTGATGATCGGACAGCAGTTGGCGCTGCTGCCGGACCAGGACGCTCATCGCGACGCCCGGAACGAACTGATCGCGCGGGTTCACTTTTCTGCGGGCGACGTTCGGTACTTGCTCACGCCAGCTTTCGAGTCGCACCTCCTGGGTCTGATCGCAGATGAGAACCTTGAGGTGTCGTGGATCGCGAGCGACTTAGCTAAACGGGGTCGGGTCACTTCTCTTCTGTTTCCGGTCACTGTCGCCGCTGCCAAGCGAAAGGGCTGGATCGAGCCAGACTGGTACGGTCTACGCGGTTGTGTGACACCGGCCGCGTGGGTGGACTGGTGGGCGCAGACCCACGATCCGGCGATCCGGCGAAAACTGCTGGGACTAACCCCACTGTACCCGGCGGTCGAGGTCGAGGAGGTTCTGTTGGGGTGTCTCGACGAACCCGAATTACAAGGAATCGCTGCGCGAAGGCTCGGAGAGTATGGATCGGTCCGAGCGACCTCGCGTCTTCGGCACTTGCTCGCCGAAGGAAGCGCTGGGGAGAAAGTCGCTGCAGCCGATGCACTCGGTCGGTTGCGCGATGAGGGGTGCGTTCCGTTGCTCAAGCAGTTCGCGGAAACCGAATCGACATCTTGGACAGTCGATCACGCCGTCTCGAACCTGGGCTTTATCGGCACGTCTCAAGCCGAACTGGCGTTAACCGAGTTGCTGCGTGGTGGCCACGGAACGAACTTCGACGACACGGTTTGTGAAGGTTTACTCTCCTGCGGCTCTCCGACGGCAGTCGGAGTTGTTCTGGGCAGGGCGCGGGTGGTGGCAAACGGAACTGCCTGGCTGTGCGAGCGGTTGGACCACTTCACACGGATTCGCGGATGGTCAAGAGGAAAGTATTTCACCCACATCTCCACGGCTGATTTGGTGGGGTACCTCGATGCGCACCACCACCCAGATTCCGCAGACCAGGGATGGGATACGGCCCACGCCTTTCGTCGGATCGACAGTCCGGAGATACGCCAGGTGCTGCGGAAGTGGGCCGTGAGACGGGGGACGCCGCAGGATTTCTTGGTCCGGGAGAGCGACCAACGCCGGATGTCGGACCTGTGTTACTGGGAATTGCGTGACCGGGGCGATGAGTCGGCTATCGAATACACTCTCGACTGCTGGGCCGACAGCACAGACGACGTTTACGCTGCGATCACCGCAGATTTTCTCCGTCCGTTCCCCTCGGCACTTGTCGCCGAGCGAGTGGGGGCGCGGCTGGCGATTGCCTCTTCCACGTCCGAAACTGTTCGCTTGCTCGCTCTCTTGGGTCGATTCGGGTCACCTTCGGATGCCGACCGTGCTCGCCAGTTTCTCGATCACGCCGACGTGTTGGTAGCGAATGTTGCCTGTGAAGCGACGTTCCGGCTCGGTGATCCGTTGCTCGTGCCGGATGGCTGGCGTGAAGTGTGACCCAGTTCCGGACCCCGCGAGGGGAGTCGGGGGTGAGGCTACTACGGACGCGGTTGGGACAAACGAACCACACAGGCCCACGCGGGTGGAGAAGGACGTTCTCGAACTGAGGGAGTGAGTCGATGGCGAAGAAGGAAGAATGGACCTACTGGCAGATCGTTTCCCAGGGTATGGAGGTCGAGGATCGCCGGCTTCGCATGTTCGTCCGGCACAAAGCAAGCCTGGGTGTCGGACGAGAACACATCCTGCGGAAGTTGCTGACGGAGCAAACTCCGGAGCCGTACCGCGTGAACACCGGGTTCGTCATCCACCCTGCCAGCTCCCGCGTCACGTCGGGGCAGTGCGACGTTCTCGTGTACGACCCCAGGGTGAGTCAGCCACTCTATCGCATCGACGAGTTCGCGGTCGTGTCGGCGGACGCCGCCCGGATTGCAATTGAGGTCCGCTCGAAGATGTCTCTTGGGGATGACTCTGGCCTGGAGCAGGTCACACGCATCCACCGCAGTATGAGGCCCGCGTTCCCGACCCAGGTATTTGGTTTTGGTTTCCGTGGGCCGACCTTCGAGAACTTCGTCGCCGGCGTTGCCACCGTGGTGAAGGGCGACATCCTCAACGTGCCGGAGTGTGTTGCGGTACACAAGCAGAATTACATCTGCATCCGCTCAACACGGCGGGCCGCGATGCCGGAGAACGCGACCGCGCCCAGGGTGCCCGGCTGGATTTGGAAGCACACAGCCGAACTCTTCGCCGACGGCACGATCACTGTCCGAGGCGGCGAGGTGGTCGAGGATCGCGACGGCAAACGACACTTCCGTCGCAACCTAGAAGACTTTGCCCTCGACCTCGCGACCGGCGTGTGGCGGCGGGTGACTGAGCGGCACTGGGGTCAGTGGCGGGTTCGCCGCGCCGACGGGAAGCGGTTCGAGATCGAGCCACTCCTGCGGCCGGAGGGCCTCGTACCCCTGAGCATCCCGACTGAGGTGCTGCCGTGCGAAGAGGAGTGGAATCGGGCGCGGGTTGCGGTGGAGGGCGTGCCCGTCGAACTGACCGTGGGCCACCGCGAGGTCGAGGTGGTCGTCGAGGGGTGGTTGCCGGAGGCGCTCGCCCGCCGTGTGGTCGAGGAGGTCCGCTCGCGCACTGAGGCCGCGACTGGTCAGCTCTGTGTCCTCGAACCCGTGTAGCAAGCGTGGCTATTCCGTCAGTTATCCCCCTCAGATGGGGCGGGCGAACTCGG
>BFBZ01001464.1_pt1 | contig 15675 bp, 14 predicted proteins | sample 1888401 | NCBI WGS metagenome assembly BFBZ01 (sample SAMD00112614, study PRJDB3348) | symbiont metagenome | host: Chara braunii | reverse complement strand
AGCAGTGTCTCCGGATCACACGCGCCGGTCAACGGCTATTCGGCCGGGACGGACTCATTCGTAAACCCGGCAGCGGTGTTCTCGTTCCCGGGCGGGCGTGGCTCGGCGGGAACCGAAGGTTCGGGGAACGGAAGTCCCTTGCCATCGGCCGAGTGAGGCGTGGGAGAAGACACGCCGGGCCGAAGCGGGAGCGTTACGGGGGTAACACTGGCATCGACGGATATGTGGTTCGCAAGATCGAGTCTGCGGCCCGAGGCGGACTGTTACGGGGGTAACACCTGCCCCTGGATCGCAGCGGTCGAACCGTATCGCGTGCGCTCATGCCCTAGAACGGGACCCTATACGTTCGGACCGGCCGGCAGGGTGGGGCACGCCGCCGGTCGGCCACGAGGAGTTTGATCTGGGCGCGGAGCCAAATAGGACACGGCTACACGTGCAGCAGGGCCGTCTTCCCCAGCGTGCCCGCGTAGGCCCGACGTACCGGTTCGACGTGTTCGGCGACGAACTCCTCCACCTGCTGTGGAGAGCGGCCGACGAATTCGTGCGGTCCCTGTCCCGCGATCGCGGCGAAATGGACCTTCTGAAACGCCTTCTCGTTCTTCAATCGCTCCAGCAGCTCCGCGGTAGTACCGGCCCCGGCTTTCACGCGGGCCGTGACCGCGTGGCTGTGCTGCCGCACGATCTCGTGAACCTCCTGGCGGTCCTCACCGGCCCGCACCGCCGCCATCATCAGGTTCTCCGTCACCATGTACGGCAAAAGTTCGCGCACGTTCCGCGCGATCACCGGGCGGTTCACCATCAGCCCGCTGTGGTCCGGGCCGGTCTTTTGCGTGAGCAAGTTGAGCGCGATCCGGAGGACGGCGTCGGTCGCGAGAAACGCTTGCGGGATGTAGAGACGGCGGCACGCGCTGTCGTCCAGCGTGCGCTCGAACCACTGCGTCGCGGCCGTGTCCGCCGCCATCGCGGGCAGCCCGGAGATGAACCGCGCCAGGCTGCACATGCGCTCCGCCCGCATCGGGTTCCGCTTGTAGGCCATCGCGCTCGAACCGATCTGGTCCGCCTCGAACGGCTCGTCGATCTCCTGGCGGTGCGCCAGCAGCCGGAGGTCGGTGCCCCACTTGTGCGCGGATTGGGCGAGGCCGTTGAGGGCGTCGAGCACCTGCGTGTCGACCTTGCGCGTGTAGGTCTGACCCGTGACCGGGAACACGCGCGCCTCGAAGCCCATTTTTTTCGCGACCAGGGCGTCGAGTTGCTTCACCTTCGCGTGATCGTCCCGGAACAGCGCGAGGAAGCTCGCCTGCGTGCCGGTCGTGCCCTTCGCGCCGCGGAAGAGCAGCCCGTCGCGGCGGTGTTCCAGTTCCTTCAGGTCGATGACAAAGTCGTAGAGCCAGAGCGTCGCACGCTTGCCTACGGTCGTGAGCTGGGCCGGTTGGAAGTGGGTGAAGCCGAGCGTCGGCTCGTCCTTCCACGTGACGGCGAACCGCGCGAGCGCGTCGATCACGCTCGCGAGCGCTTCGCAGAGCTGGTTCAGGCTCTCGCGCATCAGGATGAGGTCGGCGTTATCGGTGACGTAGCACGAGGTCGCGCCGAGGTGGACGATCTCCTTGCAGTTCGGGGCCACGTCGCCGAGCGCGTGGACGTGGGCCATCACGTCGTGCCGCAGCCGTTTCTCGTGAGCGGCCGCGTTTTTCAGATCGATGTCGTCGAGGTGCGCGCCGAGTTCGTCAAGGTGCGCGGGCGTGATCCGGGGCGATTTCCCGTCGTCCGCGAGGAGGCCCAGTTCGGCCTCGGCTTCCGCGAGGGCGAGCCACAGCCGGCGCCAGGTGCGGAACTTGCGGAGCGGCCCCCACCGCTCCGCCATCTCCTTCGAGGCGTAGCGGCCGATGAGCGGGTTGTCGTACACGTCGTTCGGTTGCGTCATGACTTGAGAAAATCCGGGCACGGGAGGGGCGTGTGCCGCCGACTCGGTCGTCCGCTCGGCGCGCCCCGACCCGTCGCCAGAAGCGGCACACGACGCAGTTCGTTGTACGATTTCTGCCCCGCTTGGTGCGCCCGGGGCCGCGCGCGGCCCCGCGGTGGGGTAAGCTTCCGTGACAGGAAGTCCGGCCCTTCCGGCCGGCTGTCGGGCTCACGTTACAGGAGGGCGAATGATGTTGCGCACATGGCTACCGCGGCTCGGCTTCGCGGCGCTGGCTCTGGCGCTCTGGGCCGGGTCGGCACACACTGCGACCGCGCAGGAGCCGCCGCTGCCGCGGATGTCCTACTCCCCCTACTACTATTCCCCCCACAGCTACTGGCCGCAGAACTCGCCACAATGGCCGGAACCGAAGGGCCCCCCCTACGTCCGCCCGCCGGCGTACATGTCGTACCCCGCGTTCAAGGAACCGGGCTGGCGCTACGAGCTGTGGACCCCGATGCGGTACTACCGCGGGAACCACTTCTGGCTAGACCAGTTCTAATCGCGACTCAGCGAACCCCGCCCGCAAGGGCGGTGGGTACGAATACCCACCGCCCTTGCGGGCGGGTTCGCCTCAAGCGTGCGAATGCACCTTCTTGAAGTGTTCGGCCACCTTCTCCATCATCACGTGCCAGCCGCAATCGTCGCACGGGGGGACCGCCGGGTAGCACTTCGCGCAGTACAGCGGTCCGCCCTTGAGGAACTGTTCGAGCCGGTCCTTATCGGCCGGTATCGCGCCCTCGGCGGAGAGCGGAAATGCGACGGGGGTCTTGCACTTCTCGCACGGACGTGCCGAATGGTGCTCGATCACGTGTTCGAAGTGGTTGTGGATGCCGGACGGAACCACTCCCGACCCGGTGCAGAGCGGACAGGTCATGTTGAACTGCGCGAGGATCGCTCGGCGGATGAACTCGCTCTTGTTCGGGAGCCGGTCCAGAAACGCCGCCAGGTCACCGTCCACCTTGAAGGCCACGATTTCCGATTTCTCGGTTTTCTCCTTCTTATCCTTCGACATGACGATCCTCAGCAGCGCGAACGGCGTTTTACGCTATTGTACCTTCGATCGTTCGGTTCATCAAGTCGGGTGGAGCACGCGGCTCATTGCCGCTTCTTGGCGGGCAACTTCATTTCCACGATCGAACTGCCCTTCACGGTCACGCCGAACTTCAATGCCCCTTCCGACTTCGGACTCCCCAACCCTTTCACGGCGTCGTCGAAAGTCAGGGCGTGAGCGACTCCGTCCGGGTCCACCGCGAGGAACTTGGTCGTATCCGTGATCTGGAGTACGCTTTCGGTCGCTCCCTCCTTGACCGTCACCGTCTTCTTGTCCTTGTCGAATTTGAGGAGTGTGACGTCTCCCGCCACCGCCAAGCCGCACAGGAGCAGCGCGCACCCCAGAGCGAGCAGCATCTTCCGCATGGTGAGACTCCGGAACCCAGTCGTCCGCACTCGAACGTATTGGACGCGACCCCGCGCCGCGGGTCAAGGTGCGACCGATCGAATCACGGTCCGCTCCCAGAGCGAACGGCGGCGTGATATGATCAGAGGACACGCTCCGCTCGGTGTCGAGGTGATTCATGACCGCTCCGTCGCGCGCCCGTCGTTTCGCGCACCGGCTCTTGGCCGCCCTCGCCGGCCTGTTAACCGCGTTCGCGATCGGGGCCGTTGGCCAGCCGCCGGGGGAAGAAGAGGACCCCAAGGGCGGAGTGAAGAAGAAGGTGGTGGTCGAGGACGACCCGGTCGTGAAGCCGAAGGGCGGCGGGACCGCGCCGGACGTTCGGCTCGACGAACTCGTGCGCGGCGCGGAAGAGGCGACGCTCCCCGCGGTCAAGGACCTTTACTCCCGGTACGTCGTCCCCTTCGACCGGCTGACCGTGAAAGGGGCGGTGGCGCGCATCAAGCCCATCCCCGTGCCCCGCAGCGAGCGGTTGCCAATGCAGTTCGGGGTGCAGGACCTGCGCCGCGACGGGCAACCGGGCGAGGTCCGCGGCGTGAACGCGTCCGAGGTGTCGAAGATCGAGTACTTCGAGGAACTGGTTCTGGCTGACGCGAAGGCCGTTTTGGAGCAGAAGCCGTTCGGACCCAAAGCCGGCACGGAGGGGTGGACGGCACCGGACCAACTCGCCGCGGCGGAGCGGGTCATGGCCGCGGCGCTGCGCTTCCACGATTACGCCCGCGAGAACCCCCGCGAGCGCCCCATTCGGAAGGGCAAGGGCTGGGAGGACTTCCGCAAGCCGCTCGTTGCGGAGCTGCGCGAGGTGCGCCTCGCGCAGCTCCGCAACGCCGTGACCGCGAGCGACTGGGTGCGGGTGCGCGAGACCGGCAGCCGGCTCATGCTCCACTACCCGAAGGACGACGGCGTGGCGGAGCAAGTGGCCTCGGCCCGGGTGCTGGAAGCGAAGCGGCTGCTCGCATCGGAGAAGCACTTCGACCACGTCAAAGCGCGCGAACTGCTCGACGAGTACGAGGCCCGCTATCCGGGCGGCGGCGGCGAACCCGTTCGCGCGCTCCGCGCGGAAATGACGGCACTGGCCCAGAGAGCGTTCACGCGGGCGAAAGACAAAAAGGCGGTCAACGACCTGTCCACCGCCCGCGACGCGCTCGCGCAAGCCGCCGCCCTCGACCCGACCCTTCCCGGCCTGCGCGACATGCAGCGCGAACTGAAAGCCGGGTACCAGACGCTCTACGTCGGCGTCCGGGACTACCCGGTGACGATGTCGCCGATCACGGCGCGGCTGGACAGCGAGAAGCAGGTGGTCGAGTTGCTCTTCGAGGGGCTGCTCAGTGAAGTGCCGGACGACGGCGGCGGGGCCCGTTACCGGCCCGGGGCGGCGATCGGCATGCCGACCGTGGTGCCGAACGGGCGCGAGTTCGTTCTGCGCACCCAGGAGCGCAACGCGGCCAGCCCCTTCGCGTTCGAGTCCCACGACGTGGTCAACACTTTGAAGTTCCTTCAAACGCGCCAGGAGACCTGGGCCGCGTACCCGCTCGCGTGGCTGGACGATCTGCCCACACCGAAAGACAACACGACGGTCCGGCTCGGCTTCAAACAGGGGCACCCGGACCCGCGCGCGCTCCTCACGTTCAAGCTCCTGCCGGCGAAGTGGATGGCGGACAACAACAAACCGGTGGACGACGCCGGGTTCGCCGAGAAGCCGGTCGGCACCGGACCGTACAAGTTGCACATCAACCCGCGGGCGGACGGCAGCACGGCCCGCGAGATGGTGTTCGTCGACAACCCGCTTTACGGCCGCTGGCGGGACCGGATCAACCAGCCGCACATCAAGGAGATCCGCCTCGTCGAAGTGTCCAAGCTCCCCAGCGCCGTGGACTCGTTCCGACAGGGGAACCTGCACATTTTGACCGACGTGCCGACGGCCGAACTGGACAAGTTCATGAGCCCGGAGGCCAACCTGAGCAGCAAGGTCCAGGCCTACACCGCGACGAACAACCGCCGCGTACACCTGCTCGCGGTGAACCACCGGCGCCCGCTGATGCAGAGTAAGGCGCTGCGCCAGGGGCTGTCGCTGGCCATTGATCGCGAGGCGATCCTCAACGAAGTGTTCCGCGCGGGGAAGGGGGACTTTCACAAGGCAATGGGGGGGCCGTTCCCGCCGAAGAGCTGGGCCAACCCGAAGGGGGCGGGCGGCGGCCCGGTCCCGCTCGTGAACCGCGACCTCGCGATCACCAAACTGAAGGCCTACCTCGGGGACATGGGCGCGAAAACCGACGTGACGCTTTCGTACCCCGAAGGGGACCCGCTGGCGGCGCTGGCGTGCAACAAGATCAAGGCCCAGGTGGAGGGGTTGTTCAAGGACCTGCCCGGCCGGAAGCTGACGATCCTGCTCGAACCGCTCCCCGTGCGCGAGTTGCTGCTCCGCGTGGAAGACGAGCACCGCTACGACCTCGCCTACGTGCCGTTCGAGTACCCCGACGACTGGTACCCCTACGCGCTCGGCGCGATGCTCGATCCGCTCGCGGCGGAGCGCGGCGGGCGGAACTGGATGGGGKTCTTGCAGAAGAACACGGGCGCCGACGACCAGGACGGGCGCCTGGGGCAACTGCTCACCGAACTGCGCGCGTACCGCGACTTCGGCCAGGTCGCCACCAAGTCGGTCGAAGTTCACAAGCTGTTCAACGAGAGCGTCCCGTTCGTTCCGCTCTGGCAACTCGACCGGCACATTCTGGTTCACAACAGTGTGAAGGTGTACGTCGATGACACTGACACGCCGGTCAGCCCGCGCGCGCTGAACCCGACCACACTGTTCCAGGGCATCGCGCGCTGGCGGCTAGAGGGGTGAGGCGCGAAAGAACTTGCGGGACGGCCTTCCGGCGGTTCTCATGAATTGAGAACCGCCGGGCCGGAACAAGGGGCCTCCCGTGCGCACACACACCGAAGCCGATGCGTTCATGCGGGCGTGCCTGGAGCAACCCGCCGACGCCACGGCGCGGCTGGTCTTCGCCGATTGGCTCGAAGAGACGGGCGAMCCGCACAGCMCCGCGKGGGCGCACTACATCCGCCTCATGGCTGAGGCGGCGCGCCACGAGCCCGGTAGTGTCGAGTGCGGCGTGTTGATCCGTCGGGCCGCTGACCTCGCACCCGAGATTCGCGCACGACTGACGATCCGCGCGAAAACGTTTGTGGACGATCCGGAGTCGCTGCTACAGCTCCTGCCCGCGCCGAGCATCACCGTCCGCCTCGCGCGGTTCGAGATACCGCGCCAAGCGCTGGAACTCGTGCCGGAACCGGTGGCGCGCGAGAACCTCGTCCTCCCTCTCGACCTGCAAGAGCGAATGCTCCTGATTGCGGCCGCAGACCCGGACAGCTACGAGACCTGTCAGAAGCTGGAATTCATACTCAATTGCGACATTGTCTCCGTCCGAGCTGAGTGCGAAGACATTCAGCAGGCCATCGACCGCGGGTACGGACAGACGGAGGTGGAAAGCGTTACTGAAATGCTCGTCGAGTTCGCAGACACGGAACGTGCTTACGTCCGGGTGGCGGTGCCACTCGAAATCACCGAAGGCGACGCTCCTGTTGTCCGGCTCGTGAACCTGCTGCTTCAGGAATCCGTCAACCTGCACGCGGATCGAATCCTGCTCTATCCGGACATCGACGCGATGGGTGTGCGCTACCACATCAACGGCGCATGGACGGAGCGCGACCGGCTCCCGATTCGCCTCCTCCGCCGCACCACCGCCCGCCTCGCGATCATGGCACAGATCGACCTCACGACGGTGTTCGGCCGGTCGCCTTCGGCCGATGTGCGTGTCGGAGAGTTCTTGCTCGGAGCGGCCAACGCCCCGTTCCGAATCCGGGTCACAATCCAGCCCTCACCAGACGGGCCGATCACACAAGTCGATCTCCACCGAAGTCCGGAGCCGCATCCCTAGATCTCCGAACCCCCTTCCTACCCCGCGTGTCCGAGTTTCAGCCAATGCACGAGCTGTACGAACACACTGCCGACCTCGGTTTGCGGGCGACCGCACCGGACCTCGCCACGCTGTTTGAGGAAATGGCAAGGTGCCTCGTCTCGGCAATGGTCGAAGACCCGGCGCAGGTGCAGCCGCTCGATGAGCTGCGGATCGAACTCTCGGGCTCGGACCGCGAGTTCCTCCTCTTCGACTGGCTGAAGGAACTGCTCTTGCGCTTCGAAACGGACCGGGTGCTGTTCGCGACGTTTGACGTGAGTGTGGGTGAGAGCGGGTTGAGTGCCCTCGTTCGGGGGGAGCCTTACGATCCCGAGCGCCACGTGCTCGCCCACGAAGTGAAGGCGATCACGTATCACGAGCTGAAAGTTGTGGAACACGCCGGCGGCTGGCTGGCCGAAGTCATTGTGGATATTTGAGGGCGACATGGCGAAGGAAGCGTTTACCGGGCCGCTGGAACCCATCGGCTGTTGCTGCCACCGCATCCCGACGAGCTACAAGGCCGGGATGCGCGTGCCCGGCCACATCTACGCCAGCGACACGATGCTGGAGACGATCCGCAAGGATCAGGCGCCGGACCAGGTCGCGAACGTGGCGACGCTCCCGGGCATTCAGGTCGCCAGCATCGCCATGCCGGACATCCACTGGGGCTACGGCTTCTGCATCGGCGGCGTTTGCGCCACTGATCCCGAAGAAGGCGGTGTCATCTCTCCTGGCGGAGTTGGATATGACATAAATTGTGGTGTAAGATTATTGAAAACCAATCTTTATCTTGACGACGTCAAGCACCACATGAAGGAGTTGGTGAAGGGGCTGTTCTACAGCATCCCGACCGGGGCCGGACGCGCGGGGCGGTACAAGTTCAGCCCCGTGGAAACGCGGCGGCTGATGGGCGAAGGACCGAAATTCGTCATCGACCGCGGGCTGGGCGTTCTGCGCGACCTCGATCATACGGAAGCAAACGGTCACATCGATGGGGGCGACCCGGATCAGGTCTCCGACCACGCGGTGAAACGGGGCGCGGAGCAGTGCGGCACGCTCGGCAGCGGTAACCACTTCCTCGAAGTGCAGGTGGTCGATAGCGTCTTCGACGCGGACGTGGCACAAGCGTTCGGCCTCGAACTGAACCAGATCTGTGTGATGATCCACTCCGGTAGCCGCGGGCTCGGCTACCAGGTGTGCGACGACTCGCTCGCGTCATTCCGGAACTGCCCGGCGAAGTACGGCTTCGAACTGCCCGACCGGCAGCTCGCGTGCGCGCCGGTCGATTCGCCCGAGGGCCGCAAGTACATCGCCGCGATGCGCGCCGCCGCCAACTACGGCTTCTGCAACCGTCAACTGCTCATGCAGCAGGCGCGCGAGGTGTTTGCGGGCGTGTTCGGCGGGTCGTGGGAAGACCTGGGCATGGAGCAACTGTACGACGTGGCCCACAACATCGCGAAGCTGGAAGAACATACTGTCGAGGGCAAAAAGAAGAAGGTGTGGGTCCACCGCAAGGGCGCGACGCGGGCGTTCCCGGCCGGTCACCCCGAGGTGCCGGAGGCGTTCCGCGCCGTGGGCCAGCCCGTCATTATCCCGGGCGACATGGGCAGGGCGTCGTGGGTGCTGGTCGGTTCGCAGGGAGCAATGGAGAAGACCTTCGGCACCACCTGTCACGGGGCCGGGCGGGCGATGAGCCGGACCGCCGCGCTCAAGGACGGCGCGGGTCGGAAGATCGATAAGGAACTCGAACACCGTGGCGTGATCGCGATGGCCTCGAGCCGCAACGGGCTCGCAGAGGAACAGCCGAAGGCGTACAAGAACGTGGACGACGTGGTGGGGGTCGTTCACGACGCGGACCTGTCGCGCCGGGTCGCCCGGATGCGCCCGCTCGGCGTCATCAAGGGGTGACGGATACTCCACGCGGGCGGAAATGAGAGCCTTGCTGGGTGAGAGCCCCCGACCCGCGCGAAGTAAAACTGCCAAATAAAGGCGCCGCAGATAACGCAGAAGACACAGATCAGAAGAATTAAATTTTTACTTCTGATCTGCGTCTTCTGCGTTATCTGCGGCGCCTTTATTTGAATTTGAACAGGGGAGGGATATCGGATTCCTGCGGTTCGCCCGGTACCACGCGACGGTGCGGGCGAGGCCGTCGCGGAACGTGGTGTTCGACTCGAACCCGAACGCCGACTTCGCCCGTGCGGTGTCCAGCTTGCGCCGTGGTTGACCGTTCGGTTTACTCGTGTCCCATTCCACCCGCCCGCGGAACCCCGTTTCCTCGGCGATCAACGTGACCAGATCTCGAATCGAGATCTCGAACGCCGAGCCGATGTTCACCGGCTCGGCCGCGTCGTACCGCTCGGTAGCCAGGAGAATCGCCTCGGCCGCGTCCTCCACGTAAAGGAACTCGCGCGTCGCCGACCCGTCGCCCCAAACGGTGATCCGCTCCTCGCCCAGGTCAACGGCGTCTACGCACTTCTTGATGAGCGCCGGGATGACGTGTGACGAGGCCGGGTCGAAGTTGTCGCCCGGACCGTACAGGTTCACCGGCAAGAGGAAGATCGCGTTGTAGCCGTATTCCTGGCGGTACCCCTGGGCCTGGACGAGCATCATCTTCTTCGCCAGCCCGTAGGGGGCGTTGGTCTCCTCGGGGTAGCCGTTCCACAGGTCGCCTTCTTTAAAGGGAACCGGCGTGTGCTTCGGGTACGCGCACACGGTGCCGAGCGCCACGAATTTGGGAACCCGGCGCTCGTAAGCCTTGTGGATGAGCTGGACCCCCATCATCAAGTTGTCGTAGAAGAACGAGCCCGGGTGTTCGCGGTTGGCGCCGATCCCGCCGACCCGTGCGGCCAGGTGGATCACCACGTCCGCGGGGAACGCGTCGTACATGCGGTCGATGTGATCGGCGGTCCGGAGGTCGAACTCCTGGTGCGTGGGGGCGTACACGACGGCGCCCGCGGCCCGGAGCCGCACCACGACATGGCGCCCGAGGAACCCGGCCCCGCCGGTAACCAGTACCCGCCGATTCTGGAAGAATGACACGCCCCGACCCCCGGCTGACGGACACATCATCGAGACCCGCGCCCCGCTGAGCCGCGGGTCGGGGCGATTGACGTTTTACGGACCAGAGAGGTGGCTGGATGGGTAGTGGCCCGGAGTGTGGGAGTGTGGTCCGCTCGCTCCGCGAGCGGTTGCTGTGCCGCGGCGGATGTGACGCGGTTGTTCCGTTGCGACCCGCGCTGCGAAGCACCGCTCGCGGAGCGGGCGGACCACACTCCGGGACAATACCGGCTCGATGTGTCCGCGCCCGGCTCACAGAAATAAGTCGGCGGCGAACCCTTTGAACCCGTGCCCGAACCGGTGGTAGTTCCCCCGAAGGAGTTCGCGGGTCGCCGGACCGAGCCGACCGATCCGGCTGCCCAGTCGCATCCGGTACTGTGTGCGCGCGTGCGCCGCCCGTTGGCGGGTCCGTTCAATGAGGTGCGGGTCGTAGAGGCGGTCCTTGATCCCGGCGAGGCGGTCCGCCGCCGCCTCGAAGCCGTCCGCGAACCGGGCGAAGTACGCGGCGTCCCGGAGCCGGGCGAACGTGATCTGGCGGGACAACGTGAGGGGTTGCGTACCGATCTGCTGGCTCGTGTGCTGGCGGTAGTCGGTCAGCGGGBCCCGGACGAGCCGCACCGGAGCGACCGCCGCGACCAGGAAGGCGATCCACCCGTCGTGAACCCAGGACGGCGGGATGGGTAGAACGATGTCCCGCAGGTCGGCCCGGAACGCCGCCGCCGCTCCGGTCACCACGTTGTAGCGGAGCAGGAGCCGGCACCCGCGCCCGGCCTCGACCTCGGCCTGCAAATCGGGGCCGAACGGGATGCTCTGCCACATGCGCAGGCCGAGCGGCGCCAGGTCCGGCCCGACGACTTCGAGGTCCGACGCGACCAGACCGACGTCCGGTGCGGACCGGAACGCCGACTCGAACCGGGCGAGCTTCTGCGGGTGCCACACGTCGTCCTGATCGCAGAGGAAAATGACGTCCCCCGAACACGCGGAGATCGCTCGTTCGAAGTTGCGCGTGGACCCGAGATTGACCTCGTTCACGGCGACCCGAACCGGGAAGGGGGCTCCGGCCGCGAACCCCCGGAGTACGGCCAGCGTGTCGTCCGTGGAGCGGTCGTCGTGAACGACCAGTTCGTCCGGCAGGCGGGTCTGGGCGGAGAGCGAGTCGAGTTGCGCGCGGAGGAAGGGCGCTCCGTTGTACGTACAAAGCGCGACGGACAGCCTCATGATGACTCCGCGGGGACCCGCACGCCCCATCCTTGTGCCGCCCCGCGGTAGAGCGCTGGCGTGAGAACATGGGCGAGCGCACCGGGCACCAATACGGCCCCTTTCAAACCGGCGGCGGGTAACCCGACGACCAATCGCCGGGCCGCGGTTCGCGCGGCGGGCCAGTCGCCAGCAAAAGCGAACTGGTGGGCCAGTTCGTACTCCAACCGCAATCGGGCACGAACGAGCGGTGCGGCGTATTCCGGCAGTTCCGCGATCAGCACCTCGTACATGCGCCGGAGCTGGTCCCCGCGCCAGCGGCCGCGGGCGTTCGACCAGATTCCGCCCGGATGGACACGATACACCGCCATCACGTCCGGTAACACCCGAAACGGTCCGTGGGTGGCCTGGAGGATGTGAAGGGGCCAGTCGCCGGGAACGACGTGCCGGTGCCAGTCGGGCAGGCGCGAAAAATGCTTGCGGTAAACGACCGAACAGGTGTGGAACCGATTGGCCCCGAACAACTCATGGACGGTAACGACCTCGGGACAAGGGGCCGGAAACGGGCGCCCGAACTTCTGTGCCTCCAGCGGACACACGGCGTGCGCGCACCCGGAGTATTCCGGGTGGGCATCGAGGACCGCGACCTGTTTGGCGAGCTTCTGCGGATCGGACCAGTAATCGTCCCCCTCCAACAGTGCGACGTACTCGCCCCGGCAGTTCGCGTATGCGTCCGCGAAGTTCGCTCCCATACCGAGGTTCTGCGGCCGGAGCAGCAGTCGGAGGCGGCCGGGGTTCTCGTCCGCCAGGCGCAGGAGTATTTCCCGTGTGCGGTCCGTCGAGCGGTCCTCACCGACCACAATCTCGTAATCGAAATTCGCTTTTTGAGCGATCGCGCTACGAACCGCCTGTTCGATATAACGCTCGTGGTTGTAGGTAATCACCAACACGCTGACTTTCGGAGCGGCGCTCATTTCTGCGCCCCGCCGGCGCGGCGGAGCGCCGCGCGGACGTCCCCGGCCGCCGCGCGAGCGGTCCGCAAAATTCCCGCGATCCGCCGCACCTCGTCCGGACCGACCGCCGTGCCCGTCGGCAGCAAGAGCACGCGGGCCGCGACGCGCTCGGTTTCGGGCAGCAACAGCCCGGCGTGCGGGAAATACGACCGGTACGGCTCCATGCGGTGGCACCCGGGCCAGAAGTACTTCCGGGCCAGCACGTTCTCCGCGTGCAGGACGGCCACGATCTCGTCGCGCGTCAGGCCGTACCGGTCGGCATCGACCTCGATCACGACGTACTGATAGTTGTTCTCCTCGGCCGGATCGTAGGGCAGAACCGACAAGCCGGGAACGCCCTCAAGACCCTCGCGGTAAACGGCATAGTTCCGCGCGTTGGTGGCGACGAACGCCGCGACGCTGTCGAGGTTGGTCAGCCCCATCGCCGCGGACGCCTCCGTCATCTTCCCGTTCGTCCCGATGTAAATGACGTTGTCGTACCCGGCGAAGCCGAAGTTGCGCATCAGGCGGAGCTTCTCGGCGAACGCGCCGTCGTTGGTCACGACCGCTCCGCCCTCCAGCGTGTTGAGGAACTTGGTGGCGTGGAAACTGAACACCTCGCACTGACCGAACGCCCCGATCCGCCGGCCCCCGAGCGAGCACCCGAAGGCGTGGGCGGCGTCGAACATCAGGGTCAGGTTGCGGCGCTCTGCGATCTCCGTGAGCCGGTCGACCGGGGCCGCGCGCCCCCACAAGTGGACCGCAACGATGCCCGTGGTGCGCGGGGTGATCATCCGCTCGACCTGGTTGGGGTCGAGGTTGTGAGTGTCCGGATCGATGTCGCAAAAAACGGGCGTGATCTCCTGCCACTGGAGCGCGTGAGCGGTGGCCACGAACGTGTACGACGGGACGATCACCTCGCCGGTCAGGCCGGCGCCGCGGATGGCAATTTCGAGGGCCACGGTGGCGTTGCACATGGCGACGCAGTGGGCGGCGCCGACGTGATCCGCCACGCGGGCTTCGAACTCCCGGACAAGTGGGCCGTCGTTGGTGAGCCAGTTCCGGTCGAGCATCGCGTCGAACCGGCGGTAGAGCGCGGCGCGGTCCCCGACGTTCGGCCGACCGACGTGGAGCGGGGTCGAAAATGCGGGTGGCCCGGACAGGAGCGCGAGGTGCGGGTTCATTCTTGCCCCTCGGTGGCCTGCCGCGCGCGACAAGCCTGTTCGAGCGCCCGGAGCCGGGCGCCGTCACGCGGCTTCGGCATCCGCTGCATCGGGTTGCCGTAAACGACTTCACAGTCGCGCACGTTTTTGCGGACGACCGTCAGCGCCCCCACCGCCGCCCCGAACCCGAGCGCCACCCCCGGAAGGATGACCGACCCCGACCCCACGATGACGTGGCGTCCGAGCCGAACCGCACCGGTCTTGACGGTTCGGAACTCGTCCGGGACCGTCGGATTGGTGAGTGCGGCGCCCGTGTAATCGTCCGTCGCGGTGTAGATCGCCACGCGAGACGACAGCCCGGCAAAGTCTTCGAGGGCGATCCGCCCGCCGCCACCGAACAGGTACCCGCCGGCGCCGATGTGGACGTTGTCCCCGATCTCGATGCCGTCCGGTCCGGCGGACAGGAGACCGAAGCAATCGATCCGGACGCGGTTGCCGATGCGAACGTGGCCCCCGCCGATGAATCGGACAGATCGATCGACCTGCACACCGTCACCGACCGCGCCGAGTAGTTCGGTCAGCTCCGCGCGGGAATAGAGAGCGGACGGGGGTGAACTCGCAGAGGGGTTCATCCGGTGACCTCTCGTCGCGCGTGCGTGGGGGCCGGCTTTTCGACCACGTACAGGACGCTGTGCCGACTGATGCCCTGTTCGGTGAAGCGGTTCGCGCCGAAATGGTCCGCGCCCCGCTCCTGAACAACGAAGCCGGCTTCGCGCAACCGCCCGACCAAGCCGGCCTTGGAATACAACCGGACGTGGTCGTCCTGACCGAACCGGCGCCAGCGCTCGTTCGGGTCCGTGACCGTCGGGTCTTCGTCGATCGCTTCCAGCCCCAGAACGATGGGCACGAGCACGGCCCCGCGCCCGCCGGGCTTCAAGATCCGCAACAGTTCCCGCATCGCCTTGCGGTCATCGGACACGTGCTCCAGCACGTGAGAGCAGAGCCAGAAATCCACCGACGCGGTCGGGTAGAGCGGCATGTCGGTGATGTCCGCCCGGTCGTCCACGCCTTCGCCGTGCAGGTCGGCGGTTCGATAGCGGACGGCGTGCCGGTTCGCGGCGATCGCGCGCCGGATCTGCGCCGACAGCGGGGGCGAGGGCGCGAAATCGATAACAACGGCCGGCCCCGTCAGCGCGCCGAACCATTCCTCGAGATACAGACCCGTTAGACGATCGCGGTCCGCCGCACCGCAATACGGGCACGAATACTGACGGTAGTTACACGTCTCGGCGCGGTCGAGTCCGTAGGGCCAACCGGCTTCTTTTAAGGGCTTTATGAAAAGCTCGGGTAAGCTCCGGAAGGCTCGAACGCGGCGCCCGCAGACGGCACAAGCAAACGGTCCGGGGCCGTGAACCAACCGGCCGAACCCGTCCGCGATGCGCCGCGCTCCGGACCGCAAGAGGGAAACGCCCGGCAGCCCCACGGTTACCCTCCTCGAATGATCGTCGCGCGCCCCGCGGCCCGAAACCGCTCCGCTAGCGACCAGAGCGCCTCCGCCGGGCACGCTCCGGTCTGGTCTCGAATCCACTGAACGAGAGCGGCGTAGGGAATTTGAGCGAACTGACGGAACGGATAAACGACCCGACGGCCGTCGCGCGTCCAAATGTCGCACGGGCAGTACCGGTAGTGGTGCCACGTCTGTCGGAAGGAACGGCGCAAGCGCAGTTGTGTGTACTCGTGATTACGGTCCGCGTACAAATCCCAGACGAGATGGCGTGCGACCGCGTGTTTCGTGAGCGCCCAACGCCGCCCGGCCCGCCGCGCGTACAGACCGAACGTGCTGTCGACGTTCCGGCGCCCGGTCACGCGCCGGAAGTGGCGGGCCCGACGCAGG
>BFBZ01001461.1_pt1 | contig 15689 bp, 13 predicted proteins | sample 1888401 | NCBI WGS metagenome assembly BFBZ01 (sample SAMD00112614, study PRJDB3348) | symbiont metagenome | host: Chara braunii | reverse complement strand
TGGTGATGCGATGCATGAGGCGCCGGGCAATGATACCGCCGAGCGCGAGAGTATCCTGGACAACCATGGTGATGCGCGGGGTGATGACCGAGCTCCATTGCACATTGTCGATCATGGCGAGCGAGATATCTTCCGGACAGCGAAAGCCCAGCTCCTGCATGGCTTGCAGCGCCGAGAGCGCAACCGTGTTGTTGGCGCCGAGGATCGCTGTGGGGCGCTCGGGCTGGATGAGCAGGCGCATGGCCGCCTCATAGCCGGCGGTGCGGGTAAACTGGCCGTCGACGACAAAATTCGGGTTAACCTCCACCCCGGCATTCGCCATCGTGTCGGTGAAGCCGCGATAGCGCTCGGTTGCCGTATGCATATGGCTCGGGCCGGTGATGAAGGCGATGCGCCTATGGCCCAGCTGCAGCAGATGTTCGGTCAGCATCGCCCCGGCGAGATGGTTATCGGAGCCGACGAAATCCCGCTCGATGCCCGCCACCTTCTGGTCGAAGCAGACGATCGGAACATTCAATCCAGCGACGAAATCGAGATAGTCCTGATCATGTCCGGAGGGAGCGAGCGCCAAGCCTGCCGTCTTGAGGCCGATCAGGTGTTCGACCATGGCCTTTTCGCGCGCTGTCTTGCCTGAGGAGTCGGTGACGAGCACGAAATGATTGTGGTCGAGCGCGTAATTTTCCAGCTCGCGCCGGATATCCCCGAAGAAGGGATTGCCGACATTGCCGACGACGAAGCCGATCATGCGGCTGCGTCCGCGCGCCAGACTCTGGGCTAGCGGGTCGGCAACGAAGCCGACCGCGGCGACCGCATGGCGGATTTTCTCGAGGGTCTTCGGGCTGACACGCGCCGGATTGCTCAAGGCCAGCGAAACCGTCGACACGGATACGTCGGCGAGTTTGGCGACGTCACGAATGGTGGCCATTAAATTTTCGAACCGTTTCTATCGCCTTCAGCCTTCCCGATGAAGGCGAGTTCCTTTGCGAGCTCTTGTCACAAATCTAACATTTGTAGGCCCTGAAGCAATATGGGGAAAGAAGATTTCAACAGTGCGCTTGACATCGATGAGGAGAGGATCAATGATTAAATCGAACCGGTTCGATAGAACTGAAAATCTTGGGAGGATAATGTGAGCGACGCAACGATCAGCGGCGGCCTTGATGCGGCCGGCGGCAAGACATGGTTCGGACATGACCGCTTTGGCATGTTCATCCACTTCGGACTCTATGCGCTCGGCGCGCGCCACGAATGGCTGAAGAACCGCGAGGAGTTCACCACCGAAGCCTATCAGAAGTATTTCGACAACTTCGACCCTGACCTTTATGACGCCCGCGAATGGGCGCGCCGTGCCCGCGAAGCCGGCATGAAATATGTCGTGCTCACCGCCAAGCACCATGAAGGCTTCTGCCTCTGGGACAGCAAGGTTACCGACTATAAGGTCACCAACACGCCCTACGGCAAGGATCTGATCGGACCCTATGTCGAAGCGCTTCGCGCCGAAGGGCTCAAGGTCGGCTTCTACTATTCGCTGCTCGACTGGCATCACCCGGATTTCCCGATCGACGCGCACCATCCGCAGCGCAATCATCCCGACGCCGCCAAGCTCAACGAAGGCCGCGACGTCAAGCGCTATGCCAAATACATGCGCGACCAGGTGACCGAGCTTCTTACCAATTTCGGCAAGATCGACGTTATCTGGTTCGATTTCAGCTATCCTCGCCGCGTCTACAAGGGCCTACCCGGCAAAGGGCGCGCCGATTGGGAGAGCGAAGACCTGATGAAGCTGGTGCGCCAGCTTCAGCCCGATATCATCGTCGGCGACCGTCTCGACCTGCCGCGCGATGCGGATCACATGCCCGACCTGGTGACGCCGGAGCAATATACGCCGCGCGTCGCACCGACCGTCGCAGGGTTGCCGGTGCGCTGGGAGGCCTGCCACACCTTCAGCGGCTCCTGGGGCTATTATCGCGACGAAACCACATGGAAAGATGCCGGCCAGCTCATCAACATGCTGATCGACACGGTTTCGCTCGGCGGCAATCTTCTGATGAATGTCGGTCCGACCGGGCGCGGCACCTTCGACGCCCGCGCCATCACCGCGCTTGATACCTATGGCGAATGGATGCGGGTCAACGGACGCGCGATCTATGGCGCCGGGCCTTCTGAATACAAGGCGCCGAACGGTTGCCGTTTCACCCAGAAGGGCAACCGCCTCTATCTGCATGTCCAGACCTGGCCCTTCCGCCACATCCACATCGAAGGGCTCGGACGCAAGGTGAAATATGCACAGTTCCTGCACGACGCCAGCGAATTGCACTGGCTCGATCCGGATGCCGAGGTCGATTCCAATATCGGCGTCGCCGTCGGCGAGGGCATATTGAGCCTCGAATTGCCCGTCCTCAAGCCCGATGTCGTGACGCCCGTCATCGAGCTGATCCTCAAGGATTGAGCCAATTCCTGGCCCGGTCACGGATATCGCCATGAGCCGCGAAACCGAACTCATTGCAGCGATGACGCCCTTGATCGCCGACCTGGCAGACGACGGCAATGGTGCCGTCGCACTCGCCGGCTCGCGCGGCAAGGGGCGGTCGGACGAGCAATCGGATTTTGACTTCCGGGTCTATGCCGATACCTATCGCGGGCCGGAACTTCGGCAGACCAAAGCATGGAAGCGCTTCGAGGGAGCCATGCGCGCCTGGAAGCTCGAAGGGGTGCGGATGGATGGGGTCTGGATGCGCCGCTATGCCGGCGTACAAAACGACCTCGATAGCTGGCTTGCCGGCAGTGCCGTCCCGAAGAATTTCGAGTGGACGATCTGGGGCTACCATCTGCCCACGGACCTTGCCAGCCAGCAGATCATTGCCGATCCGCGCGGCCTGCTCGCCGGATGGAAACAACAGCTTGCGCAGTATCCCGAGGCGTTAAGAGCCACGGTCCTGCGCCAGCACATGGAAATCCTGCGCTACTGGGCCAAGGATTATCACTACGAAAGCAAGGTCGCCCGTCGCGATCTCGTCTTTCTCGTGGGGCTGACCGGCAAGCTTGCCAACGCCATTCTGCAGACGGTCTTCGCGTTCAACCGGGCATATTTTCCGGGTGACGGCTGGAACCTGCCCATGGCGGCCGAATTGGAGCGACTGCCGCCCGACTTCCTTCAGCGGATGACCGCCATTCTGGAGCCGGGGCACGATCCCGATACCTGGCGGCGCCAGCGAACGGCGCTGATCGGACTGATCGGCGATCTGGAGGTTATGATCGCGGCCTGAGGAGGCCGCAAGACCAAGCCGGAAGGGAGCGTCCGGGCATTGAAGACCGTCATTGCAACCATGATCATAAAAAGAGGAGGAACCATAATGAAACATTCAATGATCTTTGCGGCTGCCCTGGCAGCGAGTTCGCTGTTGGGAGCAGGCGCGCAGGCGCAGGATGCCCCCGTTACCATCACCTGGCAGATGTGGGGCGAACCGAACGACGCGCAGCTCTGGCAGCAGCTGGCCGATCTCGTCTCCCAGCAATATCCCGATATCAAGGTCAAGCTGCAGCTCTCGGGCTGGACGGACTACTGGACGCGCCTGCCGGTTCTGGCGGCATCGGGACAGGTCGCCGATATCGTCTCGATGCAGTCGATGCGCCTGCCGAATTTCTATTCGATCCTCACTCCACTCGACGACTATGTGAAGAAAGGGGACGTGAAGGTTGCTGATTTCGAGACCTCGATCATGTCCGGCCTGTCGCAAGACGGCAAACTCTATGCGTTGCCCTATGACGTCGGCCCATGGATGGTGTTCTACAATCGCGACAAGTTCGCCGCAGCCGGGTTGAAAGAGCCAGCAAATGACTGGACGTTCGACGACTTCAAGGCCGACGCCAAGACGCTGACCAAGGACGGCACTTACGGCTACGGAACGCAGGCCTTCGACTTCATCGCTGGCCCGGTCGCGCTCGGCGCGGACTATTTCAACGCCGACAACGAATTCGACCTGACCAATGCCGGCTTTGTCGACGCCTTCAGCAAATATGCCGACCTTACCGCCAAGGACAAGCTCTCGCCGGTGTTTGCTTCCGCGGCCGATGCCTCCGCCGCAAGCGGCCGTTTCGCCTCGGGCAACGTCGCCATGTATATCGACGGTCCATGGACGTTGATCACCGCCCAGGCCAACGTGAAGTTCAAGATCGGCATTGCGCCGCTGCCGCGCGGCACCGGCCCCTCGCGCTTCATCACGGCCGGCTCCGGCTGGGGCGTTTCCGCAACCAGCCAGCACAAGGACGCGGCATTCAAGGCATTGCAGGTGCTGACCGGTCCGAAGGCTGCGGAAATTCTGGGGTCAGCCGGACGAGCACTGCCGGCGCGGCTTGCCCAGCAGACCTCCTGGTATGACGGGGCGGCCAAGAATGTCAGCGGCACTCGGGAGACGCTGGAATACATGTTTGCCCACACGACGCCGTTCCGTATCAATGAAAAATGGAACCAGTTCGAGAATCTCGTGATGCAATATGTGCCGCTGGCGCTGACCGGAGACTCGAAGTCCGAGGGAGTCCTCAGCGACATCCAGAGCCAGCTTCCATAAGCTTAGGCACCTGGCCGGCCTGCGGCCGGGTCCATCGGCTCGACCGCAGCGCCATTGCCGGAAAGGAAGGCCCACGATGCTGGCCAAACATACTGACATAATCGCAAGGCCAAGGCCACGCTCGCGCAAATGGTTCAGAGGCGAGGGATGGACGGCCTTGTTCTTCCTGCTACCGAGCCTGATCGGCATCGTCCTGTTCCTCGTGCTGCCGATCCTGGCTTCGATCGCGCTCAGCTTCACCAATTGGCAATTGCTGGGAACGCCACGCTTCGTTGGCCTTGCCAACTATGTGCGGCTGTTCACGACCGATCCGCAATTCTGGACGGTCATGCGCAACACGATCTTCTTCACCGTCGAATATCTGGTGTTGAACATCATCATCTCGCTCGGGCTGGCGACCTGGATTTCGAGCCTCAGGATCGGGCAACGCTGGTTCCGGGTGATCTTCTTTCTTCCCACCTTCACCCCGCTCATCGCGGTTGCCATGGTCTGGATGCTGATCTTCAGCAGCGGTGGCCTCTTCGACAACATCATGGCCGCGCTGTCGCTTCCGTTCTCCGGCGTGCTCAATGACCGCACGCTCGCCATGCAGGCGGTCGTCCTCACCTCGATCTGGGCAGGCGTCGGCTACAATACGGTTCTCTTCAACGCCGCGCTCGACATGGTGCCGGCAACCTATCTGGAGGCGGCGCGGATCGACGGGGCGACTGCCTGGGACCGGTTCTGGAAGATCCGCCTGCCGCTGATCTCGCCGACGCTGTTCTTCGGCACCGTCATGACGGCCATTACCTCGCTGCAGGTCTTCGACCAGATCTACGTCATGACCAAGGGCGGTCCGGGATCATCAACCGCGACGCTTGGCTACGCTATCTTCCAGCGCGGCTTCCAGAACTTTCAGATGGGTTATGCCTCGGCCATCGCCTGGGTGATGTTCGCGCTGATCATGCTGCTGACCGCCCTGCAATTCTGGTTCCAGCGCAAATGGGTGCACTATGATGCTTAACTCCAAAACCAGGGCACGCCGGAAGCTGGCCTTCGACATCGTCAATCACGCAGCTCTTGCACTCGTGGCGATCGCCTTCCTCTTTCCGTTCTTCTGGATGGTCTCGAACGCCATACGCTCAAATGCCGAGGTGACGGCCATACCAGTGCATATCCTGCCTGAGGTCTTCGAATGGGGTAATTTCGCCGCCGCCTGGACCCGGCTGCCCTTCGGCCGGTTCTTCCTCAACAGCGCCGTTATCGCCATTTGCGTGACTGTCATCACCGTCGTCGTTTCCTGCCTTTCGGGCTACGCTTTTGCGCGGCTGAAATTCAGGGGACGCGACACGCTGCTGCTCGGCTATATCGGCACGCTCATGGTGCCGCCGCTGATGCTGATCATTCCCTTATTTCTGATCGTCAACAAGCTCGGTCTGGTCAACACCTTTCCGGGTGTGATCCTGCCGATCTCCTTCGGCACCTTCGGCGCATTCCTGATGCGGCAGTTCTTTCTCTCCATCCCCATGGAGCTTGAAGAGGCAGCAAGGATCGATGGCGCCTCGCGGCTGCGCATCCTCGTCAGTATCATCGTGCCGCTGTCGATGCCGGCGATCGGGCTTCTGTCGCTGTTCACCTTCATCGGGCAGTGGAACAATTTCCTCTGGCCGCTGATCGTGATGACCGGTGCCGATAACGCCACCCTGCCCGTCGGCCTCACCCTGTTTCAGACGCAACAGGGCACGCAGTGGAACTATCTGATGGCAGGCGCCACCCTTTCCATGCTTCCCGGGATTTTCCTCGCGATCATCCTGCAGAAGCTCATCTACAACAGCATCGCCCTCAATGCGGGCATGGGCGGCCGCTGAGGCGCCTGCAGACTCCTGGGAGCTAGAACAATGGCGAAACTGACGATCCGCAACGCGGTCAAGCGATATGGTGCACTCGAGGTGCTGCATGGCGTATCCGTTGCCGCGCAAGACGGAGAGTTTGTCGTGCTCGTCGGCCCCTCGGGCTGCGGTAAATCCACCTTGCTGCGTATGATCGCCGGGCTTGAAAGCATCAGCGACGGCGAGATCGAAATCGGCGAGCGCATCGTCAACGACCTCGAACCCAATGAGCGCGATATCGCCATGGTGTTCCAATCCTACGCGCTCTATCCGCATATGACCGTTCGCGACAACATGGCGTTTTCGCTGAAGCTCGCGCGTCGCAGCCGGCAGGAGATCGAGCAGAAGGTCAATGATGCCGCGGGTATTCTCGATCTCTCCGCCCTTCTCGATCGCTATCCCCGACAGTTGTCAGGAGGCCAGCGCCAGCGCGTCGCGATGGGCCGCGCTATCGTCCGCAATCCGGCCGTCTTCCTCTTCGACGAACCGCTCTCCAATCTCGATGCTAAATTGCGCGTGCAGATGCGCACCGAGATCAAGACGCTGCACCAGCGGCTGGGCACCACCATGGTCTATGTTACCCATGATCAGATGGAAGCCATGACCATGGCCGATCGTATCGTGGTCATGCGCGGCGGCGATATCGAGCAGATCGGCTCACCGCTCGAAATCTACGATCAACCCGCCAACAGTTTCGTCGCCGGCTTCATCGGTTCACCATCGATGAATTTCATCGATGGTCAGGTCGTCGAGCGGAATGGAACGGTAGAGCTCCAAGCGGCGGAAGATCTGCAGTGGCCGCTGCCGGATAGCGCCCGGGCCTATGTGGGCAAGTCCGTCCAGCTCGGCATTCGGCCCGAACACATCTCGATCGATCCGGATGGCGTTCCCGCCAGGATCATCGTCATCGAACCGACGGGCTCCGACACGCATCTGCAATTGCAGGCAGGCTCTCAAACGATCGTCGCCGCCGTCAGAGACCGCCTTTCGGTATCACCGGGCCAATCCATTCCGCTCAGGATCGACCCGATAAAAGCGCATCTGTTCGATCCGTCGAGCGGCCAGCGTCTTTCCTGATTGTCACGCGCGCAGCGCCGCAGCCGGGCTCGAACGCAAGGCGCTGAACGCCGGAACAATCGAGATCAATGCCGCAACGAACAGGAAGCCGCCCACAAGCCATAGATCGTCGAAGGCGAAACCAACCGGCAGGCGCACAGCCGTCGATGCGGCAAGCCGCGCGGAGATCACCAGCGCGGTGAGATATCCAAGCGCGATGCCAAGTGCGATCCCGGCCGCAAACAGAATGAAGAGCTCGCCCCATACAATTGCGATGATCGAACGGATCGGCGTGCCGAGCGCTCTCAATGCCCCGATCTGCCGGCGTCTCGAACCAACATGCATGACCGTCACCAGCACGATGGCGGCGATGACGATCGCCTGCGTGCCGAGCGCGATTGCCAATAACAGACTACGGGCATCGCCGAGCGTCGCGTAGAGCCTGGTCAGGACTTCGGCGGGAAAGACGCCAAGCGTTGCCCCGGTCCGATATTCCTGCCGGAGGCGGTAAGCATCGGCGATCGTCTTCGGCTTGACAAGAACGGCGGGAACATCAGGCGTCTGCGCATCGAAATGCTCGTCAAGCGGCGCATCGGCATCGACATGACCATGCTCGTGTTCATGTTCGCCGCCCTGATCGTGCGGCTCGGCATCATGCTGCTCCGCTTCGTCGCCATCGTGGTGTTCTTCGCCATGCATGCCGTGCAATTGCCAGACGGCGCGGATCGGCACGAGGATAGCCCGGTCCCAGGCCGTGCCCGTCGGCGCCATGCGGCCGGTGACTTTATAGGCAATGGCCGTATGGGTTTCACCGCCGGTTTCGGCTGTGCCATGCATCGGCTTGATGTCGGCGCCCGGCGCGAGCCTAACGTCCGAGCCCACCACCGCCTCGCCGAGACGCGCGAACAACACGCCCTGCGCCAGAGCCGGCGATAGAGACGAGATCAGGCTCGTCGTCGTGCCGACGATCGGGAAGCCATAAGCGGAATCGCCGAAACCGACGGGTGCTGCCAATTCGACGCGCGGATCGTTGGCGAGTCGTCCGAGGACTGCGCCATCCATTAATGGTAGCGGCGCCGGCTGGAGGAATACTGCTGATAGTGCCAGCTGCGTCTCGCTGCCGGCCGCCCCCACCAGCAGATCGAATTTCTCCGCGGCGCGGGCGCTGCCGAGCCGCACGGCTCTCTCCTGAAGCGTAACGGTCACGCTCAAGGCGACGGATAAGGCAATGAGGACAACGACGGCAAGCGCCCCGCTCCAGAAGCGCCGGAGATCGGCGAAAATGAAGATCATCATTGCGCGGCTACCTCTCGGCTATCTTCCTCGATGCGCCCGCTCGCCAGGCGGATGCGGCGGCCGATACGCTCGGCAAGCGAGATATCGTGCGTCACGACGATAAGCGTGGTCCCCTCTTCGGCTGAAAGCTGCAGCAAAAGTTCGGCAACCTCATTGCCCGCCTGGCGGTCGAGGCTCGCGGTTGGTTCGTCCGCAACAATGACGCCCGGACGCTGCAGAAGCGCCCGTGCGACGGCGACGCGCTGCATCTCGCCGCGCGACAGCGTCTCGATCTTCTGCTGCGGGCGGGCAATACCAGTGGCAGTGAGAAGGTAGAACGCGCGGTCATGCTCGGCGGGCTTCAGTCGACGCGCAAGGCGGACCGGCAGCACCACATTCTCGACAGCAGACAATCCGGGAAACAGGTGAAAATCCTGCATGACGAGGCCGATATTCCCGGCCCGGAACGCGTCGCGCTTTCCATTTGAAAGACGCGTGATCTCCGTGCCGCTCCAGGAAACACTGCCGCGCGTGACTGTCTCAAGGCCTGTAATCGCGTTCACGAATGTGCTCTTGCCGGAGCCAGAGGCACCGGTGATCGCAAGCCGACCGCCAGCCGGCAGATGAAATTTCTCAATGGCCAGCACCGGCGCGGCCAGACCGGGAAACTGCATTTCAAGACCGGAAATATCGAGCGCCAGCATGAGATCAAGCCGTCCTGAAGGAGGCGTCTCGCAGACGTAATTGGCTGATGAAGCCGGTTTCCGGATCCGTCCACGAGCCGAACTCCAGCACGCCTCGCGCCACGATCGGCGCATTGAACTGCACGAAGGTCTGCTTGGCAGAGAGATAGACGACCATGATATTGTCGGGCCAGTCGGCATCGGAAGAGCAGAAGGGGCAGAGCGACATCGGAATCTCCGTCAAGACGAAGAAGGCTGCCTCCGCCTTCAGCGGCGGCGCCATGAAGCCGTTGATGGCGACGTGCTTGCCGCTCAACTGCTTTACCTTGTCGGAGAATTCGAGGCCGAGCGGACCGAAACTCTTGTAGAGCTCGCTAAAGCCGAGCTTTTCCGAAGCCTTTGCACGCATGGCAATGCCAGCCATGGGCAGCACGGCAGCGGCGGTCATCAGCGCCCGGCGGCTGATGGAAACAGGCTTGTTCTGAGACATGGAAACCCCCATGAAATATGGAAGGACAGGCGGCCAGAAGCCGCCTGTCCGCATTCGCCGATCAGGCGAATTACATCTTTTCGGTGCCGAGCGCGAAGGTGTCGGCCAGGACCTTGTAGACGTCGCTCTGTTCCATGTAGCCGCGGAAGCCTTCCGCGCCCGGGCCTGCGGCCTGCAGAACGATATCGTCTACGGCATGGACGCCGCTGTCTTCGTCCTTCGGAATGTTACCCTGTACGAAGACGGCGCCGGGCACGTCCTTGTAGGCTTCGTTGGCAACATATTCCTTCTTCTCGTTCTGGATCGCCGGAACGAAAGGACCGTCGAGCTTCGGACGGAAGGTCTCGTAATGGTCGGGGCCGTTGTTGGCGGCGATGAACAGACGACGGGAAACGTCGACGCGGTCAGGATAGCCGTCGCCATCCTTGTCCTCATAGTTCGGGAAGCCGGCCGCCGCATAGGTGCCGACCTTCTCGCGCATTTCGGTGCCCTTCTTTTCGTCATCGACAGTGCCGATGATCGAAACGCCATGCGTATGGTCGCCGGTAACGACGATCAGCGTATCCGGGTTCTTGGCCTGGAACTCACGGGCGACGGCAACGGCCTTGTCGAACTCGATGGTGTCGACCAAGGCGCGATCCCAGTCGAGCGGGTGGCTCATCTTGTCGATGGAGGCGCCTTCGACCACGAGGAAGAAGCCTTCAGGGTTCTTGGCGAGCTTGTCGAGCGCGACCTTGGTCATGTCGACCAGGCCCGGCTGGTTCGGGAACTTGTCGACGGTGCCCTTCTTCAGGAATTCACGATCGAGCGTGACGTCGAGGTTGCCGGTGTGGAAGAGGCCGAGCAGCTTGTCCTGGTTCGAGCCCGCCGCCGCAGCCAGTTCGTTCTTGTCGGTGGCAACCGCGTAGCCGGCATCCTTGAAGAGCGCGATATAGTCCTTGTCGTCCTTGCGCTTGGAGCCCGGAACGCTCTTCGCCAGGAAATAGGCCGAGCCGCCGCCGAGCAGCACATCCGGCTTGACATCGTACATCATGCCGACGATCTCGGCCTTGTCGCCGCGCTTGCGGGTGTGGGAGACGAGCGCTGCCGGCGTCGCGTCCTCGACTTCAGCCGTGGTGACGATGCCGAGCGACTTCTTGCCGGTGCGGCGCAGTGCCTCACCGATCGTTTCGACCTTCGGGTCGTCCAGGCTTGCCGGCGTGCGGTCGGCATAGACGCCGAGCGCGTTGACGGCGGACTTGTGGCCGGTCATGTAGGCCGACATGGTGTTGGCGCTGTCGGTGGCGATGGCCGACGTCGACGAGGTGCCGATGAAAGCGACCGGCGGGATATCGTCCATGGCGAGACGGCCATTGGCCTTGCCTTCGGTCATGCCCTTGGACATGATGCGGGCGCCGGTGCGGTGCGCAACCGAGAGACCGTCGCCGAGCAGGAAGATGATGTTCTTGGCCTTCGGCGTGGCCGACGTGCCATAGACATCCCAGTTGACGGACTTTTTCTCGTCGCCGGCCGACACCTCGACCTTGTACTGGCCGGGCTTTGCGAGCTTGACGCCACGCAGGATCAGGGCCGATCCGAGAACCTTGTCTTCGGCGCCCTTTTCTTCCGCGACGAAATCAGCCGCCTTGCCGAAGACGGCGTCATAGCTTTCGCCGTTGACGGTGACCTTCACGTCTTCCGGCTTCACCACCTTGCTGAATTCGACCTTGAAGTCGAACGGTGATCCCACAAGAACCGTTGCCCGGTCCAAAGGGTAGACGGTCGCAGCATTGGCGGCCCCAGCCAATACGGTTGCCGACACCATGGAAAGAAGAAGTTTACGCATTTCATACCCCCGCGTCTTGGTTACTTCCTCCTCTCCCTTATAAAGGCCAGATGACAATCACATAAAAAACAGCCAACTTTCTGCAACCGTGAATGAACAAATCCATTAACTAAGGATTGCTGATTGTATGTACAGCATCTAAAAAAGGAGGCCGGCGACGCATTTTGGCGCGAGTTTTTCGTCAGGGCTTCGCGCGGTCCGGATGCGCCGCCTGAAAGGCGGGCAGTTGGGTGCATCTGTCATTGATCTCGACGACGCGCTTCAGATCGGTCATGTCGACACCCCAGCGGCGGCCATTATAGACCTGCGGGACAAGACAGATGTCTGCCATCGTCGGCCTATCCCCGAGGCTGAACGCACCATCGAAGCCGCCCAGCATCGCTTCGAGCTTGCGAAGCCCGGTGGCAATGAAATGCCGCATCCATTCCTCGCGGGCGTCGGCCTTGTCTGTTATGGTCGTGACATAGGCCGCGACATGCGTGTTGCATATCGGATGGATATCCATGGCAATCGCGTAGGCAAGCGCCCGCACATGCTGCCGGCCCGCAATGTCGATGGGCATCAACCCGCTCTCCGGGCGAAGCTCGGCGAGATATTCGATGATGGACAACGACTGCGTCAGCGTATTGCCATCGATCACCAGCGTCGGAACGAACCCCTGGGGATTGAGCGCCAGATAGTCCGGGCTGTTTTGCTCCCCGTCCAGCAGGTTGACCGACACGCTCTTGTAAGCCATCCCGAGCATGTTGAGCGCGATGCGGACACGGTAGCTCGCCGACGATCTCCAGTAATCGTAGAGGATGACCTCACTCATCGCGGCTGCGGTCCCTGGTACTTTTCGACGGTCTGCTCAATCGCTCCGAAGATCGAATGGCCTGCATGATCCTGTATCTCGATGCGAACCTGATCGCCGAACCGCAGGAACGGCGTCTTTGGCGCGCCGGTTTCGATGGTCTCGATCGTCCGGATCTCGGCAATGCAGGAATAACCAACGCCGCCGCTTTCGACCGGCTTGCCCGGTCCGCCGTCAAGCTTGTTGGACACCGTGCCCGAGCCGACGATCGTGCCGGCCACGAGGCCGCGGGTTTTCGCGGCGTGAGCAATCAACTCGCCGAAGTCGAAGGTCATGTCGATACCGGCATTCGCCTTGCCGAACAGCCTGTTATTCAGCGTCACCAGCAGCGGCAGATGCAGCTTGCCACCATCCCATGCCTCGCCCAACTCGTCCGGCGTGACGGCAACCGGGGAAAATGCCGAAGCAGGCTTGGACTGGAAGAAGCCGAACCCCTTTGCCAGCTCCTGCGGAATGAGGCCGCGCAGCGACACGTCATTGACGAGCATCACTAGCCGGATGGCCTGGCGGGCAATGTCTGGACTGACTCCCATAGGCACGTCGCCAACCACGACGGCGACCTCACCTTCCATGTCGATCCCATAGGCCTCGTCGGCGGCCACGATCGGATCGCGCGGCGCAAGAAAGCCATCCGAGCCGCCTTGATACATCAGCGGATCAACCCAGAAACTCGCCGGCATTTCGGCATTGCGCGCCTTGCGCACCAGTTCGACATGGTTGACGTAGGCCGAACCGTCCGCCCACTGATAGGCCCGCGGCAAAGGTGACGCGGCGTCATGTTCGTGGAACCTGATCGTCGGCTGGGCTCCCGTCTCGACACCTTCGGCTATTAACTGAAGTCTCGGGCCAACATGGTCCCAGTCGTCGAGAGCGGCCTGCAAGGTGCGGGCGATATGGCCGACCTCGGAGCAACGGGTGAGATCGCGAGAGACGACGACAAGCCGGCCGTCCCTTGTGGAGTCCTTCAAAGTCGCAAGCTTCATGGTCCGGTTCCGATATCAGAGAATGCAGGATCGATCTTCACTTGATGCCCGGAGTGCCGTCGAACCTGCGCTCCAGACCGTCCCAGCATTCCAGATAGTCATCCTGCAGGGTTTCGAGTTCGGCCGCGTATTTCGTCAGCTGCTGCGGAAAACGGGTCTCGAACATGAAGGCCATGGTGTGATCCAGCTTCACAGGCTTGAGTTCGCTATTGGATGCCTTTTCGAAGCCGGAAGCATCAGGCCCATGCGGGAGCATCATATTGTGCAGGCTCATGCCACCCGGCACGAAGCCCTTTTCCTTGGCATCGTACTGGCCGTGGATCAGCCCCATGAACTCGCTCATGATGTTGCGGTGGTACCAAGGCGGGCGGAAGGTGTGTTCGGCAACCAGCCAGCGCGGCGGAAATATGACGAAATCGACATTCGCGGTGCCTGCCGCTTCGGTCGGCGCCGTCAGCACGGTAAAGATCGATGGATCGGGATGGTCGAACAGGATCGCGCCGACCGGCGAGAACGTCCGCAGGTCATATTTGTAGGGGATGTAGTTGCCGTGCCAGGCGACAACGTCGAGGGGTGAGTGGCCGATGTCGGTGACATAGAACTTGCCGCACCATTTGACGTGCACGCGACAAGGCACTTCCTTATCCTCGTAGGCGGCAACGGGCGTCTTGAAATCGCGGGGATTGGCGAGACAATTCGCGCCGATCGGGCCGCGTTCCGGCAGCGTGAATTTCGCGCCGTAATTCTCGCAAATATAGCCGCGCCAGACCTTCTCATCGCCCTTGCCCATCACCTTGAACATCATGCCGCGGGGAATGACGCAGATCTCCAGGGGCTCGACATCCATGATGCCCATTTCGCTGAAGACCCTGATCGCGCCGACCTGGGGAACGACAAGCAGCTCGCCATCCGCATCGAAGAAATAATCGTCGTTCATGTCTTCATTGAAGAGATAGAGGTGCGCGGCCATCCCGGCCTGGGTCAGGACATCGCCCGCCGTCGTGATCGTCCGCATACCGTCGAGAAATGTCATCTTCTCCGTCGGCGCCGGCACCGGATCCCAGCGAAGCTGGCCGAGGGGCAACGAATGATCATCCAGGCAGGGAGCCGATTTCCAGAACGGATAGGAGGCGTTCGAAAAGCGCCTGGTGTGACGCACGCTCGGGCGGATGCGATAGAGCCAGGACCGTTCATTCGTTCCGCGCGGCGCGGTGAAAGGCGAGCCGGAAAGCTGCTCGGCATAGAGACCGTAATTGCATTTCTGCGGGCTGTTCTGGCCTTGCGGCAGGGCACCCGGCAGCGACTCCGTTTCGAAGTCATTGCCGAAGCCGGGCATATATTGCAGCGTCTCCACCGCCGCGGCCTGACGGTCGGAGGCCTTAGATATCGTCTGGTCCATCGCTCAATTCCTCCCGAAAACTGAGGGTGACCCAGCGCCGGGCGCCGGGTCGCCTGAAGATCATTCGGCCGCCGTGCCGATGACGCCGCGCTTGATCTGGTCTGCTTCGATCGACTCGAAGAGAGCGCGGAAATTGCCTTCGCCGAAGCCTTCGTCACCCTTGCGCTGGATGAACTCGAAGAAGATCGGGCCGATGACGGTCTTGGAGAAGATCTGCAGCAGGATCTTCGTCAGGCCGCCATTCACCACGCCTTCACCGTCGATGAGGATACCATGTTTCTTCATGCGTTCGATGGGTTCTTCGTGCCCGTTCACGCGCGCATAGGACATCGTGTAATAGGTTTCCGGAGGACCGGGCATGAAGCGCAGGCCATTGTCGGCGAGCGTATCGGTCGCCTTATAGATATCGTCCGTTCCAACGGCGATATGCTGGATGCCCTCGCCCTTGTATTTCTTCAGGAATTCCTCGATCTGGCTGGTATCGTCCTTCGATTCATTCAGTGGGATGCGGATCTTGCCGCAGGGCGAGGTGATGGCCCGGCTCACCAGACCGGTGATGCGCCCGTCGATATCGAAGAAGTGGATCTGCTTGAAATTGAACAGATCGCGATAGAAATCCCACCACTTGTCCATATTGCCGCGGAAGACATTGTGCGTGAGATGGTCGAGATAATAGAAGCTGACGCCTT
>BFBZ01001460.1_pt1 | contig 15692 bp, 13 predicted proteins | sample 1888401 | NCBI WGS metagenome assembly BFBZ01 (sample SAMD00112614, study PRJDB3348) | symbiont metagenome | host: Chara braunii | reverse complement strand
CCTCGATATCCGTTCAGGCAACGGTTCGGGCTCGGCGCACCGCCTGGTCGCAAACGGCGACAGCGACTTTTCCTATGGCTCGTGCGGATCGATGGTGAACCTTGCCTCGCAGGGCGCCGCACTGATCTCTGTGGCGGTGATCGACGCCATGGGAGCGGATGCGATACTGGTTCGCCCCGACGCGGGCATCACCAAGATCTCCGACCTCAAGGGCAAGAAGCTGCTCACCACGTCAAATGCCGGCGTCAACACCTTCTTCCCGATCGTGCTGTCGACGGCCGGCCTTTCGCCTTCCGACATCACTCTCACCAACGTGCCCGACGGCGCGCTCGTATCGAGCTATCTGCAAGGTGCCGGCCAAACGGTGGGCATGCTTGGCGGCATCGACGACAAGCCGGCCGAGATCAAGAAGAACGGCGGCGCCGCGCCGGTGATCTTCCCCTATTCGAGCTATGGCGTGAACCAGATCGGATATTGCATCGTTGCTCGCAAGGACATGGTCGCGAAAAACCCGGACCTCGTGAAACGCTTCGTTCAGGCGACCATCAAGTCCTATAAGGCGGCCGAGGCCAATCCGGACGCGGCGATCGCGGCGATCGGCGACATCGTCGGCGGAACGATGAATGAAGACGAGGGAAAAGCGCAGGCCCGCGCGGTGCTCGATGTGACGCTCAGCCTGCTCTATTCGGCCGCCAACAAGGACAAGACGCTCGGCTTGAACGTTCCGTCCGATTGGGAAAGCATGGTGACCCTGATGAAGAAGTACAATGACCTCGACCCCAAGGTCGAGGCCAAGCAATTCTACACCAATGACTTCGTCAAGTGATTTGGCGGACCGGGGCGGCTTGCCGCCGCTCCGGTCCCGGCATAGGGCAGCAACCAGATTGAACCGTCGATGAATCCGCGTATCGAACTCACGGCCGTGCAGAAAGTGTTCGGGTCAGGCCCCGGCGCCCTGCATGCCTTCGGGCCGGTCGACTTGAAGATCGAGAAGGGTGAGTTCGTCTCGCTGCTCGGTCCGTCGGGCTGCGGAAAATCGACGCTCATGCTTATGATCGCCGGGTTGCTCGACGCCACCGAGGGCCGAATCGCAATCGACGGGCGCACCGTCGTCGGGCCGCAGACCGACATCGGCATCATGTTTCAGGACAACACGCTGGTGCCGTGGCGCACCGTGCGCGGCAATATCGAGCTGCAGCTGGAACTGCGCGGCCTGTCGCCGGTCGCCCATCGCGCCAGCGTGGACGACCTGCTTGCCTCGGTCCATCTCGAGGATTTTCAACAACGCTACCCGCACGAACTGTCTGGCGGGATGCAGCAGCGCGCCGCGTTCTGCCAGGCGCTGGTACATCAGCCGGCAACCATGCTGCTCGACGAGCCGCTCGGCAAACTCGACGCCATGACGAGGGAGGCGATCCGCACCGACCTGCAGGCGCTGTGGATGCAGCGCCATCCAACCGTCGTGTTCGTCACCCATTCGATCGAGGAGGCTATCCAGCTCTCCACCCACGTCGCCATCGTCACGCCGCGCCCTGGACGCATCGAACGCATCATTTCCATCGACCTGCCTTATCCGCGCGATTTCGAGGTCAAGAGCAGCCCGCAATTCATCGGCTACGTCCGGCAGGCACAGGAGATATTTCGTGGCTATGGCGTCCTCTGATCGACCCTCTCGACCGGAGCGCGCGGCCCGCTGGATTGCGCGCTCCTGGATGTCCATTGCCTTCTTCGCGGCGTTCTTCCTGATCTGGGAGTACTCCATCGTCTGGTTCGGAATCCCGCGCTACATCCTCACGCCCCCATCGGTGGTCGTCACGAAGGGCTGGGCGGATATCGACCGGCTGCTCTACTACACCTGGATCACCGGCGTGGAGGTCGTGCTGGGTTATGCTGTGGCTGTCATCCTGGCATTGCCGCTCGGCCTCGCCATCGCGTTCTCGTCCATCCTGCGCCGCACGATCTATCCGTTTGTCGTCTGCGTCGAAATGGTGCCCAAGATCGCCTTCGCGCCGCTGTTCATTTCCTGGCTGGGTTTCGGCCTGTTGCCCAAGGTGATCATCGTCTTCCTGGTCTGTTTCTTTCCCATCGTGCTCAACGCCATTCTGGCGTTCAGTTCGCTCAGCGAGGAACTGTCGCGCTTCAGCGTCTCGACCGGCGCGAGTGCATGGCGCACCTTCGTCAAGGTCCGGCTGCCGGCGGCGCTGCCGCAATGCTTCGTCGGCTTCAAATACGCCGCGATCAACGCGACAGTCGGCGCCGCAATCGCGGAGTTCATCGGCTCGGATCAGGGGCTCGGCTTCTACATCCAGATCGTCACCGGCAACATGCGTCCGGACCTTGCCTTTGCGGGCATCTTTTTCCTGACAATCCTCGGCCTGGCTTTGTTCGGCCTGGTCACGCTCGCCGAGCGGCTCCTCATTCCCTGGCACATTTCGGTGCGACGCCAGTCGCACTGACCTCACAACGCATTCGACGGAGACAAAGCCGTGACCCTGACCAAAGAAAGCGCCCACGCACTCGCTTCGAAGCTGGCCCCGAAGGGCCTCGCCTTCATTGACGGCAAATTCGCCGCGGCAGCGGATGGCGCGACCTTCGACACCATCAACCCGGCGACCGGCCAGGTTATCGCCGCCGTGGCGCACTGCGGCGGCACAGATGTCGATCGCGCCGTCAAGGCAGCCCGCAGATCCTTCGACGACGGCGTCTGGTCGCGTGCGGCTCCCGAGTTCCGCAAGGAAGCTCTGTTACGGCTTGCCGAACTCGTACGCGCCAATGCCGACGAACTCGTCGTGCTCGAAAGCATCGATAGCGGCAAGACCGTCACCGACTGCGCCAATGAGATCGGGCGAGAGGTTCCGAACTTCTTCCAGTGGTATGGGGAACTGGCCGACAAGTCTTTCGGCAAGGTAGCACCCACCGGCGAGAATGCGCTGGCGCTGATCATCAAGGAGCCAGCCGGCGTGGTTGGCCTCGTCCTGCCCTGGAATTTCCCGCTGCTGATGGCGGCCTGGAAGATGGCGCCCGCGCTTGCTGCCGGCTGCTCTGTCCTGGTCAAGCCCGCCGAGCAGACGCCGCTTTCCGTCCTGCGCCTGGCCGAACTCGCACAGCAAGCCGGCATCCCGGACGGTGCGCTCAACGTGTTGCCGGGCCTCGGCGAGACCACGGGCCAGGCGATCGGCCGTCACCCAGATATCGATATCGTCTCCTTTACCGGGTCGACCGAGGTCGGGGGTTATTTCCTGCGCTACGCCGGCGAGAGCAATCTCAAGGTGATTGGCCTGGAGATGGGTGGCAAGAGCCCGTTCATCGTGCTGGATGATGCCGATCTGACGGACGATCTGATCGAGCATGCCGCGATGTCCGCCTTCTGGAATGGCGGCCAGAACTGTTCGGCGAACATGCGGCAGCTTGTCGACCGCAGTCTGGCCGAGGAGTTCGCCCATCGCGTCACCATCCGCGCCAAGGCGTTTATTGTCGGCGATCCACTCGATCCCGCGACCAACATCGGCGCCATGGTCACCGCCGAACACCAGGCCCGTGTGATCGGCTACATCGAGCGCGGATCGGCCGAGGGTGCCCGCTTGCTGACCGGCGGCGGCTCGACCGGGCCAGGCTACTTCATCGAGCCCACTGTCTTCGCCGACATGACGCCCACGATGAGCATAGCCCGCGAGGAGATCTTTGGTCCTGTCCTCGGCATCCTGCCGGTCGCTGGAATGGAGATGGCGCTGCGGATCGCACGCGACACCGACTACGGCTTGCACGCGACCGTTTTCACCAAGGATATCGACCGCGCCATCCACATGGCGCGACGGCTGCCTTGCGGGACGGTCTCGGTCAACGGCTTTTCCGAAGGCGACATCAAGACACCCTTCGGCGGCTACAAGCGCTCCGGCTCGCTGGCGCGCGACAACGGCACGGAAGCCATGGACCAGTATCTGCAGACCAAGACGATCTGGATCAGCACCACGCAGCCTGCGGTGTCCCGATGATGGAAATTGGCGTTTGCGGCGAATTTTCACACGAGCAGGTGGCGCGTCTCGAGCTCGGTGCGGGCGATTTTCCGGTCAGGCTGGTGGGGGCGCAAGCCGATTGCCACAGCGCGATCGTTTTCGGCAACCCCGCGCCTGACAAGGTCGCGGCAAACCAGAACCTGCGCTGGCTGCAACTGGAATCGGTGGGGTTTGGCGAATATGCCGGCCTCGACTGGAAACGCGCCCACGGTGAAACGCTGGTGACCAATCTCGCCGGCTTCTTTGCCGACCCGGTCGCGGAGTCGGCGCTTGCCGGCATTCTCGCGCTCTATCGGGGCATCGATCGTCTGGTGCTTCTCCAGGCGGGCAAGCAGTGGCTTGGTGATCCCTTGCGCACGCGCTTGCGCGTGCTGCGCGGGGCGCGCGTTGTCCTGTTCGGCTATGGCGCGATCAACCGGCGGCTGGCTGAACTGCTGGCGCCCTTCGGCTGCACGATCACGCCGATCACGCGCGAACGGTTCGCAGGCCTCGACGAGGCGCTTGCCGATGCCGATCTGGTCGTGTGCACGGCACCGGCCACTCCCGCCACGTCGGGTCTTTTCGACGCTGTCAGACTGGCCAAATTGCGTCCAGGAACGATCTTCTGCAATTTCGGGCGTGGCTCGATCCTGGACGAGGACGCGCTTGCCGACGCCCTTGAGCAAGGCCGACTTGGCGGTGCTGTGATCGACGTGACCCGCGACGAGCCACTGCCTGTGGGTCACAGGTTCTGGACCTGCCCGAACATCGTCCTGACGCAGCATTCCGGCGGCGGCACGACGGACGAGCTTGACCGCAAGATCGATGTCTTCCTGGCCAACCTTGCGCGCTTTCGCGCCGGCACGCCGCTCGAAGGCGTCGTCGATTTCTCACGAGGATACTGATGGCTGAGATCACCAACATCCGCTGCGTCCTGCTGTCGTCGGCCTACGCCGATGCGGACGATCCGGAAATCAAGGAATGCTTCCCCAATGGCCCCAAGCGCACCATCGGCATGGTGGAGGTGACGCTGGACAATGGCGTAACCGGGCTGGGCGAAGGCTACCTCGCCGTCTTTGCTCCACTGGTGTTCCAGGCAATCGTCGACCTTTGTCGTCCGCAGGTCGTCGGCCGCGACGGCTTCGACATCGAACGCCGGGTCAAGGACCTTCGCAGCTTGTGCGATTACTGGTCGCTTCAGGGCGCAGCGCGCCACGTCATCGCGGCCTTCGAGATTGCCTTGCAGGACGCCAAGGCCAAGAGCCTGGGTATTCCTGTATATGAACTTCTCGGCGGGGCTCAGGCCCAATCGATCCAAATCTACGGTTCGGGCGGCTGTTGCGACGCGAAGGAACAATTCCTGCGCGAACTGGATATGCTGGGGGCGCTCGGTATCGAAATCTACAAGATTCGTTCGGTCAAGCGTGATGTCCTGCGCACGGCCTGGGTGCTGGAAGAGGCCGGGCGGCGCGGCATCAAGGTTGGCGTCGACATGTGCCAGAMCCTGGCCGACCCGCCGCAGGCGGTCGAGGATGTCGTGGCCTTTGTAGAAGCCGTCCACGCCATCACCGACCGGCGCATGGTGTTTGTCGAGGAGGCGCTTGGCCCCGACCAGCCCGATGCCTTTCGTGAACTGCGTGGTCGTATCGATGTGCCGGTGTGCGGCGGCGAGATCGTCACCACGCCCAAGGAAATGATCGAGCGCATCAACGCCGACGTCTATGATTTCGTCCAGCCCGACGCTTCGGTGATGGGTGGAATTTCGGCGGTGATGGACGTGTTCGAGGCGGCCAGGGCAAGGGGTACCGATGTGGTGGTGCATGCCTGGGGCGGTGCCGCTGCGATCATGGCCAGCTATCATGCTGCCTTCGCCGCCGGTGGAAAGCTGGTCGAATATCCGATGCTGTATTTTCCGCTCGGCGCCGAGATGATCGGCGATCAGGGACGCATCGAGAACGGCCGCCTGATCCGCCCGACCGCTCCGGGACTGGGCCTGACGCTCACTCCCGAAATGGAGGCGCGCTATCCCTTCGATGAAAGAGCCGTCTATTCCTGCGTGCTGACGGACTGGGGCCCGCCACCGGATAGCTATTGGCGAGATTGACCCGTTCGGTACTTGGCAGGGACGAGAGATAGGCGCGCCCCATCCAACTGGAATACATTGGCAAGCGCTGACCGAACGACAACGAGCCGCGTTCTCCGGGGCGACCCTGCGAAGCGGGCATCTGCGCCCGACTTCACGATGCGGGGCGATCATCTGTTGCCTGAGCCGCCGGCTTGTCCCAGTAGCAGGCGCATCAGCGCCTCACCGGACTGCCCTCGGCGACAGGCCGTCGGACGCGATCGCCCATTGAGAAGTCGTCGACGGCTGGATGTCCAACGGCGGGATGGGCGGCGGTTCGTTGCGTCAGATCGCCAGAAGCTTGCGGACAGGGTCGACGATCGCCTCATCCTGCGGTTCCGTGTCGGAGCCGTAGCGGGCGACAACGCTCCCCTTCCGGTCGACCAGAAACTTCTCAAAGTTCCAACTGACTTCGCCGGGTGAGGGCGCGCCGCCTTTCCCGGCCAGCCGTGTGAGCAGCGTGCTGTCCGGTTTGAAGGCAGCCTTTGGCTGCGCCTCGATAAGCGCCTGATACAGGGGATGCTTGTGTGGACCTTTCACCGCGATCTTGGCGAGAACCGGGAAGTCGACACCATATGTAAGCCGGCAAAATTCCTGGATTTCACCGTCCGTGCCAGGTTCCTGGCCGGCGAAGTCATTGGCTGGGAAGCCGAGGACCACCAGCCCCTGATCGCGATATGAGCGATAGAGCGACTCCAGCCCATCATACTGCCTGGTGAAGCCGCATTTGGAGGCGACATTGACGATCAGCAGGACCTTGTCGGCATATTCACCAAGGCTTGTGGCCGAGCCGTCGGCACGGCTGAACGGGATGTCACGGATCGAGGCTGTCATAGGCAAATTCCCCACAGGCAAACATCGCCTCGTACATTGGTCGCTTTGCCGTGCCCGTCAAGGAAGGCTATTCTCCAAATTGCTGGGCACCTTGAGCGATGGACTTTATGCGTATCGGTTGCCAGAACAGTCGGATCAGCGAGAGCGTGGGAGATATGACATGAGCCTTTCCGGTGCGAAAAACGAGCCTAGGCTCCTTTCGGAAATCGCCAGCTACCATGCGCATGTCTATTACGACCGACAGACCACCCGCCCGGTTGCGGAGTGGTTGCGCGGGGCGATCGGTGAACGCTTTCTGGTCCGGCTTGGGAATTGGCATGACGGGAAGGTCGGGCCGCATGATCAGTCGATGTTTCAGGTGTCATTCGCAAACGACGTTTTTGCTACCCTCGTGCCATGGCTGATGCTCAACCATCGCGGCCTCAGCATCCTTGTCCATCCCAACACCACGAACCCGCGGCGAGACCATTTGATTGACCCGGTCTGGATAGGCACACCGCTGCTCCTCCACGGCGAAAGTCTCCCCGAAGACCATGAGGCAGAGGAGGCATTGCTCCCGAATACCATCCCGACCATACCGGCATAAGACATCGCCACCTCGGACCCGCCAATCCCGTCAACTGGCCACAGGGTCCAACCAGCAATCGCAGCGCTACAGCAACCGTGGCCGTCGAGGTTTTCCTATCGCGCATTCGAGCGCTGCGACGTCCCAATGGCCGAGGTCGGCCGCGGCACGATATGTGCTCGCCAGGAAGGCCATCAAGACGGCATCAGGATCGGCAGCGTTGCGAACCGCATCATAAGGCAACAAGAACTCTCCGAGCGCACCATCGAAGTGCGCGGCTTTGGGGAATACTTTCGCCGACGCGAACCCCGCTGGAGTCGGATATGCGTAGGAGTAGAAGGCTGGGAAGTCGATGCTTCCTCCGCCAGGCCAGAACCCGGCCGACGAGACTTCGTGACTGTACGCCTCGCATGTGACTTCGTCAGGCAAGCCAGGAATGCCTGCGGGATGCAAAGGTGCCCGCCTGCCGGAGAACCGTGTCACCGCGAGATCGAAGCTGCCCCAGAAGAGATGGACGGGGCTGACCTTGCCGAGGTAGGACGTGCGGAAAGTCTGGAATACGTTCGTCGCGGCCACGCAGGCGCGGAAGAACCGTGTTACGGCGCCGGCGTCATACGGCCGCTCGATGGTATCCATGGCAAAAGGGACGCCATCGGGAATCTCATTTGGCCTGCCGTTCAGTTCCGGCGTCCCACCGAGGGTATGGATCAGATCCAACAGGCGCTTGTGAAACGATGCGACCGACATCGGCTCAAGCGCAAACCGGGCGGTCCCTCCGTCCGTGGCCAAACCGACCACCTGATGGTCGATGAGATCGAAGCTCAGTTCGATGTCGCCACGCACGTCCGGCACCAGCCCCGTCGTGAAACCGCGCGCATTGGGATAAAGCGTGGCGTGCCAGGAGTGGTTTATCCACGGTGTGCGGGCGAGCCGGTATTTGCCAACAATCTGCGCGTAGCGGTGCAGCGCGGCACATGTTTCCCGCCAGGCGCCGTAAGGAATTTCAGGCCATTCTTGCATCTTCGTTCCGATCAAGCCGATTTGGTTCGATGGCACCGCGAACGGCGGCCGTCGAGGCATCTTCTCCCATCGGCTACCGATCGTATAGCCGGACCGGACTTTGTTTTTGAGCGGCGTGGGTGCACCGGGATCGCAGCTGCCGGCCGAAATGTTTCTCGCCTACATCTCGGCGGTTCCCMTGTCTCAGACGATGAAGCGCACCGCGCGCTGGACATCGAAGAAATCCGCGGCCTTGAAGCGGAGCGTGCGCGCCGCCACGTGCTCGACGCCTGGATACCAGCTGCCCCGATAGGCTTCGATCGGTGTGGTGTATTCGACGACCAGCTCGAAACTGTCGGCGTGCCCCGGCAGGCAAGCCGAAAGGTCGCGCGACAGTGCTGCTTCGACCCCGTTGCGGATCGCCTTGACCGCGGCTCCAGGCGTCAGCGATGAGGTCGCCGGGCCGAATCCTTCGCTGGTCGCCACCGTGCCGATGGCCGGCACTAGGAGCTTTGCCTCGGCGCACATGCCGGCGTCGCCACTCAGGAACACTGAGGGCACGCGATAGCGGGCCGCGCAGAGCGCGTTCAGCGTGTATTCCGAGGCGACTTCGCCATTGATCAGCAGCCGCGAGACCGTGCCCGTCAAGGTATGCGCCAGCGGGTTGGTGTCCGTTCCGGCCTTGTTGTGATAGCCGGTGTAGAGTGCGGCGGCGAAGCTGTCATCGATGCCGAACATCATCATGTCGGGATGGCCGCTCCAGCCGCGCACGATGCGGACATAGTCAGGCAGTTTCGACAGGATGAGGTTGCGCGCCGTGGAATGCGCGTCCTTCACCACCACTTCGGTGGCGCCAGCCGCCTTCGCGCCCTCGCAGGCGGCGACCAGTTCGTCGGTCATGTATTCGCGGAATTCGGCATAGTCGGGATTGCCCTTCTTGGCCTCGTCCCAGTTGGTGATGCCGGCCGTGCCTTCGATATCGGCGCTGATGAATACCTTCATTGTCTGTCCTCCCTGGATGTTAACAAGCCCGGCCATCGACGAGAGCAGCCGGTCGATCTGCCGTCAGCCGCTCGCTCTCGCGGCGGATGTGTGTCGGCGCTCGAGGAACATCGGGCCGACCCGGATGCCGTGCCGGCCGTGATCGTCGACGGCGCCGAGTTCGAGGATCTCTTCTTCGTAGAGAAGGCCGTGCATGCGATAGCGCCCGGCGTCCACCGGCTCGCAGCTATGCGTGCAGAAATACTCGATCAGGCATTTCAGCTCGCCATGGCTGTAGCTCAGATAGGTGATGTTGAAGTCCGGGCCGTATTCGCCGAGATGCGGCGCGATATCGGCCGGCACCTTTTCGGCTGGCAGTGCATCGATGAGCGACCAGTCGGCCCCCTTCCAGACCAGTGTGCCGGCTGTTGGAAACGACAGCTTCATGTGTGGATATTCGGCGTCGCGTCCATAAATGCGCCCGTCAATGGTGAAATCCGAACCGGCGATAGGGCGGATCTGCAACGGCACGCCTTCGCCCATCAGATAAAGCTTGCCTCCGTTGGCCTTGACCTCGACGACCTCTCCGGAGGTAACGCTTCGGTAGTGGCCGGGCAACGCAGCAAGCTGCTCCGCGGCGACGGCCGGCAGGCTCTGCCGACGCGATGGCAGTGTGCCCATGCGGCGTTCGGCCAGCGCGATGCGCAGCCCCTCGGCGCCAAGCCGCGCACCGATCTGGTTGGAGAAATCCAGCGTCGAGAAAATAAGCACGCCGACGCCGGCGGTGGGCAGCAGGATCATCTGCGAGGCATAGCCGTAGACGGCGCCGCCATGGCCAACGGACGTCCAGCCATCGACATCGCCGACACCGAAACACAGGCCGTAAGTGTTCGCCACCTTTTCGCCGGCGGGACGCCTGCCGATTGGCACCCACATCTCGCGCAGCGAGGCGGGCGATGCGATCGCCCGGCCGTCCGGGCCGAAGCCGCCGCGCAGCAGGCATTGCGCATAACGTGCCATGTCGCCAATGGTGGAATAGATGTTGCCGGCCGGCGGGCCGCCAAGGTCGAACACGGGTGCGGGGCTGTCGCCTTCCAGCGTCCACATGTCGGCGGGCGCGAGCCGCTCGGTTATGCCGGGTGCCAGGCCGGATGACGTCCGGTCCATGCCAAGCGGCGTCAGGATGTTCTCGGTGACGTATTCAGCGTAGCTCTTGCCCGTCACCGTCTCGATGACCCTTCCGGCCACGGCGATGCCGGCATTGGAATAATGCATCTGGCCGAGGCTCGGATCCTGCTTCAGCGTCGAACTGGCGAGTTCGGCCACGGTGTCGGCCAGCGGCGGCCGCGCCGCGTCGAGATAATGGCCGCTCTTGGGCTCGCGCACCAGGCCGGCGGTGTGGCTCAGCAGTTTGCGCAGGCTGATCTGTGCGCCATGAGGGCCGCCCTCGCGTCCGGCGAACGGGTTGAGCGGCTTGAAGCCGGGCAGATATTCGCAGACATCGACATCGAGATCGACGAGCCCTTTTTCGGCAAGCTGCATGATCGACAAGGCGGTGAATGTCTTGGTGATCGAGCCGATCCGGAAACAAGTGTCGTCGCCCATGGCGAAGCTGCGGTCATGGCGCTGGATATGGCCGGCGGTCATCAGCCCATCACGATCGACAAGGCCATAGGAGATGGAGGGGATCGCCTTGTCCTCGACCTGCTGCCTGATCAGGTCTTCGAACAGCTCGACAGCGGCGGCGGAAAGTCTGCTCATCGGTGGTCTCCTCGCAAAATCAATCGGAAGCAATCAACTGGGCGCCGCAAGAAGCTTCAGAAGAAGGTCTTCATGGCTTCCATCACCCTGTAGTCGTTGTCGACGAGGTAGATGATCTGCCACTTGTCGAACGTCGTGCATGGATGGGAAATGCCCAGCCCGACACGATCGCCGACGGCAAGCGGCAGATCGGCGGGGRAGCGCATGTAGGCGTGCTGATCGTTGAGGKTGATGATCTCGCACCCTGGCGGCAAGTCCCGCGGATAGGCACCCGCGCGAGACAGGAGCAGTGGCACCGGAAATCCCGAATCCGTTCCGCAGTCGCGCCGGCCTGCGGTTAGCAGGGCAAGCCCAGGCTCGGGAATCGACTGCACATAGGCCCAGATTTCAAGCGCCCGGCGCAGGCCGTCTTGCTCGCCGGTCTTGGCCTGCAGACGCTGGTGGGCACTCTGATAGAGTCCGGAATCGTGGGTGACATAACAGCCGCTTCTCGTCACCACGCGGGCGCCGCAATTCGCCAGCCTGTCGATGACGATATCGTAATAGGAGGAGCCGCCGGCCGTGACCAGCGGCGCATCGCTCTCGAACAAGCCTTCATCCGCGCAAAGGCCAAAGAGCGTGGCGATTTCATCCATGAAAAGCCCGACCGCTTCCTCGGGCGACTTGTCTTCGGTTTTGATCAGGCCTTCGAAGGCCTCGATCCCGACAAGGCGGAGCCCCGGGGTGGCGCGTATCTGCCTGGCAAGGGCAAGGGCGATGTCATTGGTCCGGCAGCCGGTGCGGCCGCCCGGGTAGCCGCGTTCGAGAAGCAGTTGCAGCGGACGGCCGAGGCCATTGCGCCGAACCGCTTCCGCCGCCGCCTCGATGCCGGCGGCACTGTCGACGATCATCATGAAATCGAGGTCGGTTTCCCCGACCATGGCGGCGATGGCATCAAGTTCCAAACATCCGACCGCCTGATTGGCGAGGATGATCCGCTCCGCACCGAAGCTGCGGCAGACCCGCATCTGCTGGACCGTCGCGACGGTCACGCCCCAGGCGCCGACGGCGATCTGCCGGGCAATGATCTGCGGGCACATCGTGGTCTTGACGTGCGGGGCAATCAGCGCGCCGCGCTCGGCCACGAAGCGCTGCATCCAGCGCGAATTGTGGGCCAGCGCGTCGGCACGGATGATCGCCGCCGGCAGCGGCAGGTCGCCGGAAAGCATGTTCCAGCCCTGGTCGGCGACATCGGTGAGCTTGAGCCTGGCGCCGAACGGAATGCCCTTGATGCTGTCGTCCAGGACGACCGACGCCAGCGCGTCAAGATTGAAAGCCATTGGACGATCTCCCCAAGATCAGAATTATGCGTCGGCATGCACAGCGGCGCCAATTCCGGCGCGCGCGGGCGACACTGTTTCGGGATCGAAACCGATGTCGAGGATCTGGTTGGCAACGGGCCTGCGGCGGGCCAGCGCCGCCGCCACCTTGGCCAGCGCGGGGGCGGTCTGGATGCCGTAGCCGCCTTGGCCCGCAAGCCAGAAGAAGTCCTCGCATCGCGGATCGAAACCGACCACGGGGCTACGATCGGCTGCGAAAGTGCGCAGGCCCGCCCAGCGGCGCGAAATCGAACGCACCGGCAGATCTGCCGCCTGCTGGATGCGGTCGATGGCGACGGCAATGTCAAACTCATCGGCCTGCGCGTCGCAAGGTTCACTCGGCGTTTCGTCCGCCGGCGACGCCAAAAGCCGGCCACCGTCCGGCTTGAAATAGAACTCCTCATCGACGTCGATCACATGCGGCCAGGACGAGGCATCAACGCCGTCGGGCAGGTCCAGCATCATGGCGGTGCGCCGCAGCGGTATCAGTCCGGCCGTTGCAACGCCGGCCATAACCGCGATGGTGTCGGCCCATGCGCCGCCGGCATTGACGATGGTCCGTGCCTCGAATTGCTCCCTGGCCGTGGTGACCCGCCAGCCGGAGGAGGCTCGACCGATATCGAGGACTTCGGCGGAGACCGCGATGCGGGCGCCCCGGGCGCGCGCGCCTCGCAGATAGCCTTGATGCAACGCGTGGACGTCGATGTCCATCGACGTCTCATCGAGCAGGGCCCGCGCCACATAGTCGGCGCGCATGATCGGCACGCGCTCGCGCACTGCGTCGACGCTGAGAAACCGCGACGGCTTTCCGCCCATCTGCGCGAATATCTCAGCCATATCAGCGATGCTTTCGGCCTGATCGGCACGCGCGATGAAAAGCACATGGCGCGGCGTCAGCAGGGGGTGGTCCGCAAAGCCGGCCGGTGGCGCCTCGTACAGATCGCGACTGGCCCTCGTCAGCGACCGGATGGTGGAGTTGCCATAGGTTTCAGAAAAGAGCGCGGCCGAGCGGCCCGTCGTATGATAGCCGCAATGCTCCTCACGCTCGAGAAGCAGGACGCTCGCCCCATCGGCCAGCTCATAGGCAGCGGAGGCGCCCGCCATGCCGCCGCCGATCACAACAAAGTCGAACATCATTCACCCGATACTGATTGATCTCATCAGAAACTTATTTTTCCTATAGATCAAGCAGTTTTCCATATCGCGCAAAAAATTAGAGTGTACTATCGTTGGTGACCTGAAGTGCGGGATGCGGCAACGAATATGACGGATCAGAAAGCCAGCCTAGGCGATTTCCTGCGGGAAATCCGCACGCGCAATCACTGGACCTTGTCGCAAGTCAGCGCGATGACCGGGCTCGCCATATCGACGCTGTCCAAGGTTGAAAACAACCAGATGTCGTTGACCTACGACCGCATCGTTCAACTGGCCGAGGGGTTGAAGGTGGACATCGTCGAACTGTTCGGGACCCGTGCCACGGAAGCCAGTCCGAGTCCGCTGGGGCGCCGCACGATCAGCAGGGCCGGCGAAGGCCGCTCCATCAAGACCAAGAACTACGACTATCTCTATTTGTGCACCGACATCTCGAAGAAATCGATCGTCCCGATGTTCGGCGTCGCGCACGCCCGCACGATGGAAGAATTCGGCCCCTTCATTCGTCATGTCGGCGAAGAATATACCTACGTGGTGGAAGGCGAGCTGCAACTTCACACCGAGCACTATGAGCCGGTGACCTTGAAGGTCGGAGACTCCGTCTATTTCGATGCGACCATGGGGCATGCCTATGTGACGGTCAGCGAGAAGCCGGCACGCTTTGTCTGCATTTGCTCCACGACCGAGAAAGACCTGATCGATGCGATCGGCTCATCCACGATCGAGGAAAGTGGCATTTCAAAATTGGCGCCACGCGCCAAGATCGAGCAAGTGGCGCGTACGATAAGAAAATAAGTTGCGCTTCGGAAAATCGTTGCCTAATCTGATCGTGCGGACAAAATTGCCGGAAACAGGCGTCGTTCGAGTCCGCCGAACCTCAGAGGGTAGAGAGATGGTTTTCGCGCACTGGAAGAAGCTGGGCTTTGCCCTTTTGGTCACCTCATCGCTCACGCAGGCGGCATGGGCCGCATCGGATGTGCTGGTTCTCAGCCGGGCGGAGGACGCGCCGACCGCGGACCCCGGCGTCGAGATCAGCAACAGCGGCTATACTTTCATCTATGCAGCCTACGAGCATCTGGTGGCCTACAAGGGCGCCACCACGGATGTCGTTCCCGAGCTTGCGGAAAGCTGGTCCGTCGATGACACCAACACCATCTGGACCTTCAAGCTGGCCAAGGGCCACAAGTTCGATGACGGCACGGACGTCGATGCGGCGGCTGTCAAGTTCAGCTTCGACCGGGCGATGAAGCTCAAGGCCGGACCGTCAGATGCCTTTCCGGTGCTGAAGGAAGTTCAGGTCGTCGATCCCAGCACCGTCAAGTTCATCCTGTCGTCGCAGTTCGCGCCGTTCCTCTCGACCATGGCCGTCTCGGGCGCCGCCATCATCAATCCCAAGGTGATGGAACATGAAAAAGATGGCGATATGGCCAAGGCCTGGCTTGCCGAGCACACCGCCGGCAGCGGCGCCTACAAGATCACAAGCTGGGAGCGCAACCAGAGTGTCGTACTCGACCGCAACGAGCACTACAGCGGCCCGACTCCGGCCCTGAAGCAGATCGTGGTGCGCACCGTCGGCGAAATCTCGGCGCGCCGCCTGCAACTCGTCAACGGGGATGCCGATATCATCGAACAGGTTCCGGTCGACCAGGCCGCGGCGCTGAAAGGCGATGCCAACATCGTTGTCGAGAGCAATCCCAGCCTCTACGTCAACTACATCTACATGAACAACAAGCGGCCGCCGCTCGACGATGTGCGCGTGCGCCAGGCAATCTCCTACGCGGTGGACTACAAGGGCATCGTCGACGGCATCATGCAGGGGCAGGCCGAGCAGATGCGCGGTGCTGTTCCCGATGGCATGTGGGGCCATGACCCCAACGGTTTCCAGTACAGCTACGATGTCGAGAAAGCCAAGGCGCTGTTGAAGGAGG
>BFBZ01001441.1_pt1 | contig 15733 bp, 15 predicted proteins | sample 1888401 | NCBI WGS metagenome assembly BFBZ01 (sample SAMD00112614, study PRJDB3348) | symbiont metagenome | host: Chara braunii | reverse complement strand
TATGAAGAACGACACGACCACTTCATCAAACGAGGTGATGAAGGCAAACAGCGCGCCTGAAACGATCGAAAACCGGATCTGAGGCACCGTCACTTGCCAGAAGGCGGCGAAGCGACCCGCTCCGAGGCTGCGCGCCACATGCTCCTGGTTCATGTCGTAGGACCTGAACCCCGAAAGCACCGTCAGCATCACCAGCGGCAGCGCCTGCACGGTGTGGGCCAGCACAAGTCCGGTCATGGTGTTGTTCAGGCCGACACGCGCATAGATGAAGAACGTGCCGATGCCCACAAGGATGACCGGCACGATCAAGGACGCTGTCATCAGCGCGTTGATGAACCCCGACATGCGCAACATCCGTGAATTCAGCGCATAGGCCGCCGCCACACCGATCGGCGTTGCGACGATCGTCGTCAGGATCGCGGCCTTGACCGAGACGATGGTGGCGTCGCGCCATTCCACCGACTGGAAATAGGCCTCGTACCAGCGCAGCGACCATTCCTGCGGCGGGAACTGCAGCAGCGTCGATCCCGAAAACGACATCGGCACGATGATCAGCGAAGGCGCGATCAGGAACAACAGCACGAGGCCGCCAACAGCATAGAGCCATAGCCGCCGCCACTGCGAGATCGGCAAACCAGGATCCTCGTTCATCTTGCACTCCAGACGCCGGTCGCTCGTGCGCCGAACAGTCTCTGCAACAGCGCGAGAAGGGCAAGCGTGACCGCAAGCAGGATGACCCCGAGCGCGCTGCCGGCGCCCCAGTTGGAATAGAGGCTTGTGGTCTGTTCCATCCGCATCGCCCACATGATGACCTTGCCGCCGCCCATCAGCGCCGGGGTGACGAAGAAGCCGAGACACAGGACGAAGACGATGACCACGCCCGATGCCAGGCCGGGAAGCGACAGCGGAAAGAATATCTGCCGAAAGGTCGCCGATGGACTGGCGCCAAGGTTCATCCCGGCCCGCAGATAGTCGGAATCGATCGCCTTCATCGAGGCATAGAGCGGCAGGACGAGGAAAGGCAGCATGATGTGCGTCATGCCGATGATGACGCCGGTGAAATTGTTGGCCAATGACAGCGGCTGGTCGATCACCCCGATATCCATGAGCCAGGTGTTGACCAGGCCCTTGCGCTGCAGGATCACCAGCCAGGCATAGGTGCGCACCAGCACCGAGGTCCAGAACGGCAGGATGACGAAGATCAGGCAGACGGAAGCGATGCGCTGCCGCAGTTGCGACAGCATGTAGGCGAGCGGATAGCCAAGGAGAACGCAAAGCCCGGTGACCGTGAAAGCCACCTTGAAGGTCGTGATAAAGGTCCGGACATAGGAACTCTGCTCGACGAAGCGGGCATAGTTGGAACCGCTGAGCATGCCATTTTCGTCAAAGAGCGAAAGCCAGAACAGCCAGCCGATCGGCAGCACGATGATGACGCAGACCAGCAGCAAACCTGGCGAACACAAGGCCAGCAAAGCCAGCGATTCACGCCGCGCATCAGCCTTCAGCACGTTGGCATTCGCGCCACGAAGGTGGCCTTCCGCGTCCGCGGCCATCGTCATGCTTCGCTCGCCACGATGCTGGCATCTTCGGCATCGATCTGAAGATTTATGGGTTGTCCGACTTGCGGAACCTTCGAGAGAATGTCGCTTCGGCAATAGTCGCGAAGCGCGACCTGTTCGCCATTGGCAAGCGTGGCGTAGCAGATGAAGCTGTCCCCTTGATAAACGATGTCTCCGACGGTTGCCGCCAAGACATTGGCGCAGCCGTCCGAAGCGCCGCCAGCGAGCCTGACACATTCCGGGCGAGCAACCAGCCAATGCCGGCCCGACGGCGGCACTGGCGAGCCGGTGTGAATTCTCTGTCCGGCATACCATGCGGCGCCGTCCCGGCAGTCGACGGGAATGAAATTCGAGTCCCCGATGAAGCCGGCGACGAACCGGGTGCGAGGTTTGGCATAGAGTGTCTTGGGTTGATCCAATTGCTCGATGCGGCCCTTGTTCATGACGGCAATCCTGTCCGACATGGTGATCGCCTCGCGCTGGTCGTGGGTGACATAGACCGTGGTCATGCCCAGCCGGCGATGCAGGCTGCGCAACTCAATCTGCATATGCTCGCGCAATCCCTTGTCGAGTGCCGAAAGCGGCTCGTCCATCAGGACGATGCGCGGCTCGAAAACGATCGCTCGCGCCAATGCGACGCGTTGGCGCTGGCCGCCCGACAGTTGATCGACGCGACGGTCGGCAAGGCCCTGCAATTGCACGAGTTCAAGCGCCTTCTCGACCCGCTCCGCCGTTTCGGCCGCAGCCATGCGCCGCTGCTTCAACGGGAAAGCGATGTTCTGGAAGACATTCATATGCGGGAACAGCGCATAGTTCTGGAACACCATGCCGATGTTGCGCTTGTGCGGCGGCATGGTGATGMCCTCGYCCCCGCCGATCCTGATGCTTCCGGCATTGGCCCGCACAAACCCGGCGAGGATCATCAGGAGCGTCGTCTTGCCGGAACCGGATGGACCAAGCAGCGTCAGGAACTCCCCGGGCGCCACGTCGAGATCGAGATCGCTCAAGACGGGAACGCTGCCGAAGCGCTTGGCAATTCCCTTGATGCTGATCGGTGGCGAGGACTGTGCTGCGGACAAAATCGACACTTCCTTCAGGGATGAGCTGTGCGAAAACGCAATCACCGGTTCGCCGGGAAACAAGCTCCCGGCGCCAAGGCGATTGTCGGACCGGACGCGGCCTTACTGCTGGATCAGGTTGTTGAATTTTTCCGTGGCTTCCACGAGGTTGTCGCGCCAGAATTCAGCGTCTTGAAGAACCTGTTTCTTGACGTTCTCGGGCGACGAATTGATGTCCTTGATCCTGTTCGCAGGGATCTTGCCGGTCTCGAACGCCTTTTCGTTCACGGGCCCGTTGTCGACATAGAGCGGCAAATTGGCCTGCAGTTGCGGGCTGACGAACATGGCGAGCGCCTTCATGGCGATGTCCTTGTTCTTCGAGCCCTTGGGGATGACCATGCAGTCGGCGGTGAGAACGCCCTGATCAAACGAGAAGCTCACAGGTGCGCCCTCCTTCTTCAGGGTACCGGCGCGTCCGTTCCAGATGCTGGCCATGTCGACTTCGCCGTCCTTGACCAGTTGCATCGCCTGCGCGCCGGACGTCCACCAGGCGTCGATGTGGCCACGGATCTTGTCCACCGACTTCAGGGCGCCTTCGACATCCACTGGGTAGACCTTGTCGATGGGAATGCCCTCGGCAAGGGCCGCGACACTCAGCGTTTCCGTCGATTGGCTTCCGCTCAGCGCGCGCCGGCCCGGAAACTTCTCGACATTCCAGAAGTCGGCCCAGGTCTTCGGTCCCTTGTCGCCAAAAACGTCGGTCCTGTAAATCAGGACCACGGAGGTGTAGGAGATGCCCACCCAATCGTCATGCACGAGCTTCGGGTTGATCCCGGCCTTGTCGATGACGCTGTAATCGAGCTTCTCGAACAGGCCTTCCTTGGAACCCCTGGCGCATTCGTCGGCGCCCAGCTCTGTGATGTCCCACTTGACCGCATTGCCGGTCACCTGGAGCCGGACGTCGTCCAGCCCGTTGGTGGTGTCTTCCTTGATCGTGATGCCGAGCGCATCGGCCGTCGGCTTGAAGAAGGCTTTGGTCTGCGCCTCCTGATAGGTGCCGCCCCATGAGGCGACAGTGATTGTGTCGGCCGCGAACGCGCCTAATGCGACGCCAACGGCCAGACCGGCCGTGGCCAATGCACTTCCAAGGCTTGATTTTCTCATCGTCATGTTCCCCGGATATTGCCATTGTTTTGGCATTCTATTTTGTATACAATTTTGAATGTAATCGCCGGGAAAAACAAAAGTCAACTTGAAAGATCGCATTCTTCAGCCATAAGCTGGCATCTGCATGGGAGAGTTGAGTGGCCGGCGACCATCGCTGTCCCGACAATGCCGGGCAGCCGACAGTGGCCGGCATTTCTCGAGCAAGAATTGGAAATCGCTTCGCATGGCCAAGGGGAAGAACACGCTGCGCGAATCCGTGTACGGATCGCTGAAGGCGATTATTGTCACTGGACAATTGCCGCCGGGTGCGCGCGTCACCGAGAATGACCTGGCGGTCAAGCTGAAGGTCAGCCGTACCCCCGTGCGCGAGGCGCTGAACCGGCTGGAGCAGGAGGGGCTGGTGATCGGCCGCCCACGCCAGGGCTACATTGTCACGGAATTCGACATCCATATGTTCCGCGAGGCGTTCGAAATACGCGAACTGCTCGATGGTTATGCGACCGAGCTGGCGACGGCCAATATCACGGCTGAAGACAAGGAACGCCTGCGCGAAATGGTGAGAGAATGCGAGCGCCTCGCCGCATTGCCCGACCGCAAATCGGAGGACATGTTCCAGGAGCTACAGATCGGAATGGACATCCACCGCACCATCGCCGAGATCAGCGGCAATGTGATGCTCTGCGGAATGCTGAACGGCATTCTCGACAAGTGCCAGCACTACGTCTGGATGGAGTTGCTGAGGCTCGACGAATGGAAGATCGCCCGTGACGAGCACTCCGATATCGTCGAGGCAATTTGCGCGGGTGACGCCGCTCGTGCCGTCGAGCTGACACGCGAGCACATTCGCGGATCACGCAACAACATCCTCCGGCTGCTGCAAGCTAAGTCCGACTACCAGACATTTCTCGCACGCGCTTCCTAGCGTGAATGGGCCGAGCGGCAGGGCCACCCAGCCCTTTGGCTACATCAGGGGTAGGCGCCGGCAATGCTTGCGCGCAGGCGCACCAGAGCCAGAACCGCATCTATCGTCGGCGTTTCGACGCCGATGATGCGGCCCAGTTCCGCAACGGCGGCAACCACGGCATCGATCTCCATCTGCCGGCCGCGCTCGAGATCCTGCAGCATCGATGTCTTGTGCTCGCCGATGGCGGCCGCGCCATCGATGCGCCGCTCCACCGATATCGGCATCGTCACGCCAAGTGCGTTCGCCACCTTTTCCGCCTCGGTCATGATCGAGAGCGCCAGGCGGCGCGTCCCGGCATCGCCGCAGATGCGCGCAAGAGTGGCTCCCGTCAGCGCGCTGATAGGATTGAAGGCCACATTGCCCCACAGCTTCACCCAGATCTCGGTACGGATGTCCGCCTTGACGGGAGCCTTCAGGCCGGCCCCGATCAGCGCCTTGCTGAACGCCTTCACGCGTTCCGTGGCAACGCCCGAGGGCTCGCCGAGGCTGAACCGGTCGCCGGAAACATGCTGGACCACGCCGGGCTCGACCACTTCCGCGGCCGGGTAGACGACGCAGCCGATGACCCGGTCAGCGCCAATGCCGCGCGCCTGGACTCCGCCGGGATCGACGGATTCGAGGACATGGTCACGCCATGGACCCTCGAGACCGTGAAAATACCACCATGGCACGCCGTTGACCGCCATCACCACGCTGGTTGTCGGTCCGAGCAAGGGCTGCATGCGGTCGACGATCCCGGCAACTGCAGGCGCCTTCAGCGCGACGACGACAACGTCCTGTTCGCCGGCATCGGCGGGATTCTCATAGGCCGCAACCTGCACGGTCGACGACGACGCATCGGCTTCCACGAGACGCAACCCATTGGCCTGCATCGCCTGCAAATGAGGCCCCCGCGCGATCAGTGACACCTCATGGCCGGCTTTCGCCAGGCGAGCGCCCATCAGGCCGCCGATGGCGCCGGCACCGTAGATACAGATCCTCATCGCGTGATCCCCAGCCGTTCAGCAAGCCCGATCCGCTGCAGTTTGCCCGTCGGTCCTTTCGGTATCTCTTCCAGGAACACGATGCGGCGCGGCACCTTGAAGGGCGCCAGTCTTGCGGCGACGAATTCACGCAATTCGCTCTCGGACGCGGTCGCGCCTTCGCGCAGGACGACGGCGGCGGCAACCTCCTCACCGAGTTTCTCGCTTGGCATGCCAAAGGTCAGCGCCTGGAGCACGGCCGGATGCTCGGCAATGATATCGTCCACCTCGCGTGGCGAAATCTTCTCGCCGCCGCGATTGATGATCTCCTTGAGGCGGCCACTGATGGTGAGGTAGCCCTGCTCGTCCAGATGGCCGAGGTCACCGGTGCGAAACCAGCCGTCGCGAAAAGCTTCGGCATTGGCTTCCGGCCGGTTCTCGTAGCCGCCGGTCACATTCGGCCCACGGATGACGATCTCGCCGGGTTGGCCGGGCGCCGCCAGCTTTCCGGAAGCGTCGAGGATGGCCACCTCGGGTCCGGCGGCGATGCCGACCGAGCCCGGCTTGCGCGGCGATGGCGGCAACGGGTTGCTGGTCATCTGGTGCGCCGCTTCCGTCATGCCGTAGGATTCGATGACCGGACAGGCAAAGGTCTGTTCCAACTCGCCGATCAGCACCGGTGACATCGGCGCGGACGAGGAGCGAATGAGCCGCAGCCTGTGCCGCTCCATCACGTCGCGGTTGCGTTCGGCACGGCCGAGGATCGCCTGATGCATGGAGGGAACGGCGCTGTACCAGGTGGCAGTCGACTCATCCAGCCAGCCGAAGAACCGCAGTGCGTTGAAGCCGCCACCGCAAAAGACACTGGCGCCGGCAGAAATCGACGACAGCAACGCGCCGATCAGGCCGTGAATGTGGAACAGCGGCATGATCACCAGCCCGCGATCAGACTGGGTCAACGACAGTGTGCGGGCGATGTTGCGCGCCGAGGTCGTCAAGTTGAGGTGACTGAGCGGCACGATCTTGGGTCTCGATGTGGTTCCGGAGGTGTGCAGCACCAGCGCGATATCCGAAGGCTTGGTGTCGCTGTCGGGAACAGGCGCACCCGCTACCTGCCCGACGACAAGATCGAATGACCCGGCAGGCGCATCATTCAGCGGTCGCAACTCGATAATTGCCACGCCGCGTGCCTGCGCAGCAACCCGCGCCGGCGTCTCGGCCCCCTCGAGCACCACCAGGGCCTTTGCGCCGAGGTCGTTCAGATAATAGTCGAACTCCTCCATACGATAGCTTGGATTGAGCGGCGCGGCCGTGGCCGCCGAGCCGATCGCCAGAAACACCGTGGCCAACTCGGCGCTGTCCGGCATGACGATCGCCACGCGGTCGCCTGCGGCAATCCCGGCCTTTCGAAACACCGCAGCCGCGGCCGCGATCCGGCCGGCAAGCCCACCATAGGTCAGCGGCGCGCGGCCCGGTGCCAGAATGGCAACCGAGTCGGGATCGTGTGCGGCGACAAGGCCCGGAATTGTCGAAGTCACGGATGTCATGGATGGTTCCTCGCTATCGTGATGGGTTCAGCCGGCGATGCCGAAAAGGCCGTCGCGCACGGATTCCAGATGACGCCGCATCGCCTGGGCGGCGGCTTCCGCGTCGCGTCCGGCAATGGCGTCGACATAGGCGCGATGTTCGCCGCGATAGATGGTGAGGCGTTCCTGCGTCAGCGTCTGGTGCCGTAGCCGCGACCATTGCGGCTGGGCACGAATTGCGTTGAAGGCCTCGTAGATCGACAAAAGAAGCACATTGTGCGCGGCTTCCGCGACCGCCCGATGCAGCCGCGCGTCCCACAGCTCCCAGGTCTCGACGTCCCTGGCCACTTCGCTCCTGGCGAGCAGGTGATGCAGCTCGGCAATCTCGGCTGCCGTTGCCCGCGTCGCGGCGAGCCGTGCCAGAGACGGCTCGACCAGGATCCGCGCTTCCATCAGCTCGTTCGGACTGGTGTGCGGCGCAACCAATGGCGCTGGCCCCGCAACGCGGCGCGGACGGGCTCCAACGAAAGTGCCCTGCCCGACATGGCGCCAGATCTTGCCTTCGGCTTCCAGCACCTCGAGGCCTTCGCGCAAAGCGCTGCGGCTGAGATCGAGCTGTTCGGAAAGATCGCGCTCCGCCGGAAGCCTGCTGGCCTCGGGAAAGGATGCGATCAATTCAAGCAGCTTTGATACGGCGCGCTCCCTACGCCTCATTTGATACCATTCAAAATTGGTTTTGACCTTGAGTCAGCGTATCAAGCAAATGGCGAGCCATGCGAGTGGAATTTTGATATCAATTCTCACATTGGTATCAACCGAAGCCGACAGGGAACGGCGCTGCGTCGCCCCGCGCATCTTCGAGGCGGGCTGCGCCGGCATACCGACCGCCGCAGCAAATGGCGGCTCTCGTGTCATGCCGAGTCGGACGGCGAAATTTTTGGAGGAAATGGGACAGCTAAGTTCATGGCAGCTCCGAAGAACTGGTCCTGCCTCGCGTTTCAGGGCTTCCGGGCCGGCAGTGGTGGAGAGGGTTGGATTTGAACCAACGTAGGCATAGCCAACGGATTTACAGTCCGTCCCCTTTAACCACTCGGGCACCTCTCCAGTCTGCCGCCGGAGCCATGCAACGAGGCTTGTTCGCGTCACGACCGCCATGGCTGTCATCCGCGATGGGCCTTATGGCGGCACCATCCAAAACTGTCAACCGCAAGATTCCGGCAAAACACATTGAATTTCATCCTCGTCACGATGCGAGGTGTCCGGCGCGGCTGTATCCATTTCCACCGGACATGTTTATAGAACCGACATGAACAGCGACAACAATTCCAAGACACCCAAAGACTCTCATTACGCCAAGCTGCGCCGCGCCTATCGCGACGAGAAGAGCGGCGGCGCGCCGGCATTCCGGCCACGCCAGCCGGTGCCGCCGGGCGAGAACGCGGCCGACGGGCTGGTGCGCCTCTATGGCCTGCACACGGTGCGGGCGGCACTCGACAATCCACGCCGCAAGATCAGGAAGATGCTGGTGACGCGCAATGCGCTGGAGCGCCTGGAAATAGCGGATCTTGCCGCTCTGCCCTTCAAGGCCGAACTGGTCGAGCCGAGGGACATCGACAAGGTGACCGGCTCCGACGCCGTGCACCAGGGCGTGCTGATCGAGGCCGAACCGTTGAAACCAAAGCGCCTGGATGCACTCGGCGATGCCAAGCTGGTGCTGGTGCTCGATCAGGTGACCGATCCGCACAATGTCGGCGCCATCTTGCGCTCGGCAGTCGCCTTCGGCGCCGGTGCGCTGATCACCACGGCACGCCACAGTCCGCAGGAATCAGGCGTGCTGGCGAAATCGGCTTCGGGCGCGCTGGAACATATCGACCAGATCGAAGTGAAGAACCTGGCTGACGCGCTTGGGCAATTGCACGAGGCGGGCTTCCTCACGATCGGGCTTGATTCGGAGGGGCCGGCGGAACTCGAAAAGAGCTTTGCCGGAGGAAAGATCGCTCTGGTGTTGGGTGCCGAAGGCAAGGGCCTGCGCCAGAAAACTCGGGAGACCGTGACGACGCTGGCCCGCCTGGAGATGCCCGGCGCCATCCGCTCGCTCAACGTGTCGAATGCGGCCGCGATCAGCCTTTATGCGGCGCGGGCATTCCTGAAGCAGCGCGGCTAAGCCGAAAACCGCAGGCTGCCTGCCGCCAACCTGATTGAAACGAGAAACGGGCTCCGGCGATGAACGCAGGAACCCGCTCTTCGACAGGGAAAGAGCTGGCGGCTTGGGAACGTTGCGCCGCCCTCTCCTGACCTATGCCGCTTTGCCTTTGACTTCGGCTGCTTCGCCGCCGACTTCGAAATTGGCCATCCGCTCTAGCGCGCGCACCAGCGCCGAATGATCCTCCTTGGCGCCGCCATTGGCGACACAGGAATTGAACAGCTGCTGTGTGGTCGAGGTGTTGGGCAGCGACACGCCGAGCGCTTTTGCGCCCTCGAGCGCAAGATTGAGATCCTTCTGGTGCAGTTCGATGCGGAAACCCGGCGCGAAGGTGCGCTTGACCATGCGCTCGCCATGCACTTCGAGGATGCGCGAAGCCGCCAGGCCGCCCATCAGCGCCTGTCGAACCTTTGCCGGATCGGCGCCGGCTTTTGACGCAAAAACAAGAGCTTCGGCGACGGCTTCAATGGTCAACGCGACAACGATCTGGTTGGCGACCTTGGTGGTCTGGCCGACGCCGTTCGGTCCGACCAGGGTGATGTTCTTGCCCATCTTTTCGAAGATCGGTTTCGCGCGTTCGAACGACTTTTCCTCGCCGCCGACCATGATGGTCAGCGATGCCGCCTTGGCACCGACCTCCCCGCCGGACACAGGGGCGTCGAGATAGAAGCAGCCGAGATCGTTGATTTTTTGTGCGAACACCTTGGTCTCGATCGGCGAGATCGAGCTCATGTCGATGACCAGCTTGCCTTTCGACAGGCCGGAGGCGACGCTGTTCTCGCCAAACAATACGTCGGCCACCTGCGGTGTGTCGGGAACCATGGTGATGACGATGTCGGCGGCCTTGGCAACTGCGTCATGGCCGGTCACGGTCTTCAGCCCTTTGGTTACGAGATCGGCCGAGGGCTTCGAGCGATGGTCGCTGGTTACAACGGGATAGCCGGAGTCAAGCAAATGCCCCGCCATTGGGCCGCCCATGATGCCGAGGCCGATGAAGCCGATGGTTTCCATTTTTGTTCTCCAGTAACTCTTAGTTAGAACTCATTCACAGGTTGGCGCCGCCCCTCATCCGCCTGCCGGCACCTTCTCCCCGTATAGTGACGGGGAGAAGGAAATCACTCCAACGCTGGCGCCCCCTCTCCCCGTTCTTCACGGGGAGAGGGTAAGGGTGAGGGGCAGCGCAAACGCTGATCAGATATCCCGCGCTATGCCGCCGCGCTTCCCTGCCCGGCCAATGCCCGGAACCACCCCAAGCCAGCTTCCGTCCCGGCCTTGGGCTTGTATTCAGCCCCCACCCAGCCGGAATAGCCGATGCGGTCGATATGGTCGTAGAGGAAGGGATAGTTGATCTCGCCCGTACCCGGTTCGTGACGACCGGGATTGTCCGCAAGCTGGATATGCGCAATGCGATCGAGGTTTGCCTCGATGGTACGGGCGAGATCCCCCTCCATGATCTGCATGTGATAGATGTCGTATTGCAGGAACAGGTTCTTCGAGCCGACGCGGTCGATCAGCGCCAGCGCCTGGTCCGAATAGTTCAGGAAGAAGCCGGGAATATCCCGCGTGTTGATCGGCTCGATCAAAAGGCGGATGCCGGCCTGCTCCAGTTTCTCCGCCGCGAACGCCAGGTTCTCGACGAAAACGTCCTCAAGCACCTTTGACTCGAAGCCTTGCGGCGCGATTCCGGCGAGACAGTTGACCTGTTCGCAACCCAGCGCGTGCGCATAGGTGATCGCCTTGGCGACGCCCTGGCGGAATTCCGGGACGCGATCCGGAAGCACGGCGATGCCGCGCTCGCCCTTGGCCCAGTCACCGGGCGGCAGGTTGAACAGGACTTGCGAAAGCCCGTTCTTCTTCAACCTCGCGGCCACGACATCGGGCGCATGGTCGTAAGGGCCGATATATTCGACCCCCTTGAAGCCGGCGCGGGCGGCGGCATCGAAGCGATCGAGAAAGTCATGCTCGCCAAAGAGCATCGAAAGATTGGCTGAAAACCGTGGCATAGCGCTATTTCCTCACAAAATGAATCAGTCGAGCATGACGATCGATGTCGGCGCGTCTTCGTGGCTTTCGGCAAGTTGCTCGAATTCGGTGATCTTGTCGATTTCAGTGCCCATGGAGATGTTGGTGACGCGTTCGAGGATGAATTCGAGCACGACCGGAACCCGGTGTTCCTTCATCAGCCGTTGCGCCTCCTTGAAGCCAGCGGCGAACTCCTCCGGCTTGCGCACCCGCACCGCCTTGCAGCCCATGGCTTCGGCAACAGCGACATGATCGACGCCGTAACCCGCCTCGGGATCACCGGTCCGGTTGATGTTCTCAAAGGCGAGGCTGACTTCGAAATCCATCGAGAAGCCGCGCTGTGCCTGGCGGATCAGGCCGAGATAGGCATTGTTCACGACAACATGGATGTAAGGCAGCTTGTGCTGCGCCCCCACAGCCAGCTCCTCGATCATGAACTGGAAATCGTAGTCGCCCGACAGCGCCACGATGTTGCGATCGGGGTCGGCGGCGCGAACGCCGAGAGCTGCCGGCAGCGTCCAGCCGAGCGGCCCCGCCTGGCCGCAATTGATCCAGTTGCGCGGCTTGTAGACATGCAGGAACTGCGCGCCGGCGATCTGCGACAGGCCGATCGTGGTGACATAGGTGGTATCGCGGCTAAACGCCTTGTTCATCTCCTCATAGACGCGCTGCGGCTTCAGCGGCACCTGGTCGAAATGCGTCTTGCGCTTCATCGTCTTCTTGCGCTGCTGGCATTCCCTGGCCCATCCCGACCAGTCATGCAGCTTTCCCGCAGTCTTCCATTCAGTGGCGACGTCGAGCAGCATCTTCAGCGCCGCGCCCGCATCCGAAACGACGCCGAGGTCAGGCGCGAAGACACGGCCGATCTGCGTCGGCTCAATGTCGACATGAATGAACTTTTTCCCCTTGGTGTAGACGTCGACCGAACCGGTGTGACGGTTGGCCCAGCGATTGCCGATGCCGAACACAAAATCAGCCTCGATCATGGTGGCATTGCCGTAGCGGTGCGAGGTCTGCAGTCCGCACATGCCGGCCATCAGCCGGTGATCGTCGGGGATCGCCCCCCAGCCCATCAAGGTCGGGATGACCGGAACACCGGTGATCTCGGCGAATTCGATAAGAAGGTCGGAAGCATCGGCATTGATGATGCCGCCGCCAGCGACGATCAGTGGCTTTTCGGCCGTATTCAGCATGTCCAGCGCCTTCTCGGCCTGGCTGCGTGTCATCGCCGGCTTGAATGGCGTCATCGGCTCATAGGCGTCGATGTCGAATTCGATCTCGGCCAGTTGCACGTCGACCGGCAGATCGATGAGCACCGGCCCCGGCCGCGACGAGCGCATCAGGTGGAATGCCTTCTGCAGCGCCATCGGCACCAGATAGGGCTCCATGACGGTGACCGCCCATTTGGCCACGGGTGCCGCGATGGCGGCGATATCGACGGCCTGGAAATCCTCCTTGTTCAACCGGGCGCGCGGCGCCTGGCCGGTGATGCACAAGATTGGAATGGAATCTGCGGCCGCCGAATAAAGTCCGGTGATCATGTCGGTGCCGGCCGGGCCCGACGTGCCGATGCAGAGCCCGATATTGCCAGCCTTGGCGCGGGTATAGCCTTCAGCCATATGCGAAGCGCCCTCGACGTGACGGGCAAGGACATGGCGGACAGCCCCCCTCGCCTTCAGCGCCGAATAGAGCGGATTGATCGCCGCGCCCGGCACGCCAAAGGCGCAGGAAATGCCTTCCTTTTCGAGAACGAGAACCGCGGCATCGACAGCACGCATCCTGGCCATTTTCCAGCCCTCCACGGGATTGTCATTGTTGGATAGGCTGATGATGCGCGCCGCGGCGCTATTTTTCAATTTTTTCAGAATATTTTTTCATTTCTAAGAGATCGTTGCTATACATTGATTCTATTTCGTTTTTCGTTTTTCAAGAATCCTTTCGCCTCAAGCGGTGAAAAACTTTTTCATTGCGTCTTGGGCGAAACCGCCGAGAATGGCGCCATGGAAACAACTGAAAAACGCCAGCGCGGCCGCCCGCGCTCCTTCAATGGCCCGGCCGAGGCGGCTTCGGTGCAGTCGCTTGACCGGGCACTGCGGATTCTGGCCATCGTCGCTGATGGCAGCGGCCTGTCGCTGAGTGAGATCGCGGCGCAGAGCGGCCTCGCCGCCTCGACCGCGTATCGCATGCTGACGACAATGGAGAACCACGGCATGGTCGAATTCGATTCGAGCGACCAGCTGTGGTCGATCGGCGTCGAGACCTACCGTATGGGCGCGGCGTTCCTGCGCCGACGCAAGCTGGTCGACCGCGCGCGTGTCGTCATGCAGGAACTGATGGAACAAACCGGCGAAACCGCCAATCTCGGTGTCGCCGAGGATGATTGCGTGGTCTTCGTCAGCCAGGTTGAGACACACCAGGCGATCCGCGCTTTCTTCCGGCCCGGCACGCGCAGTCCGTTCCATGCCTCGGGCATCGGCAAGGCGGTGCTGGCGCATCTCGAACCGGAACGCGTCGGCGCCATCCTGCGCAAGGCCGGACTGGAGCGCTTCACCGGCAAGACGCTTTCGGATCTGCCTGCCCTCACCCGCGATCTCGGCAGGATCAAGCTGCGCGGCTGGTCCGTGGACGACGAGGAACGGCACCCGGGCATGCGTTGCGTTGCCGCCGCCATCTTCAACGAATTCGGCGAACCGATCGGCGGCGTGTCTGTTTCGGGACCGACAGTGCGGGTGACACCGGAACGACTGGCCGAGATCGGGCCGTTGGTGCGCGATGCCGCGGCCGACGTGACGAAAATGATCGGTGGGACAAGACCATCCTGAGGATGAGACAATCGCGCGCTCGACGATGCGGCATTCCGCAAGCGGCGCGGTTCGACCTTCGGACAGCAAAAAAGGGGCCGCGAGGAGCCCCTTTTTTCTGGCTGGTTGAAACAGTAGCCTCCCTCTCAAAGCCGGCAATAGTGGCGATAGCCGTCGTGGCCGATATAGGTGTTCGAGTCCGGATCGTAGCTGTCGTAACGTTCGAAGCAGCGACGGACATGCCACGAGCCGCCTTCTTCGTCGACATAGACGGTCTGTGGCTGCTGCTGTGCGAGTGCGCTGCCGAGCAGGAAGCCGCCGACGCCGGCAGCGATGCCAATGCCCAGGCCGTAGCCGTGATGATAATGCAGGGGATGAGCAGCCGAGGGCTGGATGGTGCCGGCCAGCATGGTGGCGGCAACGGTGGTGGCGACGAGGCCGGAAACGATTGTGCGCTTGAACATGACGATCTCCTTGTTTCGTTGACAGAAGCGAGCCATCCGCCTCTTGATCATCTGTCGTTGCGGCAAGAAAAAAGGTTCGACGATTTTTTTGATTTTTTGAATGGACAACGATCGGCCGGTTGGAGGTGGACATAAGGCGCCAATCGTCGACGATGATCGCGCCGGCATACAGATGCAAAAAAGGGCGGCCGAAGCCGCCCTTTCCTGAACTGGTCTTTCAGTCACGCCATCAGCCTATGCTCAATAGATGAGGTAGTGATGATGATGGTGGTGGTGATGATAAAACCACCATCCGGAATCCGGGTAGTCCTGGTAGTATTCGTAATCCTCGTAGTGATGATGATGATGATGGTGCATGCCGTAGGCCGACGAAGACTGGACGGTGACGGCCAGCGCGCCGGTTGCAACGAAGATTGCGATAAGAGCGGAAACGAAACTGCGCTTGAACATGGTGATCTCCTGGATCCTTTGATCGAGGCGACCATTCGCCTCTGACAATCAGTCGTCGAGGCACCGAAAAAGGTTCAGGAAGGAATTCTCAAAGGCAGGACGAATCGCTCCGCCCGGGCCGGTAGACGGCGGCCGAATGCCGCAAGCGCTGGTGCTCAGCCCATACCGGTGAGATGGCGAAGCCAGAAGGCAAGCGCGATAAAGCCGATGATGGTGGTGACGCCGGTCCAATCGATGTTGGCGCTCTTCAAATCCTTGATGAGCTTCACCAGCAACGCCCAGACCGCAACAATGACCATGGCAATGACGACAAGACGGATCATCCGATACCTCGCCCATGCGATTGCACCTGCGGCTTATATAGGAGGCCAGTTGGGGTCGTGTCCCATCAGGTGGTGTAGCTCTGGGGTTACGAAACCGCTCACGAGCGCGCCGTTAGTAGCGCTGTAGCGAGTGAGCGGTGTGTCGGTGGTCATCGGCGCTTTCCGGTAGGGTTTGGTTGTTGACGCCAACCCATTTCGGAAGGACCACCGATGACCGACGACATGATGAACCTG
>BFBZ01000020.1_pt69 | contig 15733 bp, 19 predicted proteins | sample 1888401 | NCBI WGS metagenome assembly BFBZ01 (sample SAMD00112614, study PRJDB3348) | symbiont metagenome | host: Chara braunii | reverse complement strand
GCCTTGCTGTGGTCGAAGTCGAGCCGCAGCGGGAACGTGGTCAGCAGCGGCTGTTTGGCGGCGAGCTGCTCCAGCGCCGCATGGGTCCGCCGCTCCAACAGGCCACGCGTCACCGACGTCACCGCAAGCCAGAGCAACAACGCGGCGACTGCGGCAAGCACCGCGACCAGGATGACCTTGCCGCGTCGGCTCGCGATCCTTGGCGGCGCGTCGTCGGTCTCGATCGCAGCGACCAGCGCGGCGAGCATCGGGGCATCGCAATCCGCGCCGCGGTCGATGCGCTCGATCGCATCGAAGAACAGCGAATTGATCCTGGCATTGTCCGCTGGGCGCAGCGGGCCCAGGCACTCCGCCGCCAGGATGAAGCGGGGCGAGGCGCGTAGCGCGATCTGCCGACCGCCGAAATCGAGCGTTTGCAGATTGCCTTCGCCGGCGAGCGCCTGCACCGAGAACTCAAGGATCGCCGCCACCATCGCGCTGAGCAGATCGGCGCGCTCGTCGGGGGTCGCGTCGCGCTTCCAGTCGGCGACCAGGCGGCCATTGCCGCGCTCGATGATCAGCAGCCGGTTGACCTGCGGCGGGCTGTCGGCCAGCACGAACTCGCTGATCGGGCGTCCCGTTGCCAGCGACTTGATCCGACCCACCCACAATTGCGCCGAGGTCAGCGCGTTGATGCGCTGCTCGAGCGAGGCGACCACTTCCCGGAACGCATTCGCAACCGCGGCGCTGACCAGGCGGCCGACGATCGGATAGAGCGCCTCGATCATCTGCTCGCGCGAATTCTTGATCTCGTTCCTGATCGCGGAGACGACGACCGGTGCAATCGCGGTCGCGAGTTCGCGCGGCCGGTTGACCTCGGCGCGCTCCAGCGCCTCCACCAGGATGCCGGCGGTTGCGGTCTCAAGCCGGTCAGCGTTGCCAACATAGCGCTGCAACGAGTCGAGCTCGGCCTCCAGCGACGTCAGACGCGTCGCCTCGGGCTGAAACAGCAATGTCCTGAGCTGCTCGATCTCGCGGTTCTGGCCGGCAGCGGCTGCCATGGCTATTTGCCCGTGCGGCCCGATCCCAATCCGCTGATGGCCGCGCCGAGTTGGGTGATGGCCGCACCGACATCCTTCAGCGAGTCGAGGCGCTTCTGCTCGGTATCCCGTTCGAGATCGGAGAGCCTCGCCTGCAGAGCGGTGACCTCGTTGGTGAAATCCGCCTGCATCTGCTTCAATTGAGCCTGCATCTCCTCGCGCAGGCCCGCGAGGTTGGTCTCGATCGAGCGCTGCGCGCCGCCGAACAGAAGATCGCGGACCTGATCGATCGCGGCCATGCCATGTGCCGCCGCGTCAGCGCCGTTGCCGGCCGCCGCGGCGTCTGCCAGTCCATCCGTGCCCTTGGTCTGGCGGTCGATACCCTTCATGGTCAATCCCTGCTTACTCAAAGCTGCGCAATCCGGACTTGCCGCGTCAAAAAGCAAATCCGGAACAATCCTATAGCCAATTTTATGGGCGCGGCCCAGAGAAAGGCGAGCAATCTCAGCCGGATCAACCGCTTGGTGTGCAGTCGCGGGCAATTATTTCTAGTAAGTTATTGCCTTTATTGCCAGTTCCGTACGGTTCTTGACCTGGCATTTCTCCAGGATAGTGCTGACATAGTTCTTCACGGTTCCCTCGGCCAAATGCAGCCGCTCGCCAATCTCCGTGTTGCTCTTGCCCTCGACGATCAGGGTCAGGATTTCGTTTTCCCGTGCCGTCAAGCCGTCGCGGACCGGCAGCTTGGCGGAGACACGCGGACCACGCAGTCGCTTGAATTCGTCGAGGATGCGCGCGGCGACCCCCGGTGAAAGCCCGGACTGGCCGTTGATCACGGCGCGGATCGTGCCCGCGATCTCCTCCATCCTGGCATCCTTCAGGAGATATGCCTTAGCGCCCGCGCTCACCGCCTCGAAAATCAGATCGTTGGTCTCGAATGTGGTCAGCACCACGATATGGGTCTGCGGCAGTTCGCGGAGAATCCGCTGGGTCGCGGCGATGCCGTCGACACGCGGCATCTGCAGGTCCATCAGGATGACGTCCGGCCGATAACGCCGCGCGAATTCGATGGCCTGCTCGCCGTCGGACGCGCCGGGAAGGATCTCGAAATCGTCGTTCTGCTGGGCCAGCAGCGTCGCGATCCCTTCCCTGATCAGCGTCTGATCCTCGGCGATCAGCACCCGCACTTTGTCCATCTTGCTCACGGGCTTCCGTCATCCTCTCGAAGCGCTTCGCTCGAACATGCTTTCAAAGCGAAGCAATCACATCAATCGGCCAGCACGCCGGCAGACGCTGCCGGCGGCACTGCCACGGGGAGCGAGATCCGGACCAGCGTTCCCTGTCCCGGAGCGCTCTCCACCGTGCAGCTTCCGCCGACGAGTTCAGCAAATTCGGCCATTCCGATCAATCCGAAATGTCCTGGTGTGGGCACCGCGGGATCGAAGCCGCGGCCATCATCGCGGATCTCAACGATCAGCCTTCGGCCGACTGCGCCCGGTGCGTCATAGGCGTGAAAGGCGACACGGTGCGCCTGCGCATGGGTCTGAACGTTGCGCAGCGCCTCGCTGAGAATGCGCTGAACCGTCAGGCCGCAATCGCGCAATCCGGCGCGCGCCGGCTCGTCGATCTGGATCGAGACCCGGACGCCGCTGCGTGTGGCAAAGTCGCTCAGCAGTCCCTCGACGTCGGGATCAAGCTTCAGATCATCGGGCGTACGCAGGCGCTCGATCGCCTCGCGGGCCCGCGCAAGCCCGCTCGCGGCGGCGTCTTCCGCCGTCGCAAGACTGTCGGCAAGGCGCGCCGGATCGGTCGACAGGTAGTGCCTGATCAGCCGGATCTGGGTCAGTAGCGCCACGATCGAATGCACTAGCGTATCGTGCAGATCACGCGCCAGCCGAAGCCGCGTCCGCGCCAGCGACGCAAAGCGCACCTCCGCACTCGCCGCTTCGAGCTGCTGCTCCATCAGGCGCCGGGCGCGGCGCTCGCTGCCGAGCAGCGTTTCGACCTGACGCCCTGCGAAGTCAGGCATCGCGATGACGAAGTAGTGCGACTGTGCGGCATTCCACAGCACGACCGCCGTCATCGGTTGCGTGATGTCAGGCGATGCGCCACGCACGCCAGCGAGCGCGATCATGTCGCGCTGGCCTCCGGCAAGCGCCGCCAATTCGGCTTCCATTCCGACCAGCAGCATGCACTCGCAGCAATCGACGCCGATCGCGGGAAGCCATTCGACCAGCCGTCCGATCTTCCGCTGCATGCCGCGGTCAGCACCGATGACGGCGAGACCGATGACATCGGCTTCGGCGGCCGAAAGCAAATCCCCGCTCAGATCGATCATGCGTTGCCCATCAGCTCAGCGACCGCCCCACTCTGGCGTAAGCCCGTAGCGGCAGCAAACGAATATGACTTTCGTCACAACCGATCCTGACCTTCGTCAGATGCCGCTGCCGTGCGAAATGCGGTTCTGTTTCACGATGAGCAACAGCGCAAGCCATGATGTGCCCCATGCCGGCGTCCATGGCGATGCCAGTCAGGCGCCGGGCCTCGCCGAAGGCGGCGCCGGTCGAGCGGAATGTGAGCTGACAATGAAGGCCGCGCCTCGGAGATCATCCGGCATCGAGCTGCGCATGTTGGTGGAAGCGGAGAAGCCCGCGCGGCGCCGGCGCCTCAGTGCGACCCAGAAGGCGGCGTTGCAGGAAGCCTTCGCCGGGCGCCTGCAGCTTTATCCGCGCGGATATGCCGCGAGCAAGACCGGTCCATTCCATTCACGGCGTGCCATTCTCGGACTGGTGCGCGCCGGCCTGATGAGTCTCAGCGCGACGGCGCGCTACGCAGCCGTGACCAGGCGCGCACGGGAGCTCCATGCGTCTGCTCCATCCAGCGGAGCGAGTGACCAAGCCGACCCGGAGCCTGCGAGACGACGCGCCGGTGGCCGCTACGATGAACGCGGAATCTCCGGCAGCACGGTCCCGCAGGAATAGAGCGCGGCGAGCGTCCCGCCTGATCCCAGGCACATCGCTCCTGCCGGTTAGAACGGGAACGAAAACTCCCGGACCGGATACTTGCTGTCGAAATCCACGCCCGTCGCCGGTCCCTTGCGGTAGTAGCCGTTGTAATAGCCGACCGGACGTCGTTCGGACGGCGGGCAAGCCAGATCGTCGCGGCCCGAGAGCAGCGGCCGACGTTCCTGATACCGTGTTCGCCAACAATTGCAGTCCTGATCGCAGACCATCCTGACCTGCTCGACCGATGGCTGCCATGCGCGATCCGCAACCGCACCGGCGGGACTGCCCAGAGCGAATGCAACCTGGGTGAGACCGACAATCAAGTTAACCATGACGCTATCCACCTCGCGTTTGAGCTATTGCAGAGCGACCGGCCACGCATCGCGCAACCGCTCGCAGTCGAACCGAAAGCGCTCGCCCCGGCGGAGCGTGACCTGCCAAGGCACGGTCCTGAAGAATGTCGACTCCGCCGTCTGGCCGTCCGGATAGGTGATGCGAACGGTGGCCTTCAACAGCCAGGAGCCGATCGGAGCATAGGGAAGCTCCTCGGATCGCAGCACCTCGGCCCTGCAGCGCGCCGGAGGCGCCGCGAACGCCGCGTTGCCCAAGAGGACAGGCAATCCCAGGATGAGCGCAAACGTGGTGCCGTATTTCATAGCAGCTTGCCCTTCGAACGAGCGGTTGTCATGATGCCGTCGCACTGCACAAAGTTGTGCAGATGCTTACTTTATTATCGAATACGTGCTATAGACTGACTCGAATAGAGTGATGGCTGGCACGCATAATGCGATTCCTCGGTCTCGTTCTACGGACGCTTTTTCTGCTCGTCGTGGTGGTAACAACGGCCCGGGTGGCCATGCCGCAGAACGAGACTCTTGAGACTTTATACGACACCCCCTCTGACCTGTTCCGCATCCTGCTCGGCGCCGCGGTCTGCTTTTTCGTTTGCATCCAGATCTTCCGATATTCGAGGGATCCCGCTGATATGCGCAGATGGGTTCCGATTGGTCTTGCGATCGTGCCGCTTGCGCTGATTTGCGCGCGCGTCATCTGGTAACGCACAGGCTTCCGGCTTCGGCATCATGCCACCGCGACGTGATCTCGCCCACTGGATTAATGCCCTTCTGCCAAGCCCTGGATCTGGATGATGGAGTCGTGAAGCTGGATGCCGGGACCGAGCCGCACATAGGCGCGCGGCGGAATATCCTGGATGTTCGGCCCGACAATGGCGTGATGCCCGGTGGCGGTCGGAAAGAAGAAGCCGACCGGCGCGCCTTTGTTCAACGAGATCATCGCGCCACCCATCCAGACCAGGCCATCCTCGTCGCTGCGGACGCCGGCCTCCGAGGCGCCGTCCACCTCACAATTGGCGAACTGCGCCTTGCCGCGCACCCAGAATTCGTAGCGCGGCTGACCCCATGCGTGCACATCGGTATAGAAATTATGGGCCGAGCCGGTGTCGCGCACATTGGCGACCGCGGCATGGGCGACGATGAGGTCGCTGAAGTGACTGTCGCCCGCGGAATTGAGGATGCCGAACAGCGGGGCGCCGTGCGGCATCACGGAGGTCGTATCCGCCGTGATCGTGCTGTGATCGACCCAGAACTCCCAGATATTGGTGTACCAGCCTTTCGGGTTGGTGAGCGTGCCGTCCGGATTGACGGGGATGGTCCCGAGATGCAGTCCGGCGATCCGGTTGTCGTCGTAGTACAGCCCGCTGTGGTGGCCAGACCGGCCGCCCTGGATGTCCGCGCCGAAATCAGCGAGACCCGAACCGTCGATGCCGAAATCGAACAGGTTGGCCTGATTGTGCTCGCCGGCAGGCTCCTGGATCACCGCGCGCATCGGCGCCAGCGCAACCAGCCATGACACGCCGCGGCCGCCGCCGCGCAACGTGACCTGCTCCATGCCGAACGCGCCCTGCTCGCGGCCGCCCGGCAAAGCGATGGTCGAACCGAGGCCACAGATGCCGTGCGGCAGGCGCAGTTCGCCGAGATCCCATTGCGGCACCGAGGCTCCGGAGAAGATCGCGTTGATCGCGGGCGCATCGTCCGTGCCATAGGCGAGATAGCCGTTGTGCACATCTACCGCTGTCTGCGCGGGAAGCGACAGCACAATCTGCGATTTGGACTCGACCTGTGCGATCTTGGCGGCCAGGTTGCCGCCGCCCGCGCCAGCGCCGGCGACAACGATCAGCTTGCCGACATCGCCCGGCGCGAACCATGCATCCGGCACCGTCAGTCGATCGGAGCCCGATGCAATCGAGACGGCGCGCCATCTCAGCACCACCGTGTTGCAGACCGCGCCGTAGTCGAGCACGCTCGGCACGTCGTGCAGCTTGTCGGCGAGCGGTCGCGCCGTGTGTCCGTTCTTGATCGTCGCGGTGTCGCCGGAGACGTCGGGCGCTGCGGCCCGCGCCGCGAACACAGGAAGCAAGCCGAGAAGAAGCAGGAACGGCATAAGAGCCCGGGAAAGCCGCGTCATGATGGAATGCTCCGCAGGTTCATTATCCAAATGCCGTTGTCAGCGTAGCAATCGGGCATCGATCGCCGATCGGCCGGCCGCCGTCAGTCCACCGCAGCGCCAGATGCTGCTGGCCAGCACCGGGCCGGTTGCCGGAATGCTGTTCCACGCGAAGTAAAGCAGGCCTGCGACGCTACCCGCGCGGACATAAGGCCGGAAATCGCCCATGATCTCCCCGACAAACTGCGCCCTCTGGCCATCATCGATCGGACAAGTCGTCGCCTTGTTGTCGATCCCCCATTCCGTGATCCAGCACGGCTTTCCGTCGCGGCTTCCCGCCGGGCGGCAATCGGCCAGATCGTATTTGGCGATGCGCTGCTTTCGCAGCGCTGGGGCGTTGGTAATCGCGTGCGTGGTGTCCGGATAGATGTGAACGGCATAGCCGTCGACGAGATCGTCCAGGCCATTCGCGCGCAGATAGCTCAACGTGGTGTGGATGCCGACGACGTCGCCCTTCGCCCAGCCGGGTAGCACACCGTCGTCCTGGTCATAGGTGCCGAGACCCGCGGTAGTGATCGGGGTCCGGCGATTGAGTTTCGAGTGGTCGCGCACTTCCTTCAGTACGGCCAGCATCTTCAGATATTGGCGAAACCCGCGCGCAACGCGCTGCCCTTGCGGATCGTTCTCCAGATCGGACAGGCTGAGCTGGCGTGCGCGGCCGACCGGCTTGACGAATTCCGGATTGGTGCCGGAAAGATTGATCTCGTTACCGAGCTCGAAAGCGGCCAGAACGATCCCCTTCGCTTCCAGGCGATCGAGGATCGGCTGCAATGTCGCGCGGAATTGCTCGGGGTCGGCAGCAGACAGGGGCGTGCTTCCGAAAGGATCGTAGCCGCCGAAATGGTAGATCAGCCACTCGATCCTGATGCCCCGCTGCCATGCCCGATCGGCATAGTCGACGCCCTTGTCGTCCAACGTGATGGAGGCGCGGATGACCGACACACCCGATGCGTGGATCGCATCCAGCATCGCATTTTGATCCGCAATGCTGAGGACGTATGGATTGATGACGTTGACCCCGACCGCGGCCTCGTCGGCCTGTGCCGCTGATATCGCTCCCAGCAGGACTGCGAGAGCCATCCCGATGACGCGGCCGGGCCGAACGTGCGTTCGGGCGAAGGGACTGAGCGCAAGAATCGCCGCGAAGCGGATATCGAGCTTCATTGGAGGGACTCCGCGAGCCACCGCGGGGAGCAACGCCACTTCGTCAGCGCCGGCACAGTCATCGACAACGGCGCGCAAGAAGACAACAAAATCTAACGTGATGTGCGCCGCAAACCGGGTTCAGGCGCGGTTCAGCTTCGCACCATCGCCCGGCTCGTCCAGCCGACGCGCTGACGATCACGGGATTATGAAGTTAATCTACGCAGGCAATCTTTACAGTTTACCTGTATATATGCGATCAACGTCGACATGAACAGTTCACCGGCCCGTACCGGCTCGGCGCGCACATCCGCGCTCGCCGAAGACCTTCGCCTGTTGATCGGAACGCTGAAGCGCCGGCTGCGCGAACAGGGACAACGTGACGACCTGCCGCCGTCCCAGGTCGCGGTGCTGCTGCGCCTCGAAAAGGATGGTCCTGCGACGGTGTCCAGCCTGGCGCGGTCGGAAGGGATGCGTCCGCAATCGATGAGCTCGGCGATTTCGGCGCTCGAGGCGGCAGGCCTGGTGCACGGTGCGCCCGATCCCGACGACGGCCGCCAGACCATCATGTCGCTCACCGACATCTGCCGCGAGCGGCTGCGGACCGGCCGCGCCGCGCGGCAGGACTGGCTGGCGCGCACCATCGCGGCGCGGCTGTCGGCGCGGGAGCAGGATGAACTCACCGCCGCGGTCGGCTTGCTGAAGCGGCTGGTCGCGGACTGACGCCGAACCAATCGCGAAAAACATCCGGTTGAAAGGAAACGATGATGGCCCTCACGACGCTCGATCCGATCACCGCCCTCATTGTCGTCGATCTCCAGGCCGGGCTCGCCGGCGCGCCTTTCGTCCATCCGTTTGGCGACGTCGTGGCGCGGGCTCGCGCGCTCATCCATGCGTTTCGGCGGCGCCGACTGCCGATCGTGCTGGTCAATGTCGACGGTGTTGCACCCGGACGAACCGAGCGGCCACGCCATAGCGGTGCATTTCCCGACGGCTGGACTGACCTGCTCCCGGAACTCGACCGGCAGCCCGGCGACATCGTGGTAACCAAGCGGACTTGGGGCGCCTTTGGCAGCACCGATCTCGAGACCCAGCTGAAAGCCCGCGGCGTCACGCACGTCGTGGTCGCTGGCGTTGCGACCGGCACCGGCGTCGAATCCACGGCGCGGCAGGCCTACGAGGCCGGCTTCAACGTCACGCTCGCGATCGACGCCATGACCGACGCGCGGCCGAACGCGCACGACTACAGCATCGAACAGGTATTCCCGCGGCTCGGCGAAACCGGCTCCACGCAGGTAATCATCGACCTGCTTGAAAGGACACACGCCCATGAACTGGCTTGACCTCGTCGCCTATTTCTTCGGCGGCGCCTTCCTCACCAACGCGATTCCCCACGTTGTCGCCGGCATCATGGGCGAACCGTTCCAGACCCCGTTTGCCAAGCCACCGGGAGAAGGGTTGTCGACGTCGACCGTCAATATCGTCTGGGGCTTCTTCAATCTCTTCGTCGGCTATCTGCTGGTCTGCCGCGTCGGCGAATTCGCCCTCCGCAACACAAGCGATGTCGCGGCCCTCGGTCTCGGCGGACTTCTATTCGGCATCGTCATGGCGCGGCGGTTCGGACGGTTTCACGGCGGGAATGATCCGCAACGAACATGAGACGCGTCTTTCGATCGCTCGCGAGCTTCAACTACCGGGTCTGGGCCGCCGGCGCGCTGGTGTCGAACATCGGCACCTGGATGCAGCGCGCCGCGCAGGACTGGCTCGTCCTTACCCAGCTGACAAATCACAGCGCATCCGCCGTCGGCATCGTGATGGCGCTGCAATTCGGACCACAGCTATTGCTGATGCCCTGGTCCGGCCTCGCCGCCGACCGCTTCAACCAGCGTCGGCTCCTGATGGCGACCCAGGCGACGATGGGCACGCTGTCGCTCATCCTCGGCATTCTTACCGTCACCGGGCTGGTGCAGCTCTGGCACGTCTATGTGTTCGCGTTCCTGTTCGGCTGCAGCGCCGCACTTGACGCCCCGGTCCGCCAGACCTTCGTGGCCGAGCTGGTTGGCGATCGAGACCTGTCGAACGCCATCGCGCTGAACTCGACCTCGTTCAACGCAGCGCGCATGGTCGGCCCCGCGATGGCGGGCCTGCTGATCGCCTCGGTCGGCACCGGCTGGGCGTTCCTGTTCAACGGGGCGTCCTTCATGGCGGTGCTGACCTCGCTCTGCCTGCTGCGCAAATCCGAGCTCCGGCCGAATGCGCGCGCAGCCCGCACCAGGGGCGGCATCACCGAAGGATTTCACTATGTCTGGTCCCGCCCCGATCTCAGGGCGACCCTGGTCATGCTGTTTCTGATCGGGACCTTCGGGTTGAATTTTCCGATCTTCATCTCGACCATGGCGGTCGGCGTCTTTCATACCGACGCACGCGGCTTCGGCCTGCTGTCATCCATGATGGCGATCGGGACGATGTCGGGCGCGCTGCTGGCGGCGACGCGCGACCAGCCGCGCTTTGCCGCGTTGATGCTGGGCTCGGCGATCTTCGGCGTTGGCTGTACGCTGGCGGCGCTGGCGCCGAACTACTGGCTGTTTGCCGCCGCCCTCGTCGTGATCGGCATCGCCTCGTTGACAATCCTGAATACCTCGAACGCGCTGATGCAGCTCTCGACCGAACCCGCGATGCGCGGGCGCGTGATGGCGCTGCGGCTCGGCGTGGCGCTCGGCGGCACGCCGATCGGCGCACCGATCATCGGCTGGGTCGCCGACCATCTCGGTCCACGCTGGGCGCTCGGCGTCGGCGCCGCCGCAGGCTTTGCCGCAGCACTCGTTGCGTTCGGCATGCTCGCGCGGGCGAACGCCGCGGCCGGACAAGGCAGCATGCCTCCGGCCGAATGAGCCAACGTCGCCGGCCCGGCCACGTCGTTGGGAGTCACCCGGTCGGCGCGAAGCGCCGCCGGATGACGGGACGATCTCAGGCCGATTTGTTCGGACGGACGCTGGAGCGAAACTCCTCGAAGTTTTCCTTCATGCGGTCCTGGATGATCTTCACCGCATCTGTGGTCGACTGCCGCGCGGTCGATGCGCTGTCCTGGGCGCCTTTTACCGCGATGTCGAACACCTTGCGCGCGAACTCGGTCTGCAAGGCGAGATTCTCATGGATCTTGCCGAGCGGCTTGTATTCGCGCGCCAGCGTCGCGGCCTCGCGCAAGCCGGCCTCCATCACCTCACGCTGCTTCTGCGCCACGGTCTGCGCGCCCTGCGCCGCCACTTTGGCGCTCTGGCCGAGCGCTTCGAGATTCTTCTTCTGGGTCTGCAGCAATTCGTCCACGTTCAGCTTCGGCAAGCCGAGGTCACTACCGAACTTCCGCAGCATATCGATGTATGAGCTGTTGTCCGCCATGATATCCTCCCTGTGGTTACGACTTCTGGTGTCCGTCTCCGGATGTTGGAACGAGATCCCTGAGATAACTGGTCGTACGCGCGAGCAGCGATGCGGCTGCGACCTCGCGGCTTTCGTCGGCGAGGAACGCCTCGATCAATACGGCGGTTTCCGTCGGCCGCGTCACCATGAACAGATGCCCGTCGTCGATCATGCGCAGCTCGGCGTTCGGGATCAGGCTCGCCATGATGTGACCATTGATCGGAGGCACCAGTGGATCGTCGCTGCCCATCAGGATCAGCGTCGGCTGCGGCAACGACCATAGCCATGGCAGGCTGGTCCAGCCGGTCATCGCAAGCAGCTGATAGAAGTAACCCATGCTGCGCGCGCCGTGCATCGCGGCCGCATGCCGGCCGATCAATGACGGATCGTCGCGAAACGCGCCGCCATAAATGTCGGCGGCGATGCTTTTCATATAGCCCTTGTCGGTGTAACGGCGCGGTGTCGCCATCTTCCACAGCACCGAGGGGCTCGCGGGCACCATGGTGAAGCCGGGCGCGGTCGCGGCCAGCACCAGCCGGCGACAGCGTTTCGGAAACTGATGCGCGAATTGCTGGGCGATGCCGCCGCCCCAGGACACGCCGGCGACGTCGATCTCGGCGTAGCCAAGCTCGTCGGCGAGTTCGGCGGCGAGCCGCGCCAGCGTCGACGGGCGATAGGGCCACGCCGGCTTCGGCGATCCACCGACGCCGGGCACATCGAAGATGATGGCGGTGGTGCCGGTGAGCGCTTCGAGGAACGGTTTGGCTAGCTCCCAATTGGCGCCGATCCCGTTGAACAGCAGGAGCGGCGGCCCGTTGCCGTCGCCATGCCGGATCGCGACCTGAAGCGGCTGACCGTCGATCGTGATCTGCCGCGCCTCGATCGCGCCACGCATGGCAGCAGTAGCGGGCTTGGCCTTGTCGGCGCTCGTGAGGTCCTCAGTCAAAGACGTAGGTCCCCGGAGCCGCGCCGAGGCTCGGATGGCGCGCACTGCCGAGCGTCGCAGGCGGCGGCACTTCGTCGCCCGAGCGCGCGTACAGCCAGTCGCGCCAGTCGAGCCACCAGCTCCCCTTGCGCTTCTCGGCCGCAGCCATGAAGTCATCGGGCTTGCCGGCGCCGACCGGCCCGATCATGAAAGAGGCCTTCGGATTGCTCGGCGGATTAAGCAGGCTCTGCAGATGCCCACTGTTCGACAGCACGAAGGTGGTGCCCTCGCCCATGATCTGCGCGGTCTTGTAGACACCCTTCCACGGCGTGATGTGGTCGGTGACGCCGGCCACGACATAGCTGTCGGCCTTGACCTTGCTCATGTCGATGGTCTTGTCGTTGAGCGTCAGCTTGCCTGGATTGAGGAACGGGTTGGTGAAGTAGAGATCGAGATAGTCGCCATGCAGCGCTGCCGGCAGGCGGGTCGTATCGGCGTTCCAGTACAGAAGGTCGAACGGAAACGGTTTCTTGCCGAGCAGGTAGTTGTTGACCCAGTAGTTCCAGATCAGGTCGTTCGGCCGCATCCAGGCAAACATCCGCGCCAGATCGTGGCCGTCCACGATGCCGCGCAGCTTGGAGGATTCCTTCGCCAGGCGCATGGTCTCGGGCGTCATCAGGCAGCCGAGCGTCGTCTCCTCCGCCGCGTTGGGATCGAGCAGGCAGACCGCCAGCACCAGGTTCCTGATCTTCTTCTCGGCCGCGCTGCCGAGCGTCGCGAAATAGGCCGTCGACGTGATGCCGCCGGAGCACGACCCCATCATCGAGATGTCCGCGCTGCCGGAGATCTCGCGTGCGGCATCGACTGCCTCGTCGAGCGCCGCGACATAGGTGTCGAGCCCCCAATCGCGATTGGCCGCAGTCGGATTGCGCCAGCTGATGGCGAAGGTCTGGATCCCGCTTTCGAGCAGGAAGCGGATCATGCTCTTGTCCGGCGACAAATCGAGTGCGTAGTACTTGTTGATCTGCGGCGGCGTGATCAGGAGCGGCCGCTTCCTGACCGTCGGCGTCGTCGGGGCATACTGGATCAGCTCGAGCAGCTCGTTGCGAAAGATCACTGCGCCCGGCGTCGTCGCCAGGTTCTCGCCGACCTTGAATGCGGTCGTGTCCACCATCGACGGCATGCCGCGATTGCGCGCGAGATCGTCGAAATAGTTCTTCAGCCCGCTCCACAGGCTTTGCCCGCCGGTGTCGAGGAATTTGCGCACCGCCGCAGGATTGGTGAACATCGTGTTGGTCGGCGCCACCGCGTCGATCAGGATCTCGGTGATCAGGTGCGCGCGCTGCTTGTCGATGTCGCTGAGGCTCGTCTTGTCGACCAGGCCGTTGACCGTCTCGCCCCACGCCAGATAGGCCTTGAGCAGACCGCTATGCAGCGAACTCTCCTTCCAGGCCGGGTCAACGAACCGCCGGTCGCCCGGTTTCGGCGCGCGCTCGGATTTCCCGGCAAGGATGGAGCCCATCTCGCTGACAAAGGACATCCATTGCTCGGTCGCGACCTTGGGTTCGTTGATCACCGCCTTGAACAGGATGCCGGCGCTGTCGACGAGATCCTGGCCGCGGATGCCGACCAGCGGATTGAGCGCCAGCGTATTTCGCGATGCGGCGTCGGAGAGGTCGGGCGCCGGTTCTGGAGTTCGATTGTCCGTACCCATGACTGTCATGCTCCCTTGCCAGGAATCAAGAGCGCCAACGTTTCGGCGATCAAGGCTGGCTTCTCGGATCCCTCCACCTCCAGCGTGTTCTGCGTCTTCATGACCAGCTGGCCGGCTTCCTTCGGCTCCACTCCGGCGAGCGTCACGCGCAGCCTCACCCGCGCGCCGGCCGGCACCGGTGCGAGGAAACGGACCTTGTCGATGCCGTAGTTCAACCCGGCGGCGGCATCGCGCGGGATGATGCCGACCTCCATCGCGAGCGGCGCCACCATCGCCAGCGTCAGATAGCCATGCGCGATCGGACCGCGGAACGGGCTCTCGCGCTTGGCCCGTTCGACATCGACGTGAATCCATTGATGATCGCCGGTGCAGGACGCAAACGTGTCGATGCGCTGCTGGTCGATCACGACCCAGTCGGAGACCCCGAGCTCGCGTCCGACGTGCTCGCCAAGGCTGGCCATTGTGAGGCTACTCATCCTGTCGTCCTCCTTGATGTCTTCTCAGGCTTGCGCGCACCGTCACCTGTCGCCGTATTGCTCGCGCAGCTCCTTCTTGTTGATCTTGCCGACGCTGGTCTTGGGAATGCTGTCGATGAACAGGATGGTCCCGGGGATCCCGTATTTCGAGATCACGCCCTGGTCGGCGAACTGCTTGAGATGGTCCTTGATCGCCGCATCGGTGACACCGTCGGCGCCGGACGGCTTCTTGACCACCAGCGCGAGCGGCCGCTCGCCCCATTTGTCGTCCTTGACGCCGATCACGGCGGCTTCCGCCACACCAGCGCATTGCGAGATCAGGTCCTCGATCTGCAGCGACGACACCCACTCGCCACCGGTCTTGATCACATCCTTGATCCGGTCGGTGATGTGGACATGGCCGCCCGGACTGATGACCGCGATATCGCTGGTGTGCAGATAGCCGCCGGCCCAGAGCTGCTCCGAGCCTTCCGGATTGTTGTAATAGCCCTGGGTGAGCCAAGGCGCGCGCAGCACGATCTCGCCGGCGGACTTGCCGTCATGCGGGATGTCCTTCATGTCGGGATCGACGATGCGCAGGTCGACCAGCGGCCCGGCAATGCCCGCCCTGGTGCGGAATTCGACCTCACCATCGGGATCGCCGCTGAGGTCCCTGGAACTGACATGGGACACCGCAGCCAGCGGCCCGGTCTCCGACATGCCGTAACCTGCGAAGATGTCGATGCCGGCGGCGAGCGCCTGCTTGGCCAGCGCCTTCGGCAGCGCCGAGCCGCCGATCACCATCTTCAATCCGTGCAGATCGACCTTGGCCGCGGCCGCGGCATTGAGCAGCATCTGCAGGATGGTCGGCACGCCGTGCGTGAAGGTGACGCCCTCGCTCTTGATCAGCTTGACCAACATCGCCGGCTCGTAGCGGCCGGGATAGACCTGCTTGGTGCCGGCCAGCGTCGCCGACCAAGGGAAGCCCCAGGCGTGGACATGGAACATCGGCGTGATCGGCATGTAGACGTCGTCGCGCGAGAAGCGGCCTTGCGAGCCCGCCATGCCGAACAGCGCAAGGCCGGCGATCGAATGCAGCACGAGCTGGCGATGGCTGTAATAGACCCCCTTGGGCAGTCCGGTCGTGCCTGTGGTGTAGAATGTGGTGGCCTGGGTGTTCTCGTCGAAATCGGGAAAGTCGTAATCCGGCGAGGCCGCGGCGAGCAGGTTCTCATACTCGCCGACGAAGGACAGGCTGCCGGTCTGCGGCGCCGGCCGATCCGACATCACGATCATCCGCTTCACATTCGGGAGCTGCCCCTTCATGCCCTCGAGCAGCCCGACGAACTCTTCGTTGACGAGCAGCGTCGACGCCCCGGCGTGATTGATCGTGTAGGCGATCTGCTCGGGCGACAGGCGGACGTTCACCGTCTGCAGCACCGCCGCCATCATCGGGATCGCGAAGAACGCCTCCAGAAAGCGATGGCTGTCCCATTCGAGCACGCCGACGGTGTCGCCGGGCTCGACGCCGG
>BFBZ01001454.1_pt1 | contig 15734 bp, 11 predicted proteins | sample 1888401 | NCBI WGS metagenome assembly BFBZ01 (sample SAMD00112614, study PRJDB3348) | symbiont metagenome | host: Chara braunii | reverse complement strand
TGGATGGCGTAGTCGGAGCGTGCGGCGAGGTCCTGATAGACCGCGATCAGGTCCTGCACGGCCGAGACCTTGGCCGACAGGATGATGCGGTCCTTCGGCATGCCGAGCTCCTGGGCCCGGGCGGCCGACAGCAATGCCGACTGCACCATGGCTTCGCGCATCACCGCGCGCGCATCGCGCGGGTTCGCGGAAGCCGCGTTCTCGTCCATCAGCTTGCTGAGCAGCTCCTGATCGAGCGAGCCCCAATTGGCGCCGATGCGGACCGGCTTGCCGTATTTGTTGGCGAGCTCGATGATGGTCGAGAATTGCGTGTCCCGCTTGTCCTTGAAGCCGACATTGCCGGGATTGATGCGGTATTTCGCCAGCGCCTCGGCGCAGGCCGGATAGTCGGTCAGCAGCTTGTGGCCGATATAGTGGAAGTCGCCGATCAAGGGCGTGGTGATGCCGCGCTTGTCGAGCTGCTCGCGGATCTGCGGGACGGCCGCGGCGGCCTCCTCGCGGTCGACCGTGATGCGGACCATCTCGGACCCGGCGCGCGCCAGCGCTGCAACCTGGGCCACCGTCTGGTCGACGTCGGCGGTGTCGGTGTTGGTCATCGACTGCACCACGATCGGGGCGCCGCCGCCGACGGCGACGTTGCCGACCATGACGCGGGTGGTCCGATGCCGGGGAGCGGGTCCGGCGACATCGGACGCTGAAGTGTTCTCGGTCAGGATCTCGGGCTTGTTCATGGGCGCTCGGATATCAGGTTTTGGTGACATTCAGCAATGGATCAGTCGCGGCCAGGACCACGCGGTTCGGGCGGTTTACGAGAAAAAGCCCAACGATCACAAGCACGGCAGCCAGGCCAAAGGCCAGCGTCAGGGCGTCATGCAGGATGAAATAGCTCGCCACCACCCCGAATAAAGGGGTGATGAAAGTAAATGCCGACAATTTGCTGGCCGAGTAGGCCTTGATCAGGGCGAACCAGACCGTGAACGTGGTCCCGACCACCCAGATCGACTGGTAGGCCATCAGGCCGATCACGAACGGGCTGGGAACCTGGGTCAACCGCTCCCCGGCAATGAGGGCCGCCACGGCCATGATCGGGACGGAGACCGCCACCTGGTACCCCAATGCCCGCTCGGGCGCGATGAAGCGCAGCCGGGTGCCTTTGACGAACACCGTGGTCACGCCCCAGAGCAGGCCGCCGCCGACCACCAGGAGATCGCCGAGCAGCACGCGGCCGTCGACATCGGCCTGGGGAATGCCGATCGCGAGCGCCACACCGGTGAAGCTGAGCGCCAGCCCGCCCCATTGCGCCGGGCCCATCCGTTCGCCGAGGAAGCGGAACGAGCCGAGCGCGACGAAGAACGGCGCGGTATACAGGAACACGATGGCGCGCGACGCCGAGGTCAGCAGCAGGCCCTGATAGATCAGCACGAATTCCAAGCCGAACAGCAGGCCTGCCACCAGGCCGAGCCCCAGCGTGCCGTCGCGCTCGAACATCTTCACGCCGCGCACCCGCGCGAACACCAGCAGCACCGGCAGCGCACCGAGCGAACGGAAGGTGGCCTGCAGCAGCGGCGGAATTTCAGGCAGCGCGAGCTTCACGGCGATCTGGTTGAACGCCCAGGACAGGCACAGCACGAGGATGACGGCGATCGCGCCCAGGCCGAGCGGCCGGGTCGCGGCGGATGAGGTTGGCGTTGCGGACACGAGGACGTTGGCTCCCTGGCGCGTTTCGTTTTCTGGACCGCCATCAAGGTGTGGTCAGCTTTGTCTTGGTCGGTCGGAGATGATGCGGAGGTAGAGCGGCGGTGCTGGCCTCTCCCTGCGCGCGCACCGGTCTCGCGCAGAAACTCGAATACGACGGTCATTCACACGTGTACAGCTTGCGCCGCAGTGAGCGTTCTCACGCCGCCTTCTGGCAATGGGCGCACAGCCCGGTGATCTCGACGACCGACAGTTTCGGCGTGAAGCCCGATGCCGCGGCGGCCAGCTTCAGGCTTTCGGCGATCGGCGCTGCCGGAACCTCGCCGACGGCGCCGCAGCTCTCGCAGATCAGGAACGCCACCAGCGCGGTCTGCTCGTGGTCATGGGCGCAGGCGAGGAAGGCATTGCGGCTCTCGATGCGGTGCACCAGGCCGTTCGCCATCAGGAACTCGAGCGCGCGATAGACTGTGATCGGCGCCGGCCGCGCGGCGACCTTGGCAAGTTCCTCGATGATCTCGTAGGCGCCGAGCGGCCGGTGGCTCGACAGCAGCGCCTCCAACACCTGGCGGCGCTGCTGCGTGAACTTCTGGCCGCGCTGGGCGCAGATGCGCTCGGCATGGTCCAGGGCATCGGCCGCGCAGCGGCCATGGTCGTGGTCCGGCGCCGGGAAGGTGGGCTTTGCGAGGGTCATTGCTGACAATCTAGCATCTCGGGCCGGTCTCGCCAAAGGCCGCGGCCGAGCCATGCATCTGCGGCGGGGCGGGTGCGCTCGGCAGGGCCATCAAATATTCATAAGCTTGCTTATCATATCCGAGGCTCATTACAGCCAAAGCTTAGTTCCCCCTCTTGGAATCGAGATCAGCCATGACCCGCACGTCGGTAGACGTGAACTTCCTGTTTACGCTCGGCGAGCTGCAGCGCCTGGTGCGCGCCTATGCCGACAAGGAGGCGGCGCGCTTCGGCATGACCCGGGCGCAATGGGCCGTGCTGGCGAAGGTCGAGCGCAACGAGGGGATGAAGCAGTCCGAGCTCGCCGAGCAGATGGAGATGCAGCCGATCACGCTGACACGGCTGATCGACAAGCTCGCCGAGGCCGGGCTGATCGAGCGGCGCGGCGACGACAGCGACCGCCGCGTCAACCGGCTCTATCTGAAGAAGGCCGCGCGCCCGCTGCTCGCGAAGCTCGCGGTGCTGCGCAGCGATCTGACCGACACCGCCCTCCAGGGCATCAGCGCCGGTGATGCCGAGCGGCTGATGACCCATCTCGAAGCCATCAAGGAAAACGTGAGAAACGCCCTGCAGTCGCTGTGCGACGAGCAGCGAAAGGAGCAGCGCTATGGCTGAGCCCGCCCTGAAACTCGCCCCCGACCAGAAGGCCAGCCCGGATGCGGCGCCGCCCGCGGCCGCCGACGCGAAGCCGGCGCGCCCCGGATTGCTGCGCCGCTACCGTCGCACGCTGCTGCTGGTCGTGCTGCCCCTTGTCGCCGCCATCGGCGGCCTCGTGCTGTATCTCAATGGCGGCCGCTACGTGACGACCGACGACGCCTATGTCGGCGCCCAGAAGGTGCTCATCACCCCCGACATCTCCGGCAAGATCGTCAAGGTCGTCGTCAAGGAAGGCCAGCAGGTGCAGAAGGGCGACGAGCTGTTCGAGATCGACCCCGTGCCCTATCGCCTGGCGGTCGACCAGGCCAAGGCGGCGCTGGAGCAGGCGCGCATCAGCTACGACAACCTCACCGCCAACATCAAGATCTACGGCCAGATGCTCGATCTCGCGCAGCAGGGCATCGACCTGAAGCAGAAGGACGTCGAGCGCAAGCAGACGCTCGCCAAGAGCAATTTCGGCTCGCAGCTCGACCTCGACAATGCCGCGAATGCGCTGGTGACCGCCGGCGCACAGGCGCAGTACATCAAGCAGCAGCTGTCGAACGCGAAAACGCAGCTGCTCGGCAATCCCGATCTGCCGCTGGAGCAGTTCCCGCCTTACGTCCAGGCAAAGGCCAAGCTGGACGACGCGCAGCGCGACCTCGACCACACCACCTTGCGCGCGCCGATGCCGGGCATCGCGACCCAGGTCGACCAGATCCAGCTCGGCCGCTTCGTGGCCGCGGGCACGCCGGTGTTCTCGGTGATCGACATCAGCAATCCCTGGGTCGACGCCAACCCGAAGGAGAGCGACTTCACCTATGTCGCGGTCGGCCAGCCGGTCGAGCTCGACGTCGATGCCTTCCCCAACCACCGCTTCAAGGGCACGGTCGGCTCGCTGTCGCCGGGCACCGGCGCGCAGTTCGCGATCCTGCCGCCGCAAAATGCGAGCGGCAATTTCGTCAAGGTCGTGCAGCGCGTGCCGGTCCGGATCTATTTCGACAAGGCCGACAGATTCGTCGCGAAGCTCAAGGCCGGCATCAGCGTCAACGTGTCGATCGATACCGGCCACGAGCGCACGCTGGCCGGGCTGTTCGGATCGGCGCACGCGGCGGACAAGGACGAGTAGCGTCATGACCGCGCCTGCGGCCTCATCCGCAGTTCCGGGCCTCCGCCGGAACATGGTGACGATCTGCGCCATGACGGCGACGATCATGCAGGCGCTCGACACCACCATCGCCAACGTCGCGCTGCCCTACATGCAGGGCACGCTGTCGGCCTCGCAGGACCAGATCAACTGGGTGCTGACGTCCTACATCGTCGCGGCCGCGATCATGACCGCTCCGGTGGGATGGATCGCCAACCGCTTCGGCCGCAAGCGCACCTTCATCGTCTGCTCGGCCGGCTTCACCATCGCCTCCGTGATGTGCGGGCTCGCCCAGGACATCACCCAGATGGTGCTGTTCCGCCTCCTGCAGGGCGTGTTCGGCGCCTCGCTGGTGCCGCTGTCGCAGGCGGTCATGCTCGACTCCTACGCGCTGCATGAGCGCGCCAAGGCGATGGCGATCTGGGGCATGGGCGTGATGCTCGGCCCGATCATGGGGCCGTCGCTCGGCGCCTGGCTGACCGAGACCTATTCCTGGCATTGGGTGTTCTTCGTCAACCTGCCGTTCGGCGCCGTGACCGTGCTCGGCCTGATGGCGTTCATGGAGGAGACCAAGCCGAACGCGGAGCTGACCTTCGACTGGTTCGGTTTCGCGGCGCTCGCCATCGGCATCGGCTCGCTGCAGATCGCGCTCGACCGCGGCGAGGACCAGGGCTGGCTGGAGAGCAACGAGATCATCATCGAGTTCATCATCGCCGCCGTCGGCTTCTATTATTTCCTGGCGCATTCGCTGACGACGCAGCGGCCGTTCATCCAGTTCGCGCTGTTCAAGGACCGCAATTTCGTCGGCGGCTGCGTGTTCATGACGGTGATGGGCCTCGTGCTTTTCTCGACCATGGCGCTGTCGTCGCCGTTCCTGCAGAACGTCATCGGCTATCCCATCATCACCGCCGGCGTGCTGCTCGCGACCCGCGGCTGCGGCACCTTCGTCGCGATGATGCTGGTCGGGCGTCTCTTGCGCTATATCGAGGCGCGCACGCTGATCATCGCCGGCCTGGCGCTGACCGCAGTGTCGCTGTTCCAGATGACGGCGTGGACCGACCAGACTGGCGTGCCCGAGATCATCACCATCAGCATCATGCAGGGGTTCGGCTTCGGCCTCGTGTTCGTGCCGCTTTCGACCGTGGCATTCCTGACCTTGCCGGGCGAGTTGCGGACTGATGGAACCTCGATGCTGACCCTGGTGCGAAATGTCGCAAGCTCGATCGGCATCTCGATCGCGATCGCGCAGCTCACCGAGGGAACACGGCGCAACCACGCGATCCTGGTCGAGCACATCAACCCGTTCAATCACGCGCTGCAGATGCCCAATGTTGCCGGCCTCCTGAACCTGTCCACCGATGCCGGGCGCGCGATGGCCGACGCGATGGTGACCGTGCAGGCGCAGATCCTGGCATTCTCGCACGACTACCAGCTGGTCATGACGTTCATCCTGGTCTCGATCCCGCTCGCGGTCATGATCGGCTCGACGCGCACCGCGTTGCGCGCGCAGTCCGCCCCGGCCGACCACGCCGTCATGGAGTGACCGCTTCCCCCGCGACGGAAAATGCGCGCGCTGTCGAGACAGGGTGGGGGCGGGATAGCAAAAAGGTGACCGCGACGTGATGGATTTGTAACTTCAATCCGGCGCGTTTCCGGCTATCTTCTGCTCACCCCACTCGGTTCTCTGCGTATGAGTTGCGCGCAGGGACTGCACCTCATGAGCGCCCCACTCGTGATGTGCCGGGCGGGGGCGGTGGCTCCTCCAGCGCCGCCCCCAGCCCCGGGGCCTCCCTTTTCACATTTTGGCCTACGGCTTCTGCAGCGGCTCGATCTTCGCCGGTGCGGCAGCGGGCCTGGCCTCGGCCGTCGGCAGGATCACGCCGGCCAGCGCCTGCACCGGATCGTCGCCGGGCTTGAAGCCGGACTGCACCAGGATCTCGTCGATCAACGGCTTCAGCGCGTGCACGCGCAGCAGTTCGCCGGCGAGGCCTTCGCCGAAGCCGACATTGCCGCCGGCACCGCCATTGCCGCCGAACGCGCCGCCGGTGTGCAGGATGCGAACGTCCTTCAGATTGGCGATCGGCTTGACCATCTCGCCGAGCGCGGCCGGCATGGTCGCGATGCGCTGCTTGGCGAGCTCGAAATCGATCACGTTGCTGCCGAGCTTGTTCTGGGCTTCGTTCTTCATCAGGATGACCGCGGCTTCCGCCTCGCCGATCTGGCGCACGCCGACGGCCTTGATCTTGTTGGCCTCGGCCTCCGCTTCGGCCAGGGTCTTGGCCGCCTCGCCGCGATCGACCGCGGCGCGCTTTTCTGCCTCGGCGGCAACGGTAATGCCGGTCGAGCGCTGCTCGGCCTCTTTCCGCGCCGCCATGACCGCGGTCTGACGCTCGCGGTCGGCGATCTCGATGGCGCGCGCCGTCGTCACCTTTTCCTCCGCAGAGACCGCGAGCGCCTCGGCCGCCTTGGCGACCGCGCGCGCCTCCGAGGTTTCCTTGCTCTTGGTCGCGATCTGGATGTCGTTGTCCTGCGTCGCGATCTGGATCTCGCGGTCGGCGTCGGTCTTGCGGCGGTTGATCGCGAGATTGCTTTCGATCGCCGCGGTCTCGCGCACCTTCAAGGCTTCCGCCTCGCGCTGCGCGATCTTCTGCTGCGCCTCGATGCGCGCATTCTCCTCGGTCTGCCACGCCGTCTGCGTCGCGCTTGCGACCTCGGCGCGGGTGCTCGCGGTCTTGTTGGCGATGTCGCGCTCCTGGCTGAGCTCGGCCTCCTTCTTGGTGCGCTCGATCTGGAGCGTGAGCTGGCGCGCCTCGAGGTCCTTCTGCGCGATCGCGACCTCATTGTCGCGTACGATCGCGTTGCGGTCGCGGCGCCGCGTCTCGGTGACCGTCTTCAACAGCGTCAGGCCTTCGGCGTCGAAGAAGTTCTCGGCGTTGAAGAACGAGATGTCGGTCTGGTCGAGCTTGGTCAGCGAGACCGATTCCAGCTCCAGGCCGTTGGACTGCACGTCGGCCTCGACTGCGGCCTGGACGTGCTTGACGAAATCCGAGCGCTTCTCCTGCAGGTCCAACAGCTCCATCGTGGCTGCGACCGAGCGCAGGCCGTCGACGAACTTGGCCTCGACCTGGTCGCGCAGCAATTCGGCATTGTTGGTGACGGCGCCGAGCGTCTGCGCCGCCAGTGCGATCGAATCCACGTCGGGCTTCACGCGCACGTAGAACTCGGCGTCGATGTCGACGCGCATGCGGTCCTTGGTGATCAGCGAATCCTTCTTCGAGCGCTCGACGCGGAGCCGCAAGGTCTTGAGGTTGACGCGCGCGATGGAGTGGAAGATCGGCAGCACCACGGCGCCGCCGTCGAGCACCACCTTCTTGCCGCCCAGGCCGGTGCGCACGAACGCCTCGTCGCGGGTGGACCGATGGTAGAGAACGGCAAAGACAGTGCCGAGAACGACCAGCAGCACAACGCCGATCGACGCAGGCAGAACCAGATCAAACATGGGATTTACTTTCGGGTTGAGGAAAGTGTCTTGGAGCTAAGGTGTCTTGGAGTTCGTGAGCTCGTCGGCTGCGGCGATCGCGATGAAGCGGCCATCCTTGCGGTCGACGAGGAGAACCGACGCGCCCACCGGCAAGGACGGCGAGTCCGGCGCGGCCGAGGCCGTCACCATGTGCCAGTTGCCGTGGACGTCCTTGACGCGGACGCGGCCGGGCAGCCCGCCATCGAGCGGGCCGACCGCCACCTCGCCGATGCGGCCGACGAGATCGGACAGCCCGACCGCATAGCTCTCATCCTGCGGCACCAGCCGCGCCGCGTAGCGCGTCGAGCGCCGCAGCAGCGGCACCGTGACGACGGCGGCGAGCACGCCCGCGGCCGTTGGCGGCAGCGCCACCGCCACCAGCCGCGCGGCATCCTGGATCAGAAAGCCCGTGATCGAGAAGATGCCGAGCGCGAGCAGGATGCAGATCATCAGCGGCACGCCGCCGACATTGATCCAGGACAGCACGTGGCCGACGCTGGTGCTGTGGCCGTCGTGACCGAGATCGACGGTCTGGCCGAGCAACTCGCTGATCGACAGGCCGATCAGCATCGAGCCGATCTCGACGCCGCCGACCAGAACGATCATCACGGCGGCAATCGCGAACGGCCGCACCTCGGGTTGCATGAAATGGTCGACGATGGTCATGGGACGACGCGCCCCCGCCCGCTCAATTCTGCGATTTCAGCCGCGCCAGCCGCTCGGCGATGTCCTTGTCACGCTTCAGCTTCGACAATTCGTCGATGTCGGGCGACGGCGGGATGCCTTCCGGCACGCCGGTGGCGCGGGCGATGACGCGGGAGGCGCGCGCGGCCTTGGCGAGGCCGGCATCCGGCCCCTTGCGCGATGTGGCCTTCGGCTGGTCGGCGCGCGCCTCGCTGCGTTCGAGTTCGGCGAGACGCGCCTGCGCGTCCTGCAGGCTCGACAGAATCGCACGCAGGGTCGTCAGCACCGCATCGATGCGCTCGGCATTCTCGTCGATCGCCTTCGACAGCACCTCGAACTGGGCTTCGAGATCCATCTGCCGGGCGATGCCGGCGCGGGCGAGATCGTCGCGGTGCTCGACGATGGCGATGCGGATCTGCTCGGCCAGCACGGTCGTCTCGCGCTCGATCTCGGCGCGGCGTGCATTGAGCCGATATTCCTCCGCGCGCGCATGCGACAGGCTCTCGCGCGATTCGCGCTCGGCCTGCTCGATCTCGCGGATCGCCTGGCTGACCAGCGCGACCCGGTTCTTGTCCTCGGCCTTTTCGATCGCTCCATAGGCGATCCCGGCGATGAGGCGCCCGGCGCGTGACAGGAGCGTGTCGGGAGCCGGCGCGTGTTCGGCGAGCATGACGTGGTCCTTTCGTGGGCTGACTGTTGGGCTGAGACGAGCGTGTGACGTTGCGGTAACGCCGAAATGGACTTCGAAGTCATCTTGGTCCGTGCGCACGAGCTGCGCCGGCGTCGCGTGCGGCCAGCCCGCGACGTAGCCGGTCACCTCGAACGGGATCGCGAAGCGACCGCGCGCGGTGCCGAGCGACAACATGCCGGCATTCCTGACATTCACCAGACGGTCGTCGAGCGGCAGCCGCGGGTTCGAGGCGGCGCGATAGGCGGCACGGTCGCGCAAGCCGAGCGTGACGAGGCGCGACGGCAGCCGCGTGGCCTTGCGGATCGGGTCGTAGGCATGGCCGTGCAGCGTGACGAGATTGGCGCCGATGCCTTTGCCAGCAGCGATCTCGTCGAGCATGTCCATCATCCGGGCATAGTCGGCGAAGGTCGCCTCGATCGCGTCCCGCGCCTCGGGGGAGAGGAGCAGACGGTAGCGAACAGCCTGATCGTAAGTGCTTCCGGCCATCGGGAACGTTAAAGCACAATATCCGTGCTTTAGCAAGCCAGCTCCCGATCCAAGAACGCCGCTCCCGTCCGTGACCATGTCGAACGCCATGCCCATGCCGATATGTCGCGCCGATGCTGGCCGGCGGTTTAAGGCCGGCGAACAATCTCTGGTGATCGTTAAGGGGGCTGCTAGCGACGCCGGCAAATGCACCGCAGTGACGTGTAGCGACAAAGACCTCGCCGCGCGCGTGCGGCCCTGTCGCGAGGGAAGCGCCGTCAGTCCAGCAATTCGCGGCAGCCGAGATCGTCGAACGCAAGGAAGATGCGCTCGAGATTATTCCACCAGATCACCGGCGGGAGCTGGATCGCCCATTGCCAGACCGGCTGGGCGATGTGCCAGAGCACGGCGAGACGATAGTCCTGATCCAGCGCCGCCCTGTCGTAGCCGGTCACACCGCCTGCGACCAATGTCTGATGATAGCTGTCGAGCAACGGCCGCTCGATCCGCGCCCGACGGTCGGGATAGATTTGCAGCGCGATCATGTAGGCGAGATCGTTCGCGGGCACGCCGATCCGCCACTGGTCGAAATCAAAGGCGCGCACGTCGTCGCTGTCGGCGGCCTTCGGCACCAGAAAATTCCAGACATGCGCGTCGCCATGCGCAATGCTGAGGTTTCGCCGCGACAGATAGCGTTCCGAGAGCCGCGGCGTCGCCGCCATCAGGCGTTCGTAGACCGCGCGGCGGTCCGCGCTCAGGCGGTCTCCCAACTGATCGGCGAAGCGCTGATAGTGGCCGGCAAAGGTCCTGCTGCGCTCGGCGCGCTCGTCCGCGGTCGCGAAGCTGCCGATGGACACGCCGAGCCGCGGATCGTCCCACCACGCCGCATGCAGCCGCGCCAGCGCCCGCACGATCCCCTCGGCCTGGGGCAGCGCGGGCGGCAGCGGCCATGGCGTCGCCGTCTGGTGCGTGTCGGTGAGATCCTCGAGCAGCAAGTGCCAGGTGAGCGCGGCTTCGTCCCACGCGCCGCCGTAAGAGCCGGGCACCAGGCCCGTCGGCATGAGCCGCGCCAGTCCGCGATAAAAATTGACCTCGTGGCGCCCGCCCCGCCACAGCGTCTTGGCGAAGGCCGGCATCGGGATTTTCAGGATCAGCGTCTTCGGCGCGTCCGGGGCCGCGCCGCTATACGACAAGCCAAGGCGGATGATGCGCGACAACAGCATCGGCCGGTCGCTGATCACGGCGACGTCCGAGACCGCGCCGGACTCGAGCACACCCGCCCTCACGCATCGTCGCCGTCAACGCGGCGGGCTTGGCAACGGACGGCAAGTCGGTGGAGGACATGTGGGCGCCGTCCCTTCAGGGTTGCAGCTTGCCCACACTAGCATGGATATTCCGAATCGCTACTTGATCGGCGCGCGCGGCAGCACGGTGTCGCCGATCTCCAACCGGTAGACGTGATCGAGCGAATACCAGGGCGTGGTGACGTCGGCGTCCGTCGGATGCGGCTCGTCGTGGCGGACGAAATTGCCGAGCAGCGCCTTCGTGACGCCGAACTGCACGTCGCTGTCGATGTGCGGGTCGTTGGGGTCGTAGACCTGCGAGATCAGGACCTTGAATCCCGGCTTGACGATCAGCGCATGCAGATGCGCCGGGCGATAGGGATGGCGGCCCTGCGCCTTCAGCAGGCGGCCGACGACCCCGTCGGTCGGGATGGGATAGCCGACCATCATCACCGAGCGAAACCAGAAGCGGCCATCGGCATCGGTCACGAGCTTGCCGCGCAGGTTCATGTCGGCCTGATCGGGATCCTGGTTCTCGTAGTAGCCGACCGGCGAGGCGTGCCAGACGTCGACCTCGGCGCCGGCGACCGGCGCGCCGTTCGGATCGACCACGCGACCGTGCACGAACAGCGCCGGGCCTGATGTCGCCGAGCGCACGATCGAGCCGCCGTTATCAGTGCGCGGCGAGTTCAACCGCCAGAACGGGCCGAGCAGCGACTGCGCGGTCTCGGTGTTGCCGCCATCGCCATTGTTGAGCAGGCAGACCAGCGGCGAGACGCCGAGCGAGCCGGCCATCAGCACGACTTCGTTGTGGCTGTCGTTGGTGCGCTGACCGAGTTCGGCGATGATGGCGGCGGCTTCGCGAAATTCGACCTCGGTAAGCCTGACATCGCGGACGAAGCCGTGCAGGTGCTTGATCAGCGACACCATGATCTCGCGCAGCCGCGGGTTCTCGGTGCGCTCCATCACCGCCAGCACCGCCGGCGTGACGTCCTGTTCGCGGGAGATGGTCATCGTCAGGACTCCGTCATTCCGGGGGCGACGCGCCAGCGTCGAACCCGGAATCTCGATATTGCAGGACTCATCTCCAGATTCCGGGTTCAGCCCTGCGGGCTGCCCGGAATGACGAAGCGCTCAGCGCGTCGTCAGTTGATCGTCTCGATCGCCAGCGCGACGCCCTGGCCGACGCCGACGCACATCGTGGCGAGCGCACGCTTGCCGCCGCGGACCTCGAGGCCGTGCACCGCGGTCATCGCGATGCGCGCGCCGCTCATGCCGAGCGGATGACCGAGCGCGATGGCGCCGCCATGCGGGTTGACGAAATCGGCGTCCTCGGCGACGCCGAGCTGGCGCAGGCAGGCGATGCCCTGGGACGCGAACGCCTCGTTCAGCTCGATCAGGTCGAAATCGGTGATCTTGAGGCCGAGCCGCTCCATCAGCTTGCGCACCGCCGGCACCGGGCCGATGCCCATGATGCGGGGCGGCACGCCGGCCGAGGCGAGGCCGAGAACGCGCGCGCGCGGCGTGAGGCCGTGCTTCTTCACGGCGGCTTCGGAAGCGAGGATCATGGCGGCGGCGCCGTCATTGACGCCCGACGCATTGCCGGCGGTGACCGTGCCCGGATTGCGCACGATCGGCTTCAGTTTGGCCAGACCTTCGAGCGTGGTCTCGGGGCGCGGATGCTCGTCCTTGTCCACCGTCACAGGGCCGGCCTTGCCGCCGGGCACCATGACCGGCGTGATCTCGGCGGCGAAATAGCCCGAGGCGATGGCCTTTCCGGCGCGCTGCTGGGAGCGGATCGCGAACGCGTCCTGGTCGGCGCGCGAGACCTGGAATTCCTCGGCGACGTTCTCGCCGGTCTCCGGCATCGAATCGACGCCATACTGCTGCTTCATCAGCGGATTGATGAAGCGCCAGCCGATCGTGGTGTCGAAGATCTCGGCCGAGCGCGAGAACGCCTCCGTCGCCTTGCCCTGCACGAACGGCGCGCGCGTCATGGATTCGACGCCGCCCGCGATCGCGAGATCGACCTCGCCGGCGCGGATCGCACGTCCCGCCGCGCCGACCGCGTCGAGACCGGAGGCGCAGAGACGGTTCAAGGTCTGGCCCGGAATTGAATCCGGCAGGCCCGCGAGCAGCAGCGCCATGCGCGCGACGTTGCGGTTGTCCTCGCCGGCCTGGTTGGCGCAGCCGAAGAACACCTCGTCGACGGCAGCCCAGTCGAGATTGGGATGCTTCGCCTTGAGCGCCTTGAGCGGGGTGGCCGCGAGATCGTCGGTGCGCACCTTGGCCAGCGCGCCGCCGAACCGGCCGATCGGAGTCCGCACCGCATCACAAATGAACACGTCTCGCATCGCTCTCTCCCGAACTTTCGTGTTTCTGGTCAGAATTGACGGCGGTTTTAGGAGTGCGAACGGGGCAGGTCAAATGACGGGAGCGCGGGGTGGCATGCGCGGCGCTGTCGTATGCGACGCTCTCTCAACGCGAGCGGTGCGCCCCTCCCCCGCTTGCGGGGGAGGGTTGGGGTGGGGGCCACCCCAAGCGAGAATCCCCGTGAGGAGAGACTTCCCCCACCCGTATCGCATCTCCGATGCGATACGACCTCCCCCGCAAGCGGGGGAGGTGCAACAGCAGGCACCGCTCATCGTGGAAAACCGGGACATCGCCTGCAAAGCGGTAGGACCGTCCGGGCAAATTGGCTAGTTTCCGCGCCATGACGATCCAGCAGCCGATCTCCGCCCCGGTTCCGCAAGAATCAGTGCCTGCGGCCGCGCCCGCCGAGGCGCCGGCCAAGCTCACGCCGATGATGGAGCAGTATCTCGACATCAAGGCAGCGCATCCGGGGCTGATGCTGTTCTACCGGATGGGCGACTTCTACGAGCTGTTCTTCGAGGATGCGGAAGCCGCCTCGAAAGCGCTCGGCATCGTGCTGACCAAGCGCGGCAAGCACCTGGGCCAGGACATCCCGATGTGCGGCGTGCCGGTGGAGCGCTCCGAGGACTATCTGCATCGCTTGATCGCGCAAGGCATCCGCGTCGCCGTCTGCGAGCAGATGGAGGATCCGGCGGCGGCGCGGGCGCGCGGCAACAAGAGCGTGGTCAAGCGCGGCGTGGTGCGCGTGGTCACGCCGGGCACGCTGACGGAAGACAATCTGCTCGATGCGCGCGCCAACAACTATCTGCTGTCGATCGCGCGCAGCCGCGGCTCCTCCGGCGGCGACCGGCTCGGGCTTGCCTGGATCGATATCTCGACGTCGGACTTCATCGTCACCGAATGCGCGTTCGCCGAGCTGACGGCGACCTTGGCACGGATCAATCCCAACGAAGTCATCGTCTCCGACGCGCTGTACTCGGACGAAGCGTTCGAGCCGGTGCTGCGCGAGCTCGCCGCGGTGACGCCGCTCACGCGCGACGTGTTCGACGGGGCCACCGCCGAACGGCGGCTGTGCGACTATTTCGCCGTCGCCACCATGGACGGCCTCGCGGTGCTGTCGCGTTTGGAAGCGACCGCGGCGGCCGCCTGCGTCACCTATGTCGAACGTACGCAAGTGGGGCAGCGCCCGCCGCTGGCGCCGCCGGCGCGCGAGGCGACCGGCAGCACGATGGCGATCGATCCGGCGACGCGCGCCAATCTCGAGCTGACGCGCACGCTCGCCGGCGAGCGCCGCGGCTCGCTGCTCGACGCGATCGACTGCACGGTGACCTCGGCCGGCTCGCGCCTGCTGGCGCAGCGGCTCGCCGCGCCGCTGACGGAGCCGGTGCAGATCGGCCGGCGGCTCGATGCCGTCAACGTCTTCGTCGCCGACAGCGCCGCGCGCGAGGACATCCGCTCGATCCTGCGCGGCGCGCCCGACATGACCCGTGCTATGGCGCGGCTGTCCGTCGGCCGCGGCGGTCCGCGCGATCTCGCCGCTCTGCGCGACGGTATCGTTGCGGCCGACCAGGCGCTGGCGCGGCTGTCGGCGCTCGACCAGCCGCCGCAGGAGGTGGCGTCGGTCATGTCCGCGCTGGCGCGGCCGGCGCGCGCGCTGGCGGAAGAATTTGCGCGCGCGCTCGACGAGCAGCTGCCGCTGATCAAGCGCGATGGCGGCTTCGTGCGCGCCGGTTACGACGCGACGCTGGACGAGACGCGCAATCTGCGCGACGCCTCGCGGCTCGTCGTCGCCTCGATGCAGGCGCGCTATGCCGACCAGACCGGCGTCAAGGCGCTGAAGATCCGGCACAACAACGTGCTCGGCTATTTCGTCGAGGTCACCGCGCAGCACGGCGACAAGCTGATGTCGGCGCCGTTGAACGCGACCTTCATCCACCGCCAGACGCTGGCGGGCCAGGTGCGCTTCACGACATCAGAGCTCGGCGAGATCGAGGCCAAGATTGCGAATGCCGGCGAGCGCGCGCTCAATCTCGAGCTCGAGATCTTCGACCGGCTGTGCGCACAGGCCCTCGCGATCGGCGACGATCTGCGCGCCGCCGCGCACGGCTTTGCGATGCTCGATGTCGCCACTGCGCTGGCGAAGCTCGCGGTCGACGACAATTATGTGCGCCCGGAGGTCGACGGCTCGCTGGGCTTCGCCATCGAGGGCGGCCGTCATCCGGTGGTGGAGCAGGCGCTGAAGCGTGAGGGGCAGCCGTTCATCGCCAATTCCTGCGACCTGTCGCCGACGCCGGGGCACAAGAGCGGTCAGCTCTGGCTGCTCACCGGGCCGAACATGGCGGGCAAGTCGACCTTCCTGCGCCAGAACGCGCTGATTGCGCTGCTGGCGCAGATCGGCTCGTTCGTGCCGGCGAGCCGGGCCCGCATCGGCATCGTCGACCGGCTGTTCTCGCGCGTCGGCGCCGCCGACGATCTGGCGCGCGGACGCTCGACCTTCATGGTCGAGATGGT
>BFBZ01001453.1_pt1 | contig 15743 bp, 17 predicted proteins | sample 1888401 | NCBI WGS metagenome assembly BFBZ01 (sample SAMD00112614, study PRJDB3348) | symbiont metagenome | host: Chara braunii | reverse complement strand
GCTGAAGAAGCGGTCTGACGATCTCAAAACGGCCCTCAGTGGAACCGCCAAGTCGGCGGTCGCCGGCCTCCTCGACGACCCCGAAACTCAAGCTCTCCTGGCCAAACGGCGGGCGGCCAAATCGGTCGCACCGGCACCCGTTGCAGAACCAGCCTCGAATGGCCCTCCCGCGCAAGCGACGGAACCGGAGGCGGCCAAACCCCAGTCGCCACCCAAACGGGAGCCGAAGAAGCCACCGAAAGAGAAGGCCGCGCCAAAACCCAAAGTGCCGAAGAAGGCCCCGTCGCTCGAACAAGCCGAGAGCGATCCCCACGCGGACCGGAACTACCTGGCTGCGGTCACCGCGCAGTACCCGGAAGATTCGGACGCGCGCGATTATCTCGACGCGGCGCTACACAACCTGCTCGAACCCGATGCCGACGAAAAGGCCGGTTCGGGAACGCGGCGGCGCGACACGCTTGACAACCTCGGCGCGCAGTGGCGCGCCGCGTTCAGGGCCGGCAAGGGCGAGGCCGCGGACTCGCTGGCGAAGGTGATCCACTCGTTCGGCGGCAAACTGAAGGGAGACCCCCGGAAGGTCACGCAGTTCGACGGGCGCCTGTTCGACGGACCGACCGGCGTTTTCACAAACGATCCCGTGGTGGTCGAACGCCCGGCGGTGGTGCTCACCGACCCAAAAACGGGGCACGAGTACGTTGCGGCGAAGGGCGCCGTGCGGAAAGCGTCGCTGGCAAAACCCGCGCCCGAAGTGGCCCCGGCTCCTTCCGCGCCACCGAGCGCGGGGTCGGACGAGGATCTCGACGCGGCGGCGGCCCGCGTGGAGGACGAAGCCCGGAAGGACCGCGGGTGGCGACAGTCGGGCGCGTACCGGATTGCCCTCCTCCGGGGCGAACTGAACAAGACCGGGGACCGCGCGCGGCACCTGGACCTGAACGGGATCGCGGACGCCCTGCGGAACTACGCCACGACGGAGAAGAACCTGGCCGATCCGGTCGGCGCGACCGTGGACCGGTTGGCCCGCGCGCTGACCGCCCGCATGTCGCCCGAACAGAAGGGCGAACTGGTCAAAATTTACCGGCAACTGAACCGGTACAACGAGGACGGGTTCGCCCCGAGTGTCCGCGCGATCGAGCCGCCGGGGGACTGAGATCCGGCGGTGTCCGCCCTAATTTCGGGGCATGGCGACGTTCATCAACGGCACCGTTCCCTGCGCCGATCCCGCGACCCTGTACGCGGAATGTGTGGCGCAGGGGCTCCCCACGGAGCGGTGGAGGGGGAAGGGCAACTCGTTTCGTGTCGCCCCGGGCCGGGACCCGGGGCGCGGCTGGTTCTTGATGACATACGCCAACCTGTTTGGCGACGGCACCTCCGCGAACCCCGGCCTCAACGCCGCCACGGACCTCGCTTTCACGTTCTCCGGCGAGGACGCCGACCACCTCCTGACCCTGTCCCCCGTCACTCTCTTAAACAGCGAGTGCGTCACTCCCGGTTCGGACTCGGACCCGAACTCGGTCTACCTGTGCGAGGTGGTGGACCGCCGGCACCACCTCGAGCGCATCCCGTTCCCGGCGACGGACAACGGGTACCTGTCGTACAACCTGTCCACCGCGGACGGTTCGGCGTTCTTCTCGGCGTCGCTCAACGGCGGCAGCTCGCAGTGGACCTGGCAGGGCGTGGTGAACGATCTCGTCACCCAACTCGGCTTGAGCACGGCGCAGTTCACGCTGCCCTTCGCGCCGACGGGCAACCCGGAGAACCTCGTGTTCAACGAGGACGGGCCGTGGGCGGCGCTGTGCGACGTGTGCGACCGCCTGGGCTGCGTGGTCGCCGCCTATCCGGTGAAGGATACGTTCGCGATCGTGCAACTCGGCGCGGCGAAGGACGGCCCGCTGAACGCGATCACGGACGACCGGATCTGGGACGGGTACCCGTCCGAAGAGGTGCGCGGCTGGCGCCCGGAGAAGGTGCGGGTGCGGTTCCCGCGCCGGCCCGTCGATACGTGGAACAACGGGAACTCGCCGTTTTACATCGTCGATGTGACCCTCCCGACGACGAGCGGGGTGGTTACCGGGACCGTCGTCCAACTCGACGACGGGTTCACCGCGCAGGGCGCGACCGGGACCCCGACCAACGCCTCCACGCTCGCGACGATCGCCACCGAGCGGGCGAACAACTGGCTGCAAAAGCGACAGTTCTACGAACGGCCCGCGCTGCGGGTCTGGCGCGACTTCCAGACCGCCTGGCAAACCGTCCTCGCTTATTCGGTGAACCGGGTCGTGCTCGACGATACCGGTGGCCTGATGCAAACGGTCGCAACCGCCGGGCCGGATCTGAAGCTGGAAAAGTGGAAGCCGCTGGGTCGCTGGCCGGTGTGGTGGCCGTTCGCGGCGAGTACATCGCCTCCACCCCCGCCACCACCTTCGGTCTGTAGCGGAGCCGAATGGCTCGCGGCACTCACCAAGAATGATTGCCTCGAAGTGAGCCTGAACGGCACCGATGCAGGATTCGCCCTTACGTCGAGTGACGGAACCACCTGGACGAGCCCCACGCGCGAGACGTTGACGATCTGCGGCCACACGTATCTGCTCACGCTGACGCTCTCGGCGTGCGGGGTGCCGTGCTTGACACTGACCGGGGTGGGGAGCGGGTCCGCCAACTACACGGGCACGTTCGGCTGCGCCGCGTGCAACTACCTCGTCTTCGGGTTCCCCACGGTGTCGCTCTGCGGCAGCACCCCGGTCGCCGGCGGCCCGTGCAACAATCTCACCAAGATCCGCCTCGACTGGCTCTCCTGCACGCCGGACACGACCTGTACCGGGTTCAATTCCGTGACTGGTGCGATATCGTCGAACGTGTTCACGAACCTCCCGGTACCGGGGTACATCATCGCGGCGACGCCGGGCAGCAGCGCGGCACTGAACGCCGGGTTCGAGTTCATGTGGAACCAGAACGGCGGCGCCGCGTGGCTCCAGATGTCGAACATGTCGGGCAGTTTCTCCGCGACCAGTCCGGCCGGGTGCGGCCCCTACGGAAATATCCCGGTCAACATCGGGTGCTACACGAACACCGGTTCGCACCTCTACATCGAGTACGCCCCGGCGTACCTGTACGACTGTTCCGGATGCATCGGGTCGGGGGGCGCGCAGATACTGCCGTTCTACACGAGCGCGTCCCCGTACACCGCAGCGTTCATGATCCCGTCTTCGTGGGTCGCCGCCGGCATTCCGTGTCACTCTGGCGGCGCGTCCGCCGAGATGTGCATTATCGTCTTCAACTACCAGGGCTGATGAACACGACTCACCTGCGCTGCAAGTGCGGCGGCACGAAACCCGGCTGTACGACGTGCGCGATCTTCCGCGCCGCTCACCGTGTGTTGCCACAGGCGTCCCCACCCGGTCGGGTCTCGCTGCCGGACCTGCGTCCGTGCCAGCGACTCGGTCCGCGGGTGCCTGGCGGTTCGTGCGGGTCACCTCTGTTGATGTGCGAGTTGCACAGAGACGTTACGACACGCATCACCTCTTGCAGCAGCGCGGCCCGTTGCTGTCGTGAGTGCCCGGATAAGGTTCTCGACGGCGTTGATCCGCTCATTCTGGAGTCTGMCCGGTTCGCTCGCTCGATCCCGCCGTATCCCGCGGACCGGTACTCCGGCCGCGGGGTCGTGATCGTCGGCGGGGGCAAATACTGGCCCTCGGTGTGGGTCACGGTGCGGATGCTGCGCGACATCGGCTGCACGCTGCCCGTCCAGGTCTGGCACCTCGGGCCGGCCGAGGCGAACGACTGGATCGCCCACCTCCTGTCCGGCTTCGACGTTGACGTGATAGACGCGTTGGCCCATCCGGAAGCGGCCAAAACGCGCGGACTCACTGGCTTCATCGACACGACCGCACGCCACGGATCCGGCTCACTGCACCCGCCGTTCCAGGTGAAGAGTTTTGCGGCACTGCATAGTCCGTTCAAGGAGGTTCTGGTACTCGATGCGGACAATTACCCGTGCGCTGACCCCACGGTGCTGTTCGACGAACCGCGCTACCTCCAGACCGGCGCCGTGTTCTGGCCGGACCGTGCCGAGACGGCCGAATGGACGCGCTGGGCGGATTGGGGCGTCAAGCCGTTCGGTCCGCACGTCGGTCTGGAGGTCGGGCAATACCTCGTGAACAAAGCGAAGGTGTGGGAACCACTCAGCCTGATGCGCTGGTACGACGACCGCGGCGACTGGTGCTACGGCTGGGGGCGCCACCACGACCACGGCGACAAGGGACCGCCCCGGGTGGCGTGGGCCAAGTTCCGGCGCGAATACACGATGTACGCCACCCACTGCAATTGGGACCATGTGGCGTTCGTCCAGCCCGGTCCGGACGGCGTGTCGCCCATGTTCATCCACCGGTGCCAGTCGAAGTTCGTTCTCGACGAAACCGCGTTCGATTCCACGCCCCAGCTCCGGCCGAACATGCGGTTGGGGTTCGCGGGCGAAGAGACCGCGTTCGGCTTCCTCGACGAACTCCGGAGGCTGTTGACGTGATTTCCCTACTGGTGATCGCCTGCAACGAAGAGTACCGCCTCGCGGGCTGCATCGAGTCGTGCCGCCCCGCGGTCGATGAGGTGGTTGTCGTCGTGCAGGAGTCACAGGACCGGACGCTTGAGATCGCGCTGCGCTGCGCCGATGTGGTTGTGCCGGACCGATGCCACGGGATCAGCGAGCCGAGCCGGGCGCTCGGGTTGTCCCACTGCTCCGGTGAGTGGGTGCTGAGCCTGGACGCCGACGAGGCCCTGACGCACCATGCCCGCGACCACATCGGGGCGCTGTGCGAAATGGATCTGGCGGATGTGTACCTGCTGCCGCATACCACGACGATCGGTGGTCAGGTGTTCGAGCGAACGGCCCGGCCGCGACTGTTCCGGCGGGACTGGGTCGATTGTCCGGTGGAGATCCACAGTGTGTTCGCAGCTCGATCCGGCGCCCGGGTCACCACGGCTCGCGGGCGGGACTGGATCGAACACCGCAAATCGTGGGACGAACAGCACCTCGATGATGCGCGGTACGCCCGCGTCACATCAGTGACCGCAACGTGACTCGGGGCGCAGAGTTGCGTTGACCCCCAAATCTCGCTATCCTCGGGCCGAAGGAAAGAGCGGGCCTACCGCGTGCATCGACCGCCGACCGATTAGGTCCGGCGGTTCATCAGGTTGTTGTGGTGCAACATGCCGTTCGTGACGTGCCCGAAGTGTGAAGTCGAATCAATGGCGCCTCGCGCGCTGATCGGCCTCAACTGGAACTGCCCGAATTGCGGCGCGCAGGTGTTTGTGGCCGAAGAAGGTGCGGCGCCAGCGTACCGGCGCCGCAGGCGGTCGCATTTTCCGTGGCTCGCGATGAGCGTCGTTGGTGTGCTCGTGCTGATGGGGGGCGGCGGGATCGTGCTCGCGCTCAAGAAGGCCGGCGCGCCGCCCGTGAAGTCGCAGAAGGAACCCGCGGTTCCGGCCGACTCGAAGACCGCTCACGAGGACGACCCAGGCGAGCAATTACGTGCGCGGGTCGTCGATCACTACCGCACCCAGGTCATCTTTGCGATCGGCGTCTGTCTGATCTTCGAAATTGGAACCGTGGGAACGGTGTGCGCTCTTCGGGCACGACCGGCCGATCCGTTCCGCACGGGCTTGCTGTGGGGCTGCTCCGGAGGTGCCGTGCTGGGGTTGTTGGGGTTCGTGCTGAGTCAGTTCGCGCCGATTTCTGGCGGCATCATGGAAACCTACTTCGCGCAACCGTTCTCGATCGCGCGCCTGCTGACGATGCCGGCCCACGTACTCGGTTTCGGGGCCGTCGGGGTCGTAATTGGCGGAGTCGCGGGCGTCCTGAAGGCCAAATCGTGACGCCCTCGTAGAGCGTCTCTCGTTATCTTTCTGGCGGCCGGACCACGCCGAGGGCCGGCACCGGGCCGGGCGCCGGTGGCCCCTTGAAGTCCCGGAGCGCCTTGAGCCAGTCGCCGAGCACATCTATCTTCCCGCCGCCCGCAAGAATGTCCCGGATCTCGCGGCCGACTTTGGCGATTTCGTCGCCGCGGGCCAAAATCAACGGGACGAGGATCGGAAACGCGATGGCCACCTTGTCGGCATTTTCGACTAGTGCCAGTATCCCTTTGAGCCCCAATTCGAGGGTCGTGTTCAACTTACCGAGTAGGAATTCTTGGATCGGTCTCGCGATCGCCGCGAACGTCGCTTCCGCCTTGGCCTGGTTCTCGATGAGTTTCGCCAGTTGCGGCCCGAGCACATCGGCGTCGCGCTTGTCGCTGCGGAATCGCGACACGTCGGCTGCGGCCGACGCATAGGCCAACTGGCCGTTGAACGCGGCCAACTCCCGGCCGCGGGCCGTGAAAGCGCCGACCGTCTCCGTGAACGCCTTGACCGCCAGGGCGCTGGCCCCGAGCGCGGCCCCCGCAACGATACCCGCCGGCCCGAGGGCCATGAGCGCGCGTGACGCCCCGCCGGCCGCCGCAGAGAACGAGGCCACCCCGCGGTTCTGCGCGAGAGTCGAAGCGGTCTGCCCGGCCACTTCCGCCGTCTGGCCGACCACCCGCGCCGCTCTGGCCGCCCACGGGGGCTTGGGGGTCTTCGCCTTCGGTGCCGGCACCCCGCCCGGCGCCTTCCCGCCATCGATCGTCACCCGGATCGGGACCGGTCCCATGATCACAACGGGGATGGGGCGGTCGAACGCGACCACCGATGACGCGACCGGTGGCGGGGCGGGCGCGGGCGCCCCGGACGGCGCCGGGGCCGGCGCGGGAGCCGCTCCCGCGCCGGGGTCGTCGATCTCGAGCGTTATTGTTGCGGCCACACGGCCCCCTTCAGATGTCGGCCACCTCGTCGCGTTTCTGCCGCACCATCAGGCGCTCCGCGTAGGCTTCGCTCGCGCGCTCCTCGGACCCCGTGACGGCGAGCACCAGATCGTACACCTCGTTGTCGGCGCMCCCCCGCGCGAGCCGTTCTTCCGCCTCGAGGATTTTCATGTTCTCGCGCAGGGCGATCTTCTCCCACGGGGTCAGGGGGGAGAGGGGGAACCCGTAGAAGCGGGCCGCTCGGTGCTCTCCGAGACGATGCCGGGCTTTTTTTTTGCGTACTCCTCGACCAGCACGTTCATCCGCCCGGCCAGCGCGAACGCGGCGCCGTGGGACACGGGCGGCAGGCCCCGGTTCGCCAGCCACTCCACCCACGCGTTCGCGCGGGCGATGGGGTCCGCGTACTGGGCGTGGAGCGCGGCGTAGGTGTTCGTCGCCTCGAAGAGGTCGATCTGGACCAACAGGGGCGGCCCGTTCGTTTGTTTCGCCTCGACCGTGAGGTAGCCGTCGTCGGCATCGATCACTTCTTTCGGCATTGTTGGTCCTCTCAACTGATGACGGGGTTGGGCGGGACGGCCAGCGCCAGCGTAACCGACGGTGGTACGGGCAGAACGTACCGGATGCGCCACCACGCGCCGTAGACCGGCACGCCACTGAAGCCGCTACTGCTCACGATCTTCTGGGCGAACCCTTCGCCGCGGTCGGTGCGGTTGGCGACCACCAGGGGCGCCCCGTTCACGTCACTGAGGGTGGGAACGGGAACGGGGTAACCGATCCGGAGGGCCGAGCCCGTGAGAAACACGTACACGACGGGCAGCGTGCGCTGCTGGACGAACGTGCCGCCGGCCGACGAGGACTGTGACGCTGATGATCCGTCGCCGGCGACAACATCGGTGGCCGGCGGGAAGAACGACGCATCCGTGCCGAGCGGCATTGAGACGGTTGCCGTCTTCGCGTTGAACGCTGCGGTCGAGCGGGCCGAGAGCGGCGCCAACGGGAGCGCGGATCCGACGACGACGTTGGAGGCGACATCGATCTCGATGCCGACATCGTAGTTCAGCCAGGACGTGCGCGGGGTCGGCGGGTCACCCCAATTGATCTTCACGCCGCCCCTGATCTGGAAGTTTTTCAAGGGGCCTCGTGCCCCCCGCATGATCACGTCCCTTTTCCCCCCCGCGGGCGGAAGTGTCAGACCCGCGCACAGGTCAACGATGGTGTCTTCGCCCGGGGTGAACCGGAGGCCCGTCGCCCAGCCGCGCGGGCCGACGGGTACGGCCAGGCTCGTCGCCCAGGTGTCCCAATTCGAACCCGGCACCGGGCGCCACAGGCCGCCCCGCGTGAGAATGGTCGCGAGATCCGGACCCGTGGTGGTGTACTGGAGGACGATGCGCACGGTCGGTTTGTCGTAGATCCTCGCATCGGACACGTTGAAGTCCAATGGCCAAAACGAGATCGGCTTCGCGAACAGTGCGGCCACCGCCCCGAACCCGGCGCCTCGCGCGGCCAGAATGCGATCGTTCGCCAGCGCCCAGAACGCGTTGACGGCCGCATCGACCGACGCGTTGAGCGCGACCTCGTAGGTCGCTTCGAGCGTGCCGACCCATTGGAAAATCTTGCCCGGCCCGGCCATGCGGTAGGTGTGCGACGCCTCGACCGTGACGACGCCCGCGGGCGGATAGTTCGGCCCGATCTGTTCATCGCGGATGTTGAAGTCGAGCCGGTTCTGGTCCTCGGAAACGTTAAAGACCCGGTCTGTACGCTGGAAACCCGCCAGGAGCGGCGGGTCGATCCGTTCGCGCCACTGGTCGGCGGAACTGGCGACGGTGCGATTGCCCGGCGCGATCCGCGTTTGTGCGATGACCAGGTGGCCCTTGTACGTGCGCTTCGAGTACCCACTCTTGTCCACTACCACTTCGACCGAATACAAGAACTCCGACGGCCCCGAGTACCGACCGTCGTTGCACGTCGGGATCGCGAAACTCACGGTCCACGTCAGCCGGGTGGCGTTCCCGCCGCCGTATGGTTTAGCCGTCACCTCGCCGGGCTTCGGTCCCCACGCGCAGTCGTTGGCCCCGTTCACGTTGACGAACACATTGCCGACCCCGCGGCCGTTGTACCGCAGGGCGCACGCCGGCTGCGTCAGGCGGGCGATCGCGTCGCGCACGATCGCGTCCGTCGGTAACGCCTGGATCACGCAGGTGAGCGTAAGGGTGAAATTGGTGTAAACGATGGTGCGCCCGGCGCTGTCCCACACCGGGCGCCCGCTGAACAGGAGCGTCTGGGTGGAGTTGTTCCACACGAAGCCGTTGTATGCCGCCTCGACGCCGGCAGGGATCGCCAGGTTAGCCACGGTCCCTCCTCAGCTCGTCGAGAACGCCAGGGTCGAGCCGCCCGAGGTGTATGGCAGCATGATCATCCGGATAGGCAGTTCGCGCAGCCGCGAGTCGAGGAGAGTCTTCGGGTTGAACGACGGCGCGGGGAACGCGCCGGGCGCGGTCAGCGTGTTGGGGTTACCCACCGCCGCCGTGTTCGCCGTCACGGTGAAGACGAGCGACTGTGCGAGGGAGGACGCGAACGTCGCGCACGGGACGCCGGTGGTGAAGATCGTCCCGAGCGTGCCGCCGCCCAGCGCCCACAGGAGCGCCTTCGAGCCGGCGTTCCACTCCTTCAACATCATCGACACGTAACAGTCGCACCCGCGGAGGATGAGGTCGATGATCTGGAGCCCGAAGAGGTCGCTCTCCTCGATGTTCTCCTGCTTGAACTGGAACTCCAGTTCGAACCCCTGTTTCGTCATCCCGATGGGGGTCGAGCCCCACGCGCCGGCGTACCGACCGGCCACGAACGCGCCCAACATGCTTCMCCCGCCTTTCCGCGTCAGGGGAAATTTAGCGACGCCGTTGGACGCCCCGCCGGCCGCCAGAAACACCTCGGACGCCTTACACGCGGCGCAGTTGACGCTCCCGGGCTCGCTGGTGAACGCCGCCCCCACCGCACCGAACCGGATTTGGGGGTCGCACGCCGCGTGCCCCAGCCCGCGCCCGCGCCGCTTGGAGGGCGGGTCGAAGTGGACCGTGACGAGGGGTACCACGATGTCGGCGTCTCGGGGATCGGTCGCGGGGTCGATCCCGCAGCGGGCGCACGCGGGCTTGTCGGCCTCGAACTCGGCCCGGCACTCCAAGCAGCGGTAGAGCGGCATGGTCAGCTCCCGATGTATTGCACGCGGCGCGCCTCTTTCAGCGTCACCTCGACGTAGTACACGTCGGTCTTGACGGACGAATCCGTCCAGTCGGGCGGCGCCTTGATCACCTTCCCGATGGGGCCGGCGCGGAGCGGTTCGATGAACCCGTTTTTCGTCACGGTTCCGCCGTTCACCGCGACCCACTCGGCCGTGTTCGGGATCAGCGTGTTCGCGCTGATCCGGTGGATGTCGTCCTGGTTGAGCGCCGCCGCCACCATGTCCGCCTGGTCGAGCAGTTGCGCCGGGGTCGTGATCTGGGCGCCGCGCCGGTCCCGGGGCGCGTATCCCATGCGGACCGTGATCGTCACAACGACGCCGTAGTACCGGTCGAGCCCCTGCGCGTTATCGTCAATATCGCGTTCCCCGCCGGAGGAGATCGCGTAATACATCTGCCCCGAAAACCCTGGGGGCTTTCCGTCCGGCTGGACGCCGCAGATCGCGCCGGTTCCGAGCGCGCCGGTGGGATTGTCGTTCAGGACCGCGGCCGAGCGCAACCGCTGCTCGACCCCCGAAAGTAGCGCCCACATGCTCACGGCGTCGGCCCCGCTGCGATCAACACTTCGATCACCTTTTGCAGTGCCACTTCCATTGCCCGCTCCACCGGCTCGACCCAGGCGTCCGGTAACTCTCCGTTCGGCGGCACGATCGCCCGGGGCGGCATGTGCGGCGTGCCGTACTGGTGGAAGTCGGCGTACTCCGCGTCCGTGCCGACCGTCACCCCGCGCGCGTCAATCTTGAAAACCTGATCCGGGTGGAGCGACGGCAGTTCGTCCGGTCCCGGTCGTAGGCTCTGTAGCAACCGCCCCGTCTCGAGGAGGATGTCGCTGTCCGTCCGCCCCGCGCGCCGACGCTTCTGGAGCGTCGCAAGAGCGAGGTCCGGCCACGCGATACCGTCCGATCCCACGCCACCGGTCGCTTTCGTCAGGTACGCCCCGCGGATCTCGCCGAGTACCGCGTTCCCCACGTAGCCCCAGAAGATCGCATGGAGGCCGTGGGGATCGGGGGCGCGCCCGGCGAGGACGGCCGGGAGGCTGCGGAGGGCGGCGGTTAATTGCGCCCTCGTTCCCCTCCAGCGGAGCGTAGCCATCAGCCACCAGAGCCAGCGGGAGCGATGTACGGTTCATTCGGCGCCATCTTCATTACCCGGAGCGGGGCCGGGTGGCGCTCCTTCAGTACCTTCACCCGTTTCGTCACCGGGTCGATGCGGAACAGGTTGTCTGCGAGGGAATAATCGTACCGCTCCACCTCGCCCGTTTCGGTGTCCGCCGAGAGCAACATGATGAGCTGCTTCCCGTTCGCGTCGAACGTCCGGCAGGGCCACGGGAACGGCTCGGACCCCGGAACGGGCGGTTCGCCGCCCGGGATGCCGTCCAACTTTTTGTGCCTGGCGTCATAAATCGGCATCGCTACCTCACGTCCGGAGCTGTCTCGTCGATGACTCGCTTGTACCCATCGGCGATGCCCGTGCTGCGGCTGGTATCGACCCCCACCTGATCGTTGATCTTGCGCAGATCGACGTGGTAGTTGGTCGTGACGACCGCGCGCCGGGTGGCCGGGAGCCGGAGCTTGGCCTTCCCGGTGCGGACCTTCTCGAGGAGCTTCTCCCGCCGCTTGCACTCCGCGTCCACCCCGGCCGGCAGGTCGTTCAACCGGTGCAGGCACCACCACCGGACCGCGAACCACGTCGCCGACTGTGCCACGTACTCGTCCGTCGCACAGTTCGCCTGGGTGTACCGGATCAGGTACACGTCCGCGTCGGACGTGCCGGCGTTGATCGCGAGCGTCATGAAATCGCCGGTGGTGTCCGTTTCGTCGTCGTCACGTAACGAGAGCCCCAGCGTGCCGATCAGATCGGTTACGCGGGCGCTCGTGGTGTACGGGATCGCGACGGACGGGATCGCCATGTCTGGAAGTGTGACCGGGACACGGGACAGCTCGCAGTATCAGCCGATCTCGACGATGCCACTGCCCCCGCCACCTGCGAGAGTGCCGGTGTACTGTGTGCCGTTCGTTCCGTACTGCACGCCGGATTTCACGTTGCCCACTGTTGGCAACGTGACGTTGCCTGTCGAGGCCGACCCGGGACCGAAAACGACGCCGGAGATTACCTGCCCCGTCGTCGGGAGAACAATAGTGCCGATCGAGCCCCCCCCGGCGCCGAAGGTGATGCCGTTGAGAACCTGTGCGGCCGTTGGCAACGTGACGGTTCCCGTGCTGACACCGTTCGGCCCGAAGGTGACGCCGGACAACACCTGCGCGGTTGTCGGCAACGTGATCGTGCCGGTCGAGCTGCCGCCCGGCCCGAACGTCACGCCCGAAAGTACCTGAGCAGCGGTGGGCAACGTGACGGTCCCGGTGGACGCGGCGCCAGGACCGAAGGTGATCCCGTTGAGGACCTGCGCGACGGTCGGTAGGGTCACGGTGCCGGTCAGCGCCGAACCGAACCCGAACGCCACTCCGGAAAGCACCTGTGCAACGGTTGGGAGTACCGCGTCCTGGTGCTGTGCGGCGCCGATGTCGTTGAAGTTCGCTGTGAGACCGCCCGGGTACGTTGCGGGGTAACTCGCGGCCCGGAGCTGCGCGCCCGCGCCCGCCGTGGTGTTCAGCGCGAAGTTGCCGGCCGCCGCGTTGACGAACGCGGAGCCCGTCAGGTTGATCGCGCCGAGATCCACGGTCGGCACGGTTGCCGTGTTGATCCGCCCCGACGAATTGCTGTACGCGCCGCAGGTCTGTAGCACCAGCACGCCCGTACTGGTCGAGGCGAAGGCGTACCCCGAATTGGCCTCGGAGTAGCAGTTGACGAGGATCGCGGTGCCGGCGGAACTGAAAGCGAACCCGTGCGACCCGTTACCGTAGGCCACACAGTTGATCGCGGCCGTGTTAGCCGGCGGTGCGAAACCGGTAGTGGTTGCTCCGGTGTTGGAATACGCAATGCAGTCGATCGAAAAGCCACCGAACGGGGTGCTCGTGTTGCCGTAAGCGATGCAGAAAATGGATGTGCCCGTTGTGACCGTCGCGCTCCCGTTCCCGGTGAAAATGCAGCCGATACATATGCCACCCTGAACCGCGTTGTTCCGGCAGTTCTTGACGGTGCTGTTGATCAACACCACGCCGGCACTGTTGACGGCAGAACTGTTGGCGGTCGCGTTCCCGTCGATGACAAAGTTCCACGCGACGCAGCTCGCCGCCGACGCGGAAAACATGCTCCCGCTATTCACTTGCACTTGAAACGTCGGCTGAAGTGCGTCCGTATTGCCGACCGCGCGCGTCGTGTTGTACCCGCACCAGATGATGCCGGCACTTGATTGCACCCGGCCGCCGGCGACGTTGACCGTCGTGGTCGTGTTCGCGAACACGGACAAGTTGTACTTCACGAACACGATCATGCCGGGCACGGTCGCGACGGCGGCCGCAACCCCGGGCGACAGCAGCGCGCCGCCGATGTTGATCGTCTGACCCGTGGCCGTGGCGATGGTCCGGTCCACCACGATCGCCGTCGCGCTCGTCCGCGCGACGATCTGGTACCACGCCGCGCCGATGTAGGCGAGGTTCCCCACGACGTCCGCGCCGAAGTTCGCGGACGCACTCGTGACGGTGGTCGTTCCGTTCGTCACCACATCGGCCACCGCGTACTGCGGCGCCGCCTGCTGGCTCCAATCGGTCCCGGATGAGCCCGTGACGAAGCCGCCGCCGTTGGTGTCGGCGCCGGTCGTGCGGACCTCGAAGACGGTTGATGCCGATAGGGTCATCGCTTAGCTCAGAGCGGATTGGGCGTGAACCGAGACCTGTAAGAACTGGTTCAGCATCAGGCTCGATGACGCCTCCAGGTAGCCGACGAGCGTCGTCATGTTCGCGACGAGCGTCTGCACCTGGGCATCCGTGACGTTGGCCCGGCCGTCGGGGCTCCCGGCGTGCGTGCCGCCCGCGAGTGACCCGTCGTCGATCGGGTTGCTGTCGTTGGGGATGACCGTGCCCACGCTCTGGCCGTTCCACACCTGGAGCACGCGCTTCATCGTGAGGTAGCAGCTCACGACCGCGTCCGCACCGGGGCGCGCATAGTTGTTGTCGAAGGCAACGGCCTGGGCATTGGTGTTATTGGCCATGTGGGTTCTCGGTGTTGGTCACCGCAGCATGTGGATGCCGGAGCAGGTTGTTCCGGCGGCGATGATGTAAGCGATTGGGATCTTGATCGTGCAGGTCGCCGGCACAACCAGGGAGTCCTGTTTTCCGGTCGCCGTGACGAACACGATGGTCCCGGCGGCCTCGATATAGAGCCGCTTTGCGTACTGCCCCGAGTACGTGAGCGGGCCGGCCACCGCACCGCTCTGTTTCGGTGTGCTGCCGGTCGGACAGGTCAAATCACAGTCGTTGACGTAGGCACCGGGCGTGCCCCCCATGAGCGCGTCGAGTTTGTACGACTCGGCGCAGTCGCGCCCGCTGGTGTCGGGCGGAAGGGTCGGGGCCTGGTACAGCGTGATGGACATGACGGCCTCGGCGGGTGCGGCCCGCTCTCCTCCGGGTGCTCGCCGCTCCGGCTCATCGGCTGCGGTCAGTTCGAGCCGGTGAGCGTGGCCGTTTGGAGTTTCACGTCGCCGGCGGCGCCGGTCGTGTAACTCGACCCGGTGATGACGATGTTGATGACGGCGTTCTCTGGGAGCGTGAGGGCCTGTCCGATCTGCATCCCGGTGTGGGTGTTACCCAGCACGGTGAACGCCTGGCCGGTCATCTGGGTGTTGGACCCCGTCGCCCCGTACTTGGTGATCTGCACGTTGCCGGAGAAGGCGACGGCGTTGTTGGGCGTGGTGCCGTTGACCCAGGCCCCCGAATCAAGGATCGGTGTGCCGGCCGTGACCGTGCCGCCGGAGATCACGCCGCCCGTCACCGTTTGGCCCGACATGGTCGGGTTGGCGAACACTTTGAACCGCTTGTTGTTCGTGTTCGCGCCGGTGAGTCCCTGGAACAGGAGGTTGAGTTGCCGGCTCGGCTGATCGAAGATGCTCGCCGGCACCTGAACGCCCCAGAGGATGTCGTCGGTGGTGTCGGCCCCGTTCCCCGCGACCGGGTTGCCCGCGACCGCGGCGATGTTCCCCTCTTCGCGGAACACGCCGAGCACGGTGCCGTTGGGCGCCGACCCCATCTGGGTCACTTCGGTACTCTGCATCGTCCCGGCGACGCTGGTCATCGCGCCGGCGACGCCGATGGAGGTAGCGTTCGTTACGGCGAGTGGGCTGAGCGGGGCCGACCCGAACTCGGCCGTGGTCCCGGCCTCCAGGGTCATCACCATCCCGGTGAGAGACCCCGCGCTCAGGACGTAGGCGCGGATTGCCTTTTCTCCGGCGCAGTCGAACCGAAAGCTGCTGATGGCGTTGTCGGGCGGGGTCGCGGACCCGGAGTTGTATCGGACGCCGGTCTGTTCGTTGTACAGTGCGAGCCCCTGCCACACCGAGGAGTTGCTTATGATCTTTTCGACCACCACGGTGCAATTCGTGAACCCCTGGTTTGGGGCCGGGCTGACGGTCAGGATGCCCTGCGACGCCGGCCCTTTCCCGTCCGGGACGAGTAAGCAGGTGGTGTTGCCGTTCTGCGCTTGACTGGTCGTCGTCGCGGCCGTCGCGTTCGTGGCGGTCGCGGGGGTGTTGGGCTGACTGATGGACTTCATCGCTGGCTCCCGGCGG